>JAEEGL016044523.1_pt1 | contig 13338 bp, 8 predicted proteins | sample 9134231 | NCBI WGS metagenome assembly JAEEGL01 (sample SAMN16246548, study PRJNA631951) | gut metagenome | biome: gut microbiome; feature: rumen; material: fiber-attached | host: Bos | place: Iran: Karaj | collected 2018-10 | reverse complement strand
TAATAATAAAAATTATACTTGATTAAACACAAAAGTAACACCTAATTCTTCATAATTAGTATCAGATAAATATTCATTAACAACAGATTCATTTATCTCAGGTGTAATTTCCCCTTTATTAGCATTTTCTGTAGTAGTACCACTCATACCACATTGACTCTTTGCATTATGATCAATTCTAATTCCAAGAAATATAAACTTTCCATTTCTTCTCAAAAATAAACTAGAAGGAACATTACCTTCAAGTGACTTTATATTAGTTAATTCTGAATTATTAATTTTAAAATGTATATCTTCCCCAGTTTGATTTTTAATATACATAAAAGCTAAAGAAGTATTTTTAAAATGATTCCCAGTAAACAAAACCAAAGGTTTATTTAATATATCAAAATATTTTGGTATACTTTCAACATTTTGAATAAAAATAGTTTTTAATAAAGATAAATCATTAAGTGGAGGACATCTTGCAATTTTAAATTCCATACAACCTGAAATCGTTACATTATATTTTCTAACTTTTTCTTTAACATTAGCATAATCAAGATGATATATACAAATATATTCTCCTGGTTGTAAATTAGTTGACATTGGTTCATTAAATGCACTATCAACATATACTAATTTATTATATTCAATTCTAGCTAATAGTAAATTTTCATTTGGAATATTTTTTATTGTTCTATGTATTCTAGGATTTTTCTTATTAATTGTTACTGTTAAAATTCCCTTTTGTTCAACTTTAATTTTCATTACATTAAATGCTTCTGCATTTTCTTTTGAAACTTGGAAATTTGTACATATAATTGGTTTTAAAGGAACACAAATAGTAGTAACTGGAAAATATTTACAATAATTTTCAAAATCAATCCAAAATACACCATCATCTTTTTTTACACCATCATACATTGGAAAAGCTTTTTTAGCTTCATCAGTCCATTTAGGTGAATAATCACTCCAATCACCATTCCATTCACCTTCACCAAATGGATTAAATAATTTCATTAATCTTTCAACTTGTCCTTCAACAGTACCTTCAAAAGCAGAAACTAAACTAAAAGTATGATTAGCAATTAAACCAACATTTTCAAGATTAGGAGTACCATCTCTAATAGAACAAGTCATAATACAATTATAAGCATCAGCATCTTTAATATTTTTCCATAAAGTTTCTTTATTTTCTTTATTAGTTTCAATTTCAATAGTAGTAAAAGGAGTATAAACATCAAATATTTGTTTAGGATAACCATTAATAATATTAGCATAACCACCATTAACTTTAGCCCAAGCTTTTTCTAATAAAACACCCCATATTGCTCTATTAGGTGCATTTGAAAAAACAGGTTTACCTGTTTCTTTATATACAGGAAAGTAATCATCTACACATACAATTTTCCATACACCATCTATTTTCATTCCTATTTCTATTGCTTTTTCTTCAACTGGTAATTGTATTGTTTTAAATAATTGAAGAATTAAAAGAGGGAATTCTGCCATTGCTGATAGTACTGCTACTAAATATGCATCGTTTAATGAACCTAATTGAATATCGTCTAAATAAACATATTTACTGAATATATTACAGTTTTCTCCCCATATTTCACGAGCACGACGCCATTCTATGTCGTCTTCTGTAAAATTCATTTTTTTTAAATTTGCTTCTCTTCTTTTTGTATTTGGATCTGTGTATTGACCGTTTAATTTTCCGAAGACTGTTTCTGGATTATGGGGGAATAATTCATCTGTGAATGTGTCATCTTCACCTGGTGATTGGTTTTTATAATAATTTGTATTTTCTGTTATTGATTTATTTGGATTGTAGGATAAGTCTAATGGTTTATTTACTGTTCCAATTTGATTTTCAGTTGGTACACTTTTACCTCCACAACAGCCCATTTTTTTATTTGTGTTAGTTTTTTTTTAATGATTTATTTTAAAACGCTTTTTTAATTTTTTTTTTTAGATGATTATTTAATAAATTTTAATATTTATTGTTTTTTCTTTTTGGGAAATTAATATATATTAATTTAAAATTTTATAACTTTTGGAAATTAGTTTAAAAAGTTATAAAAAATTAAATCTTAAATAAAATAATTAATAAATTATCAAAATAAACATTTAAAAATTATCAAAAAAAAAAATGTTAATATTCTCTTTCTCATTTCATTTCCTTTTATTACTATTAATAACTAACATATTAAATAAAGAAGATCCATCAACATTTAGTAATTACTTCCAAATAAAACAAAAGCATTTAGATGCTAATTTTTTTATAGATTTCGATAAATCAATAATAAAAAGCAAAGCAAAATTATATTTCGAAGCATTAAATGATGGAGAATTAATAATCTTAGACTCAAGAGCATTAAAAATAATATCAATAATAGACCCAGATACAGGTTATGAATTAAAATATGAATACGACACTCATTTTTCATTACCATCATTAGGAACTCCTTTAAAAATATATAAAGAATATAACAAAGGAGATTATATATCAATTTTAATGAATTATGAAACAACAAAAGAAGGAGGAGGAGCTCAATGGTTAAAACCAGAAATGACAGAAGGTAAAAACCATCCTTATATGTTCACTCAATTAGAAACTATCTTATGTCGTGAATTAATACCAATTCAAGATACTCCAAATGCTAAAATAACAGTATCAATTGGTTTAACAGTAAAAAAACCATTGAGAGCATTATATAGTGGATTATTTCAAAGTTCAATTGATAATGGTGATACACAAACATTTTTTTATGAACAAAAAATTCCAATACCATCATATTTAATTGCTGTTGCTGCTGGACATATTGAAGAAAGGATAATAAATGATAGAGTTAAAATTTATGCTGAACCTGAAATTGTTGATATTGCAAAAACTGAATTTTCTGATACTGGTAAATTTGTAGAAATTGGTGAAAGTTATACAATACCTTATGAATGGGGTGAATATAATATTTTAGTTTTACCTAAATCATTTCCTTATGGTGGTATGGAAAATCCATCTTTAACTTTTGTTACTCCTTCACTTTTAGCAGGAGATAAATCACTTGTTAATGTAATAGCACATGAAATATCTCATTCATGGTCAGGTAATTTAGTAACTATGAGTAGTTGGAAAGATTTTTGGCTTAATGAAGGTTTTACTGATTTTATAGAAAGAAAAATAATACAATTATTATATGATGAAGATACTAGTAAATTACAAGCAATTTTCGGTGAAAATAGTATGATTAATGATATTAATAATTTGGGATCTAGTAAAAGTACTTCTTCTCTTAGTCCTTTTATTATTGGAAGACATCCTGATGATATTTATTCTAATATTCCTTATGAAAAAGGATTTAATTTCCTTTATAGAACACAAAATATTATAAATAGAGAAGCAGGAAAAGATGAGGATTATTTTAAATTGATTTTACAAAGTTATTTTAAGAAATATAAATACCAAGCTATAGATAATAATAAATGGAAGACACATTTAGAGGAAAAAATAAAAGAAAAATTTCCAGAAAAAAAATCTGATGAAATTATAAAAGAAATTGATTATGATTATTGGGTTTATACTCCTGGAATACCAAAATATAAAAATGATTTTAATAATTCACATGTAATTGATGCGAATAAATATGTAAAAGAATTTTTTGATGGAAATTATAGTGAATCATTTAAAGATACATTTATGAAATGGGATTCAAATAAAAAATTATATTATTTACTTCAAATACATACAAATGAAAAAGGAACTCAATTACCTGATAAAGGTTTTAAATTTTTAGGAGAAACTTTAAATTTGAAAGAAGGATATAATTCAGAAATTAATCAAGAATTTTTTTCAATTATGCTTGATAATAAGAGATTAGATTATAAAAATGATTTAATTAACTTTTTAGAAAAATATGGTAGAATGAAATATTTAAGACCTTTATATAGAGGATGGGGTGCTATTGATAAATCAGGAGCTTATGCTTGTTTTGAGAAAAATAAAAATTGGTATCATCCTACTGCGGTAAGACTTATTGAAATGGATTTCAAAAAATTAAATTAAATATATTCAATTATATTTTTAATTTTACTTTTATGAAAAAAAAATATAATAATTTGAATTGAAGTTGTAAAAGAAAAAAAGTTAATTAATTTATTTTATATTCAAGATAGTTAAGCATGTAAAATTAATTTAAATATATTTACATTAAAGATACATTAATAAATTATTTAATACAATAAAAAACTAATTTTTTATAAAAGATATTATATTTAATACAGTATTATATAAATAAATAATGATATATCTTTTTTTTATTTTTTAATTTTTTCAAATCAATTAGTAAAATAATGTATTAAAATTAACCAAAAAGATAGGAGTGATTTTAATTTAACAACATAAATAATCTAAAAACAGAAAAAAAATAATCATACTAAAATGGACTATATAAAATTTTTATTGAATGAAGAACTTAAAAATTTTTCAACATTTCGAAATCCAAATAACTTTGATAATTATTATTCCAAAGTACTCCCAACAAGTATAATATAATTATAATCTTTTTTCTCAGCAAATATAAATTATATTTTTGTAAGTAAGATTCCAATTTATAAAAAAAAAAACAAATAAAAAATCCCATTCATTTAAAAGAAAAATAATATCAAAAAAGAAAAAAAAAATTCAAAATAAAAAGTTATTTTTACAAGAAATAAAATTAATTAATAAAAAACAAAAAAGAGAAATTGAAGCAAGTACTAATTCAGAAAGTAATAACACTTCAAAAAATGAAGATATAAAATTTAAAAGAACAAAAAGAAAAAAAGAAAAATCTCATCAAAATAATTTTAAAAAATGTCCTTTATGTAATTGGTTATTTCCAAAAAATATGAATATTCAAAGAATTAGTATTCATATTAATAAATGTCTTGATGGAAATGGTGAAAATGATAAAAATAAATATGAAAATTACACAAAATATAATCAAATTAGTATATATGATATAATAGAATATAAATCATGTCCGATTTGTAATAAAGTTATTTTTCAATTATCTGATAAAGTTAAATATATTCATATTAATGAGTGTTTGAAAAAATTAGAAAAAAGAGATTAGATTATTTAAAAATGTGTTTGAAAAAGATTTGTTATATTTATCTTTACAATTTATTTAGGATTATATATTGAGTTTCATAAAATAATTTTTTTTTTAATTATAATTAAGATTAAAATTATTTTTTCAAATTAGTGAATTTTATGTTTTAACTGTTTTTTAAATTTAAAATAATAAAAAATCTAAATCATCATTTATTACAAATATAAAAGAATTTAAAAATTAATTTAACATTTAAAAAAAATGGATTCAACAAGAAATTTTTTTGAAAATGAACTAAAAAAAAAATTAATAATGAAAGCATCAGGATACACAACAGAAGAAAATGTTTTAATAAAAGCATTTAAATATTTTGACTTAGATAATTCTGGTTTATGTAATGAAAGAGAATTCATACAAACAATACAAAAAATTGGAATAACTGGTTTTTCAGAAGAAAATTTATCTCAACTTTTCAAATTTTACGATAAAGATAATAGTGGTAAAATATCATATAACGAATTCGTTGGAATAATATTTAACAATGAATCAATATTAAATGAAGAAAAAAAAATTCAATCACAAAAAAATAATGAATCAAATGATAAAGAAGATGAAATTAAAAATAATGAAATTGAAAAAGAAATAAAAAATGAAAATAATAATGAAATAAATGAAATTAAAAATGAAGAAAAAATAAAAGAAGATGATAAAAAAGAAGAAGAAGAAGAAAATGAAGAAGAAGATCCAATAATATTAAAAATAAAAGAAAAATTAATAAAAAGAGGATTAAGAGGAATAATATCATTAGAAAGTAATTTTCGTTCAATGGATCATGATAATAGTCAAACAATTGACTATGATCAATTTTGTAAATTATCAAATGATTTTAGATTTAATTTAACTAATGAAGAATCACAACAAATTTTTCAAATGTTTGATACAGAACAAAATGGAAGAATAAATTATGATGAATTTGTAAGACAAGTTAGAGGAGAAATATCAGAAAAAAGAAGAAAATTAGTTGAAAATGTTTTTGAATTTTTAGATAAAAATAATTCAGATGAAATTCACATTACTGAATTAAATCAAATGTATAATGCTAAAAATCATCCTGATACTTTATCAGGGAAAAAAAATGAAGAAGAAACTTTACAAGAATTTTTAGATACTTTTCAAGGTAATCATTCATATTTAAATGGTGATGATGATCAAGAAGGAATTGTTACTATTGATGAATTTATTGATTATTATGAAAGTGTATCTTCTTTAATTAAAAAATATAAAGATTTTGAAAAGTTACTTACTTATGTTTGGGGATTGAAAAGTGATGATGATATTAGAAGAGAAGAAAATGAAGAAAAAAAAAATATAAGTAATGAAACTAAAGGTAAAATTAGAAGAGATGATAGTTATAAAAATCAAGAGGAGATATCAAATAGAAATTATAATAAAAATGATGAATTTGATGATAATAATTTACAAAATGAAAATGAAGATAAATATGATGATAATTATAAAAAAAAAGAAGAAGAAAAATATGAAAATCAAAAAAATGAAAATGAAGATATATATAATGATAATTATCAACAAAATGAAGAAGATAAATATGAAAATCAACAAAATGAAAATGAAGATAAATATACGAGAGAAGAAGAAGAAGTTCAAAAAGAAGAAAAAGTAATTGAAGAAGAAAAATCAAATCAAAAACCAATTAATCAAATTGAAAGTGAATCATTATTAAAATTTAGGAATTTTATAAGAAAAAAAGGAATAAAAAGTATGTTAGATTTATTACAACAATTTAAAATATGTGATGGGAGTGGAAATCATAATTTACAAAAACCAGAATTTACAAAAGCATTAAAACAAGCAAATTTAAATTTATCTGAATCAGAAATAGAAGAACTTTTCAAAGAATTTGATATTAATAATTCAAATTCAATAAATTATGATGAATTTATGAATTTAATTATTCCTGATTTAAATGAAAGAAGAAAAAATGTAATTATAGCAGCATTTAATAAAATAGATTTAGATAAAAGTGGTATTATAGAATTAAATGAATTAAAATCATTTTTTAATACTAGAAACAATCCAGAAGTATCATTAGGTAAAAAATCAGAAGAAGATGTTTATACAGATTTTATTCAAACATTTAGAACTCATCATAATATAACTTCTGGAATAAGAGATAAGAGAGTAACACTTGAAGAATTTATTAAATATTATAAATTTATTTCTGCTTCAATTCAAAATGATGATTTATTTGTTGGTATTGTAGTTTCACATTGGAAATTAAATAATTATAAAGATTATTATCAGAATGTTTTAAAAGATAATATTCAAGAACTTGAAAATGAAGATTATTTCCAAGATAAAAAAGAAGGTAAATTTAAGAAACCATATAAAAAAAGTGTACCATATGGAATTGATAATGAACCAATTAATTATTCTACTTCAAATAGACCTGAAGGAAGAAGAAGTGAAAAATTATCAAAATATGAAAGTCCATTTACAATATTTAAAAATAAAATTAAAAATAGAGGAAGTAGAGGAATTATGAGTTTAAGAAGAACTTTTATGATATATGATGATAATAATTCTGATATAATTACTTTTCAACAATTTCAAAAATATATTTATGATTTTAGAATACCAATTACAGATGATCAAATTAAAGGAGTTTTTAATTTATTTGATAAAGAAAAAAAAGGAGAAATTAATTATGTTAATTTAATTGGAGCAATAACTGGTCAAATGAGTGATTTTAGGAAAAATTTAATACAAAAAGTTTTTGAAAAATTAGATGTTGATAATAAAGGTTTTATTAATGTTGAAGATATTAGATCTTCATATAATCCAAAAAGACATCCTGATGTTTTAAATGGTAAAAAAACTGAACCTGAAATACTTTCTGAATTCATTGATATATTAGATTATCATTTTAATTTATTAAATCAAAAAAGAAATCCAAATGATAAAAGAGTTACTTTAAATGATTTTATTGATTTTTATACTTATATTTCTGCACTTTATGATGATGATGAATATTTTGAAGCTGTTATTATAAGAAGTTGGGGTTTAAGTGGATATTTAAATTTTGCAAAGGGATATAAAGGAAGTAATAAAAGAGATTTTAATGCTGAAAATAATTATTAAAAAAATTAAATTAATTTAGTTTTGATATATTTAAATTTTTTTTTTTTGAATTTTTTTTTTAAAAAATTTTTAATTTATATTTTAATACAATATTTATGTTTCTTTCTATATAATCCCAAATAATATTCATTATTAATATTTTAATAATTATTTTATACTTTTTTTTATACATTTATTAACATTAATGTAAATTTATTCTTTAGAATCAATACAACTTTCTAAATAATTTTTATATTTCAAATATTCTTCTTCTAAAATAAATAAATTAAATTCAATCAATTCTAAAAAATTATATTCAATCATTTTTAATTCTTTAGTTCTAACACCAGCAACTTGTGCATAATAATTATTATCATAAAAAACATCTTCATTATATTTAATAGAAGTTAATACAGCAGCAAATAAAATTCTATGAATATTATAATAAGTTAAAGTAATTCCTGCAATATCACAAATTCGATCAATATAAATTAAAGAACAAATTAAAGTTGGTGCTTCAATAGAAGAATAAGTTTGAATACGAGTTAAATAATCAAATAGAGAAATTTTTGGAATTGAATGGGCACTAAATACCATTTTACTTTGAAGCATTACTATTTGATTATAGTCGTTTAATTTTTTATTTTGTTCTAATATTAATGATAATGTTTTTGATATTGATTGTATTAATAAATCATTCGAAGGGGATGATGAATCTGTTAAACTTTCTTTACTTGTTTCACTTATTATACTATCACCATCCATATCTTGTTCACTATCAAATTCATCATTTATTTTCATTTAAAAAAAAATAAATTAAATTTTTTAGTTTTATTTACTGTTTTTATATTGATTTTTTTTATTTATTTTAATGATTTAAATATTATTTAATTAGATATGACTTTATTTTCAAATAATTAAAAAGAGAAATAAATATTTTTTTTAAAAATAAAATAAATTAATGGATGATGACAATAATATTAATCAAAATAACTTTTTTGAAGAAAATGATGATAATATAAATGTAAATAATTTAAAAATTTTAGATGATGAAATAACAAATTTAACTGACTCAGATATAGAAGATGAAAAATATCAACCTGGATACTCAATTCCACAATCTTTATATAGTAATAATAGTACAAATAATATAAATATTCAAAATAATTTGAATATTGAAATTCAAAATAAAAGGATTAAAGAAGCTAATAATAAAATATTTGAATTAACAAAAATTAATAAAGATTTTGATTTACAACTTAAATATTATAAAACTGAATTGTTAAAATTACAAGAAGCATATAAAATAAAAGAAAATATTTGCAAAGAATTTCAAATGTTAATTAATTCTGCAAATGGGAAATTTAAAAAGTTAGAAGAAAAAAATTTATTATATAAAAAAGAAAATGAAAAACAAAAGGAAATAATAGAAAAATTAGAAAATGAATTAAATGAAAAAAATAATGTAAATAAATATGATATAAATTATAAAAATATAGACAGTTATCAAAAACAAATAAAAGATATTGAATATGAATATTCAGAAAAAGAAAGGAAATTAAATCAAAAATATATTGATAAAGAAAATAAAATAAAAAATGATTTATTCAATGAAGTTTCAAAATTAAATCGACAAATTGATGAATTAAAAAATGAAAATGAAAAAATAAAATATGACTATTCAAATCAAAAAATTACAATAGATTCCCTTCAAGGTAAAATTGATGATAAAGATTTTGAACACATTTCTCAATTAAATAAATCAGAAAAAGAAATAAAAAAATTAACTGATAAAAATAATGAATATCAAAATAATATAAAAGAATTAGAAAAAAAAATAAATGAATTAAAAAATTCATATTCAAATGAAATTTTAAAATTAAAGAATGAAAATGAGGAATTATTAACTGAATCAAATATGAATAAAAATAATATTAAAGAAATAGAAAATCAAATAATTAATTTAAATAATATAATTGAATTAAATAAAAAAGAAATTTTACAAAATAAATTTGAATTAAATAATAAAAATAGAGAAATTGAAGAATTACAAAAAGATAATAATGAATTAATAAATAAAACAGAAATGTTAAATAATGAGATTGAATTATATGAACAAGCAAAACAAAATGATATATTAAGATATGGTTTAAAAATTGATGAATTAATAAGAGAAAAAGCTCAATTAGAATCAGATAAAAAAGAATTAATAGATAAATTGTCACTTGCAACAAATTCAATAAAACAATATAAAGAATATTCAAATAAGCAAAAAAATATTTATGAACAAAAATTATTTAAAGTAAATGCAAAATATGAAGGATTAGAAAAAAAATATAAAAATTTAAATAAACAAAAAAAGAATAAAGAAAAAATTTTAGTTCAACAAAATAAAAATTTACAACATAAAATTATAGAAATTGAAACTGAAAGAAGTCAAATTGAAATGGAAAAGAAAATTCAAAATTTATCAAATTATAATACTACAAATAATTTTGCATTAAATAATAATTTAAATTCAAGTATGATGTTAAATAATAATAATAATTTATTGAATTTACCTCCTGTTCAAAATAATTTATTAAATGGTTCATTTACTTTTGGTAAAACAAATTCGAATAATCTAGCAATGATTAATTTAAATAATATTAATCAAACTTCTAATATTGGAACTTTTAGTATTAATTATGATGATCCAAATGAAGAAAATCAAAAAAAAACTTTAGAAGATTTTAAAAAATTATTAGCAAAAATAGATGAGAAATTAGATTAAAACTTTTTTATTTATTTTAATTGAAAATTCTAAAATAAAATAATTTTTATTTTTCTCTTTATTCTTTTAACATTAAAATTTTAAAATAAAAAAATGTTAATTTAAAGTATAAATTAAAAAAAAAAAGGAATTTATCATCATCAAAAAAAAGATATTAAATACAAAAATAATAAAACAAAAATTATAAAAAATTCAATAAAAAATCTTTTTTATTAAGATAAAATATGTAATTATCCCTACATTAAAATCTTTAAAAAAAAAATTCCAAAATTTTAAAATACTTTTTTATCTTGTCTGAGTAAAACCAAGTAAATGAGCTCTTTCTCTAAAGCATCTTCTACAAATATCAAGGTCATATTTTCTAATTAATCCATGAGTATTTCTACAAACTCTACAATATCTTGCATCTTTTCCATAATTTCTAGGATGTGTTCTCCAACTATGAGGCATATCTATCTAATAAAAAAAAAATAATTTAAATTGAATAAATTAATTAAATAAAAAAAAAAAATATAAACTTATTTATTTAAACAAAAAAAAATATTTAATATTTAAATGGGAGGTTCTGAATCAGGAGTACTTAATCCTTTAAATACAGGATATAGAATATATCACTTAATTAAAAATGGTCCATTAGATGTAAATGGAATAAATGAATTATCAGATTTTATAATACCACCAAAAGATGTTTTAGAAAATAAAGTACCATTTGTAGATTGGGTAACATCAAATGCAGGAAAAGAATTAAAAATAAAAATATATTCATTAAAAACAAGATCACTAAAAGAATTAACAATAAAAGCAAATGAAAAAAATTCAAAAGATGGAATATTAGGAGGTTCAGTTAGATATGAAAATTGGTCAATTGCTCATAAAAAAGTATTACATATAATATCAGTAGAACCTAATAGTTTCGGAGAAAAAAAATTGCATTTAATATCAAATGAAGATTATATTATTGCAGTACAACCAATAGATCAACAAATAATATCATTAAATGTTGAAGAATCAGATCCACTTTCTATTTTAGGTATGATTATTCAGAATAGTAAAGGGAAAGAATGTAATTTTTATATTTATAATAAGAAACTTGGAGCTAGAAGAGAAAATGTTGTTATTGGAGTTGATGATGATTTTAAATTAGGTATTGAAGGGGCTTATGGAGCTTTACATGAATTTCCTTTTGATGATATTGATGAAGATAAAGATAATTTTGATAATAATATTGTTGATAATCCTGTTAAAATGAATGTTATTGAAGAAAAAAATGAAGGAGATAATGTTAATGATAGTAATCAAGAGAATAAGGTTAAAATTAGTAATGTTGTTATTGAAAAAAATGATAATGGTGATGATGATAAAAAAAATGAAATTGTTGAAGAAAAGAAAGATAATATTATTGAAGAGAAAAAAATTGAAATTGTTGAAGAAAAGAAAGATAATAATATTGAAGAAAAAAAAATTGAAAGTGTTGAAGAAAAGAAAGATAATAATATTGAAGAGAAAAAAATTGAAAGTGTTGAAGAAAATAATGATTTAAAAGAAGAAAATGATAATGATGAAGCAAAAAAGATTTTTGATGATAAGGATAATAAAAATGAAGATAATATTTTTAATGATGATGAGAAAAAAATAGAAGAGGAAAATGAAGATGAAAAAATAAAAGAAGAAGGAAAAGAAACAGAAAAAAAAGACCCACCTAAAAAAAGAAAAAAGAAAAAACCTCCTCAAAATTCTTGAAATAAAAAAATACCTAAATAAAAAATTAAAAATAAAATAATCTATTAAATTAATAAAAAAATAATTATTTATTATAAACTAATTCACAAATAAAAATATATTATATTTAAAGAATTAAATTGTAAATATTTAATATATGAAATTTAGAGATTGTTTTCTTGAATTATCTATTTAAGGATATGAAGTTTAAGATTAAGAACAACTTTTATAAAATATCTATTTAATTTATTTTTTTATTTGTTTTATTATTGAAGATTTTGCAAAATTATATAAATATCTTTTAAAGTTATATTATTATTATTTGAATTGTTAATATTTTTTTTTCCTTTGAACTATTATTATTTGTCAAATTATACAATTTATAATAATTTATATTTAAAAAATCAAAAATGAATGAAACTTTCTTTTTTATTTTCTGAAAAAGAATAATGATTTAATATAAATAATACATATTTTATAGAATTGAGTTTATAAAATTCAAACATTTTGAATTTTAAAAATAAATATGTTAACCAATAAAATAATATTTAAATAATTTTTATTTTAAATAGTTAAAAGGGATATGGGGATTGGGGATGGGGGATTGGGGATTGGGGATTGGGGATTGGG
>JAEEGL016012574.1_pt1 | contig 13338 bp, 8 predicted proteins | sample 9134231 | NCBI WGS metagenome assembly JAEEGL01 (sample SAMN16246548, study PRJNA631951) | gut metagenome | biome: gut microbiome; feature: rumen; material: fiber-attached | host: Bos | place: Iran: Karaj | collected 2018-10 | reverse complement strand
CTTTGCAGCAATCCTCGCTCTTCTCTAAGCTCTTTAATTTTCTTTCCAAATATCATAATTCAAATATTTTATCTCAATATAAAAACTTTTCTTGGTCGGATGGGATGGACGGAAGCCATCAAAATGGTCGAATTTCGGTCGGATGATGCCAAAACGGTCGGATTTCGGTCGGATTGAGCGAAAATGGACGGATGGACATCAACAGACAAACCATCGAAGTCCCTCCTTTCCAATTAATCCCTCTTCCTTCATCTCTACCAACAATCTTCCGACGATTCGCAATTGCTGTTCTTCTGTTTTATTGGAAGGTAACACATCTTTGAGATATTTGTATATAAATTCACGACGTGCTCCTTCGCTTCCAGAGTTTTGCAGGAACTGTATAACCATTTGCTTCAATTTGTCCTTTTCGAGTCCTTTCAGTCTGGTATATTCAGGAACTTGCTTAGTTTGCCTTGCAATGCTCAACGATATAGTAATGTCTGGATATTCACCTTCAACTAATCCTCGACTAAGCAATTTGTTGGCATCAGTTTCATTGATTCGATGTCCTTTCTGAACAGCATCCAATAATATGCAGTCTTCCAATGTCAGTTCTTTGTTTTCTTTCAAGAGCGTTGTGTACTTCTCATTGATTGCATTACCATACAGACGCACGGCGACCTCCTTGTTAGCAGCATCAATCTCATAGTCAGGCATTGGGAAGTGACGCTTCCACTGCTCATTAAAGATTTTGCGGATGCCACGTCCCACAATATCAATCATGTTGAAGTTCACCATCGCATTACAAAGACATTCATTGCGGTAGTGGCGTTGTGGGCCATGAGTCGCTAATGCTTTTTGTAGGGTGCCTGGAATAAAGCTGCCTCCATTGGCATAATATAGGAAACCAGGATTCTCCACAAGATTGATTCTCTCTTGCAAAGTGTAGTCCTGATGGGCAATACAGTTATGAAGTACCTCACGCATAGAGTAGTCATCATACTGCTGCATCACGTCCGGAAAGAGTGTGCCGCCAGGCATTTCACGCATTGTCAGATTATGCACCTTGGCAAGAATCTGGTCAACAGTCAAGATGAATGGAGCTGTGAAATGTTCGTAGTCCACCACGTCACCATGCTCGTCACGTAGTGACCACGTTACTCTTACCACCGCAGGGCGAAGTTTGAACACTGATACAGACTTACCCAATAGAATAATTGCTGCACGAGTGATGCCACCGTCAATCATTACGCCAGCATTGCTTAGGAATTCTTCCACAGACCATGCATTGACCTCTTCTGAAGGAATACGATTGTGAACCTTTTTGAACATCACCTTTGCCTTGGCAATAGCCAACTCATCAAGGTCATCTATCGTAGCATTCGGTACAATTACAACTGACCAGTCTGTATCAGTAAAAAGTGGCTCATCAAGAATGGCATTCATTCGTTCCGGTGTCAGTTCCACCAGTGAATCTTCTATCCTTTGCCAAGCCTTATCATGCGCATATACAGGACGTTTTGGCAGATGCTTAGGAATATGAATCACCCACACATTTTTATTTGTCTCATCGGTGATATACTCGTCAATATCCAATCCCTCACTTGACAAGTTGGCACATCGTTCCGTCAATCGCAGTATCGCTTTCTGGCGGTCATAGTTATAGGTGTCCGTACCGACTATTTCCAACGTCTTGTCATGCACACCCACCACTAAAAATCCTCCCTCCATGTTGGCTATCGCTGACACGTAGGAAATCACATCGTTCCTCTCATCCCCACAGAACGAGTTTTTCAGATTCTTAAATTCCTTCCACTCACATCGAGCATTCTCTTGTGGGTATTCGCGGAGCAGGTATTGTTGTAAATCATATTCTTTTATTTTCATTTTGAATGTATTTATTTATAACCATCTTTGTAAATATATGTAGTTCCCTTATAACATAGAACATTGAGATGTACTTCTACAATAGAGTACAATCAAAACTGATTAAATTATAATCTCACTTGGCTTTTTGCCTTAGACTCGTAGTTGCGTTTAGAGAGTTTTGAATACAGAAAATCATCATTCAAAAGTCGGAGGAAACTATCTTGAGATTTCTTTGTAGGTAATTTAATCTTGTCGTTTTCAATTTTTAACACATCTTTCAGAACATCGTGATTTCTGACAAAATCAAGAACATCAGCAAGAGGTAATTCTGTAACAGGAGAGGAGTCCAAAGCTCTCATCAATCGGCGAGCAAAAGAAATTTCGGATAATCGTTCTTGCATACCTTCTAGGTTGTCAACCATATTCAGTTCTCCAATACGAGCTAAAGCCTCCGATGCGCGTTTTACAATTATTGAAGAAAACTCTTTGTTATTATCAAGATATGATAAATTGGTAATAAAGAAATCATTATCAAACAATAATGCATCTATTTGCGAATCTATGCGAAGAATAGACTCCTTAACTTGATCAAATTGTGTCCCTGATTTAGTGATGTAAAAACGTCCCCGACTTTGGCGCATTAAATTTATATTGTAATTGTTTCTATAAATCACTATCTTATTATCAACAGATCCTGCTTCTATTATAAAATAATCAATGTTGGATAATGTATCATTATCAAAATTAAAAATCTTTGCCCCAGAGAAATAATCAGCGTTATGAGATACATATGCTTCTCTCATTAGTGCAAAAAAAGATGGCTCTTCATCAGGCAAATCATATCTGTAAATAACATTCATTCTTTCGTCACGTGATGACAAGTCAAGTAAATCTCGCTCATTATCTTGTATAAATAAGTTTATTTCTCCTTGGATAGAGTCTATATACCCTTCTTTCATATCCAATAACACCTCACGTTTAACATCTGCCTTCTTTAAGCATGAGCCATCGGATGTACTCATGGCAAAATACACAAGGACCTGGAAATCATCGCCCAAGTCAATAATGCTTTGAAGTTTTCTTATAAATTCTTCTTTAGTCATAAAGCAATATACACATTATCTGCCACATAATATGGCGTCATTCTTTCTTTCAAATTTCCTTTATATAATACAATGGAGCCAGAAGGTAGCTCTTTGCATTCCTCGCTTGTTTCCACTTTGGCTATCTTGTAATTGAGCAAAGCCATAATAGGATTTGCATAATACAAATTAGTTTGAGTGTAACAAACAAAAATGATTGTGAGCATCAATATGAGAACTAGTAAATCTTGATACGTTTCATAGTCTACAATCAAAACCGCAAACACTGTTGTCAAAGTGGCCAAAGAGTTGACGTAATCCTGACTTTCATCGGTGATTTTCTTTATTTGAATAGGCAGTGAGGTGGGAGCTCCTTTGAGTTTGTAATTGAGTGTCCACAAAGACAAGCCTCCAAGTAATATACATATGAGACTAATGTATGCCACAATGTTAGAAGGACAAAAGATGACCTTAATTGGAGCCCACTCGAATCCTTGCCAAAAGGTCAAACACATGGGGACGTTCCATGTTTTAACCAGTAATATGCTCCACATTGCACTTGTGGAGATTAACCACAATTTGAACTTATTCAACATTGTTACAAACTATTATCCATTTTGTTAGACAAGTCAAATGACCTTTCAAGTTCCAATTCTGGAAGAGTAAGAAGAATAGGCATTTCTTTTTGTTCAGTATTAGCAGGGACATTAGAAGCATTCTTTGCTCTTTTTGCCGCCCAATTTCTCAATGTCGCTATTTGCTCTTTCATAGTTGTTGAAAGTGGAACAGTTGCTTTAATGGCATTAATGAGATGGATCATTTCAAGTTTTGGAGATGATGGATTCTCAATATAAGCAGAAAACATGGCTTCTTTGATACATTCCTCTATTTCTGCACCATTAAAGCTTTCTGCATGCTCCGCTAACACATCTAAGGCATAAAGAGATGGATCTTTCCCATTTTTCTTTAAGTGAATGGAAAATATTTTTTCTCTTTCTGCTTGTTCTGGCAAATCGACGAAAAAGATTTCGTCAAATCGTCCTTTTCTTAGTAATTCTGGGGGTAACTGGTTGATGTTATTTGCGGTAGCTACGACAAAAACGGGTGCTGTTTTTTCCTGCATCCAAGTTAATATCGTAGAAAAGATTCTAGATGTAACTCCACCATCTGTTGCTCCACTTGATTGAACTCCACTAAGTCCTTTCTCTATTTCATCAATCCATAAGACACATGGTGCTACGGCCTCAGCAGTTGCTATGGCTTTTCTTATATTATCTTCGCTACTACCTACAATACCTTGAAAAACCTTGCCAACATCCAATCTAAGTAATGGCATATTCCAATTTGAAGCAATACTTTTTGCTATTAAACTTTTGCCACAACCGGGGACGCCAAGCAATAGTAACCCTTTGGGCTCTTTTAACCCCCATTCTCTCGCATTTTTTTCATAGGCAAGTTGTCTTTTCTGTAACCAGTCTTTTAAATTATCCATTCCACCAACATCCAACAGGCTCTCATTTTTAGGGAAATAATCTAAAATACCTGATTTTCTTATAATTTGTTCTTTCTCAGATGAAACAGTAAAGGGAGAGCTCTTGTCAAAGCTATCTTTTACAGAAGCTAAGCAATATGCCAAATCTGCTTCCATCGATGTCATACCTAAAGCTGCATCTATCAACTTATCCCTTAACGATATGTTAAGTTCTATCTTTGACTGTCTTGCGACAATATCCAAAACTTCTCCTAACTCATTTCTTTTGGGAAGTGGTATTTGCAACACAGTTACATATTTTTCAAGTTCAGCAGGAAGTTTATAGCAAGAAGACAAAACTATAGCATGTGTGTTATTGTTTGTTGCTTCCGCTATTTTTCTAACTAAGAGTTTAATCTCATCCCTGTCAAAATAGTTGCTGATGTCGTCAAGTATAAAGATGTTTTTCTCTCCTGCTTTTTTTGAATTTAGAATATACCCTAACACCTCTAATGGATTCTGCATCCTTTCGATTACTTTTTCAGCTTTATCAGGCATTATTTGTACTAATCCATAAACACAATCCCACTGAAAAAGGTTCACTTTCTTACCTTCTCTTCGCAAAATATCAACAATTCCCTTAATCTTTTGCTTTGTGCGATAATATTCATAGCTATGTAGATACAAGACAGGATAGTATGCTCGTATCATCAATATCAATTTTTGAAAAATATCTTCCATATTATTTGTTTTTTATATCTATATTTGAGATCCTACGAGGTTTCATCTTGCCAATATATTTTGCAGGTACTGGCTTTTTAGTCATAACCCTTTTGTTTCCAAGAAGTAGTTCTAAAACATCCATTGCTTCATGGGCTTTTTCATTAACATCATTCGGTAAATAATCCGAGTTTGTTACAATAGTTCCATCTGTAAGAATTGTAAACCTAATAGAAGCGTAAGGTTCATCTTCTAAAGGATCATATGATTTTGCTTCCATGAAGAAACTATATAATTCATCTCCTTGTGGAATAAATGTAAAATCTGATCTATACGTAAAACCAGCTTTTTCAAATTCACGAATTAGCGCTTTCCTAGAATATTCAGCATTGATTTCTTCAAATTTTAGCTTTAATTCTTCTACTTTGTTTGTTGCTTCAGGCATATAATATGTATTATATGTGACCTCATTTGTAGACATATCTAACTTCAGGGCAAATTCGCCATAAAAATTGGAAGACGTACCAACTTCTGTAACAAGAAGGATATTACCATTAATTGAATACTTCCACCCTAAAGCCTCACAAGCAGATTTTAAGACATCTGCATTCATTGTTTTGGGATTACGCACAAAGCGTGATGATTCAAACCTTGACATATACTACCACCTATATATATAATATCTTTGATTTTTAAAAGGATCATTATAATTATTTTTATCAAGAAAAGACCTGCCTGCCATTAGCTCCCTTTCGGCATTCTTATCTATAACAATTCCGCTAAATATAAACAAAGTCCCACCTATTGCAATAAAAACTCGTTTAGCATTGTCTTCTTTGTTGTTCAATATGTTGTATTCAAAAAAGCCACGATAATTCTCATTCATGAGTATTTCTGCCACTTTTTCTTTCCATGAATCATTAATCCCCGCTTTTTGTGAACGGTCAAACAGAGATAGATAAAACAAACCAGCGATGTGTCTTTTCAAGGTGTTCGCGTCAATTGGCACTAATTGATATAATGAGAGAGCTTTTGATATATCATCATCCATCTTGTCATTTCTTTTGTTATTCATTATTTCTACTGAAGGTTTGATAGCTTCAATATTAATTTTTTCTTGAAGACTGACAATTAACTCCTTGTAGCTTTCGTCAATATATGCTTTTTCTACTATTTGTGATAGTCTAAATAATTTTGTTCTAAATAAATTAATATCTTTATTATTAACTCCCTTTGAGATCTTATATTCTATTTCTGTTTTTAGCTGATTCAATTCCTCAATAATTAGAGAATTATTTGCCTGAGACTTCTTTTCTTCAATAGCATTATCATAATCAACGAACAAAGTTCCTAATTTGTCGTCCTGTTTAAAATACTCAATCTTTTCGTTTTTATATGCCTGTATTTCTTTAGAAGATAACTTGGAAATTTCTATTAGTGATTTCTCTATATACTTTTTAGCAAACATCAACTTAGATTCGTTATACTGCTTAATTGCTGCTTGATAATGTGCAAGACACATTTCTTCAGCACGAACATGAGTTATATTCTTCGGTGTTACAGAAAATGATAGAACATTAAAACTACCAGTAAAGAGCACACATTGTCCATTTTTCACTTCTATTACATTCTTTTTATGGAACGCAGGAAGTTCAACATGGAAGAACTGCTTTGGATATTCAACTTCTAGAGAGTCTAGTGCCTTTTTTGATTGGTCTCCTACCATTTTATCTTTATGACTTTCTAATCCGCCATCAGGTTCGGAATATGAGATAAACACTTTTCCTCCCTTTTTCAAGTAATTTTTAATTAGAGGCATACGATTTCTCATAAACGTACTATCACCTACCCAAGGACTTGCCAGCCATATCTCGTCTGGCTTGTCAATTTGGAAAATACTATGAAGTTCTGATTCAAATGTAATAGAGTCATAAAGGGCACGCTTATGCAATCTTTCAGACAAATCATTAGGATTAGAAACAGATTTGTCATTATCAACGCTTTCTGTTTGATTTTGTTCCTCTTCCTGTTCAATAAGTTTCCTTTCTGCTGATAGGATATTTGTTCTGTCCTCTTCTTTAATAAGAGGATCAGCTATGGCTAATTCAAGATTATCATAAATTGCAAGATTATCATTTTCACTTGCTGCACAAAGCATTGACGAGAACAATCTCTGTTTTTGTTCTGACTCATTATCTACAAATTCACTAAGTTGTGGAACTACTTTTTGTAGATTATCGTCATAGACTATGGCACGGACTTGTTTAGTTCTAATACTTTGAACAAAACATACGATTAGATCATAAGTATAATAACTGGAGGTTTTAGGTGTTGCTTCTTGAAGAATAAATCTTTCTTTTGAACTTTGCATGTTGGATGCTTGAACTTCAGCAAGATTTTTGATTTCCTCAAAAGACAATTGCGTCATTGTTTCTCCTTCTTTTAGGAATTGGGACTCACTTATTGGTTTGACATCGTCCGCAGATACGCAATCACGCAAGTCAGCAAAGGAATGATTGTCATTAAAAAACCAAAGTTCGAAGTCGGAATTAAAAGAACGCATTCTTTCGCCATGAGCTGCGAATTCTTTTCCTTGTTCCGTAATGAAATAAGCTGATTCATCACCCTTTACCAATTGATACCGCATCATTGTATCAATTGCCCTTCGAATCATTTTTTGTTCTGCTATATCGTGTTCAATGTCAAGGCCTAATATTTTACCAATACTTGATAAAGATGATTGGCCATCAATACTGATTATTCCAACAATAGCCTTTTCGAAAGCAGAGATTTTCTCTGATTTATTTGTCGTTCCTGCAAAAGTCTGGCTTACAAACTGGATTGTATATGGAACATAACCAATTATTAACTCGGAAATGGCTTTATGGTTTTCAATAACTCTATTTAGCCGCTGCTCCAACGTCTCTTCAATCACCTCACTTTTAGCGATTGTCCTTTTCTGGGGGTTGCCTTTTGATTTGTTGTATTTAGCATTTGCCCCTTTATTCCCATTGATATATCTATTTTGTTTCATCTTACAAGATCTTCAAGTTGCTTAATCTCAAAATGTTCCATCTCATCTATCGATCTCTGATAATGAGCATTCTGTCTAAAAAACTGTCGATTACCGATAACTATAAGTAATCTTCTAGCTCGTGAGAATCCAACATTGATACGCCTAATATCCTCTGCAAAGCCATATCGATGTTCTTTGTTGCTTCTAACTGTCGATATGATGATAATATTACGTTCCATTCCTTGGAACTTATCTACGACGTTAATTCTAAAAGGTAAAGTCTTATCTATTTTGCCTTCTCTGTACATTTCTTTAATTTTACCGTATTGGGCACCATAGAAAGTAATAATACCGATTTCTTTGTCTTCAGGTTTTCCTTGAGATTCCATAAACTGCTGGAAGCCCTCTGCTTTTTTGAGTGCTTTTACTACAGTTCTTATCGCATTCAATTCTCCATTGTTCACATAAGAAGTGGAGCCCTTTGGTTGGCTTTCAAATGTGTCAACATCAACCCATATAGCATGGGTTTGTGGTTCAATAAAGCCTGGAAGAGTTAATCCATGATAGCGGCTTCCTCTGGCATTATAGTCTTTATCGTCCATAGCATCGTCTGGCAAGCCACATTTAAGGCCTTCTTCTAGTTCTTCACTATAAAAATGACCTACAGTATTCATTATTTGCTTATGCATACGATATTGAGTATCGAGAGTTGCAACTATGGAAGGCTTTAATTTAAATGCCGATCGAAATAGTATCTCAAATTGCGAATCCTGAAAACTTTCGATTGCTTCTGCTTTTACAATTTGTCCTGCCTTTTTTAGCGAAGTGATAATATTATCTTCATTCATCATCGGTGGCAACTGTTTGTGGTCACCAATTATAATGATTTTCTTACCCCATACCATTGGTACAGACATTTCAAGCGGAGTTGCTTTACTTGCTTCGTCCATTATTACAACATCAAAAGCATTTTCGTTGTTGCCGAATAGAAGCGCATATATTTCTTGTAATTGTTTCGAACCGCATATACTACATGTCGCAGCTACCAAATTGACATTACTCTTATATGCCTCAAAGAATTGCTCTCGAGTTTTACGATCTCTTGTCGTTAAATCTATTTTCCATTGTTCCAAAACTGAAGCGTATTTCTCATTTTCATCCATATCCTTCAGTATAGAATTAATCCATAAGTTCGTGCCATTATCACCATTTTCAATTGATGGCTTTTTGCACCAATCTTCCATAAAATCAAGCATATACCTTCGAGCCTCAATACCAACCTCTTTTTCAATAGTAGTGTTTTGTATTCGAACGGGGCGAATACCACGACGACCTTGAAGACGTTCAAGGGCATTATCTACAGCCAAATTAGTCTGTGATGTTAATAGAATTTTAGAGTCGGGCTTTTTAAGTATTTGTTGCCATATTATTTCTGCAATTACTGTAGTTTTACCAGTTCCAGGAGGTCCTTGTATGATTGCAATATCGGGAGCTGAAACCGCTTTAGCAACAGCTTCTAATTGCTTCTCATTTAAGAACTTTTCAATTTTAGTTTCTGATATTCTATTTTTGACAATGTCTAAATCTTCGTCAAATTCACCAGCATATCTTGGGTCGAATAAGAAATCACATAACCTTGGGTTTGCGGGTGGTTGAATCCTTTTAGTTTTTGAACGAGGGTAGAATTGGTTGGGATTGGTAATTCGAAGCATTGAATCCCCTAATCTTCTTAATTCTGATGATTTACCAACCATGGGGAATTGGAGATAATCTCCAACATGGATAAATTTAGAAACCTGCCATTTAGCTCCTCGATCTTCCATGTAGTTTAGGAAGTCTTGACTTATTTCCAGTTTTATACTATTCAGTTTTCTTCCGATGCATTTCCCTAACTTTAGTGCATTCCGAAGCATCTGAGAACGAGTTTTTCTTAAATTGTTTATTTCATCATAATCTTGATATTCCTCTTCATATGCAGTATCAATAGCCTCACTTATGGCATCATATTCGTTTGCCTTGATTAAATTAATATCTTCATTTACATAACCACTTCTAAGATTCTTTTCAAATCTGACATTTAATTGATGATCAAAATCGAACCTAATAAATGTTTTACCTTCGTTACCAGATTCGTATTCATTTGAAAGCAACGATGGATATAAATTTATACATGAATTTAAAGTTTCACGAAACGAATTCAATTCTTCTAACTCGCAAAATTCAACACTATAATTCAATATTTGACAAGTTTCCTCATTATCAAATGTTGCGGAAAAAGTTGAGTTTGATGAGGCTAATTTCTCGGAAACGGTTTTGAATATATTTCTGCAATAATCAACACTATCGCTTAACAATTTGATTATAACAGAGGGGTGATATTCTTCTTCTTCAATCGTAAGACCTTCACCACAATGATTTCTAACGATAGATAATAATTCTTTGTAATTGTTATAATCATGTGGATATAATTCTACTACACCTGAAGCTGCTTTTACTTTAATTTGTTTATTAGAGATTAATGCTATTTGCATTTCGCGTAGCAAATTCTTATTAGGAACTACGAAGCAGCCATAATCGTATTCTTTCTTTATAAAAGTCTTACTATCATTAGCTGCATATGCTGCAATAAGGCGCTGGTGCATTTCATAAGCACTATTAAAGAAAGTATAAACGTCGTTAGAACTGTAGATATACGTGTTTCCATTGGTAGAAAGTCCATCAACTACTATCTCAGGAATAAAAGTATTAGGACTAAAAACTGCTCTACATGCAGCAACTCTTATGCTTTGGAATGCTTCGTGATGTAAATCTAAATATTTTTTCCCTTCCGTTTTGATTAACAATTGTCCACTTATAGAATCGAGTACGTCAATTACTCCTGATATTTGTTTTAATGATTCCGCTATCATATGAATATCCTGATTACTCATAAACGAAGATGTGATAACAGTTTTACGCTCTGTCATTAAAACATCAGAGTATTTACTCTGAATAAGTTTGTCTAAATATGAAGCCTCACTATCATCCTTAAAAATATACGTGCCGTCGTTATAATCATATTGTGCATCAAAATCTTTTAACGACGAGTTTATATCAGACAACAGATTGTCTATATCTTCAGATGTTTGAAGTGTCAGGCTTCCTGACAGAATGTGTCTTACATCTTCGGACAATTTATAGCTGTTGTCTGCCGCAGCACTTGAAATCTCTTCTTGAATATCCTCAGTTATATCGAAATAGCCAGAAAAACTAATTTCTCCTGATTTGTTGGTGATAAAAGTAACGGAAGGATTATAGTATTTCGTGGATTGTATTTCTTTAATTGCAGAAGTCAATCTTTGCTGAAGAGTAGGTGCCTTGACTTTAATTGTCAAAGTGTTATATGAGCGGTTATTGTAATATTCTTTTTCAATACCTCCTATTTCCTCAACAACAAATAGTTCTTTTTTGTCTGTATTAAGTGCTCGCTCACCATCAATATATGCCTTCCACATTTTACGAGATTGCTCTCTGTTAATCTCTCGTATGGGCTCTTTTAATTCTATCAAAGATGTGCAAAAACTCTTAATCTCACGATAAGAAATCATAAGATCATTTTTATCAAGGAAGCCCATTGTATCATGATTGATATAGTCTTCACCCATAAAGTTCAAATTGATAGACTTATATTCTGATGGATCTGTTGGAATAACAATTTCTTCATCAGAAATATAGTTAAGATTGAACTCTATTAAATTCGTTCGGGCAATAAGATACACAACTAACTTAAGATCTTCAATGATAAATTGGTATCTTCTATTATCTTTTTTGTCTTTCCCTTTATAGACTATTTTGCATTCGTGAATGCCCAAAATAGATTCGAAGGTTTCTCTTGCCGTCTTTGATGTTGTAGTTAAATAATCTTTACTCTTTTCAAATGATTGCTCAGAGTACACTATTATGCATGGTGTTGATTCTAACACCTCAGTAAATAAATTTTCTGATGTATATGTTCTATCTAATTCTGCCATATTAGTTTTATTATAGGTAAACGATGCAAATATCTCTGTCAAACATATTAAGTTGTATTCTCTTTATTTCCTTATCCTCAATTAGGAGGACAATACCATAACTGGCAAATGATGCATCAGATAGTGGCGCACCCATTGCCAATGCATTCTCATCGTATCCATAACCACGTAAATCTACAATATTGTCATTTACAGAGACAATACGCATACGTTTGGGAGCCATCTGAATGTTATTCTGCCATAAAGGATGATTACCATCAAGATTATACATAGTTACAGTATATCCCTCACCTCCTTCGATGTTTTTCTCAATCACGAAGCGTCTATTGCACCCATAATTGTGACCAGACACATCCTTTCCATTTTGGAAGCGAATGTGATCTGATGAGTCGAAGGATACGTAGCCAGTAGACGGATAGTTGTTTCCATCTATGAGGTATTGAATAAAAATATGTTCCATGTCTAACGTCATACAATAAAGTTTCCAAAATAGGATTTGCCAAATATTGACCACAAAGATACAAATAAAATGCAGACTACCATTAGAAGAATATAATAATCTGCAATTATTTATGATATTTTTACATATGGAAAGACTTTGATCTACAGAATGAACAACACCTCGGAACTACCAACCTCATTCATCACCAACTAATTGGGGGGTATGCTTTAAAGTGCATTAAGTTTTATCTTCTGAACCTGTATCTTGGAGTATGCATAGCCTTGGCTATCTGATGACATCTACGCGCGAAAGATAGTTTGTCCTCGTTGTCCTTCTTCTTGGGCAGCTCGTTATTACCGCCACCGCCGCCACAAGATTCAGAAATAGTGGTAGCCCCGTCAAAGTACCCGAAGAACAGACAGGCAGTCGTTGCAGCCACCTTATCCACATCATCGGCCACATCTTCGACAATGTCAAGTCCGATTTTCTTCAGGTAGTCCACGCCCGACTCTGCCGCGATCTCATAAACCTCTGCTTTCGTACCATTCACAATTTCACGGATGGTTCTGGCGGCATCAATCATCCAACTGGCATTAGCCAGACTGATTTCCGGTTCTTTACATAAGGCTTTCCTGATGGTTTCCTTCTCATTATCAAACATCACGTATTTGTCGAGTCGCGGATTGACAATAGTCTGAACGGCATCCCACATTCCCGGCCAAAGGGACTCCATAACACGCTGCATG
>JAEEGL013746009.1_pt1 | contig 13338 bp, 13 predicted proteins | sample 9134231 | NCBI WGS metagenome assembly JAEEGL01 (sample SAMN16246548, study PRJNA631951) | gut metagenome | biome: gut microbiome; feature: rumen; material: fiber-attached | host: Bos | place: Iran: Karaj | collected 2018-10 | reverse complement strand
ATAATGCCAGGCTCAAGGCTGTTGTCAATGGCAACGTTGTAACCACTATAGACGCATTGAAGGCATATAAAACTTTCTCGCGTGGCAATGCCTATTACATGCAAGTAACCTGGGACGGCTCAAATCTGTGTTTCTCTAATGACTATTGTCCTGATGGAAACCATCCTCACATGATTGACCTAGGCTTGCCATCGGGAACAAAATGGGCATGCTGTAATGTGGGTGCCGACAGTCCGGCAGAAAGCGGTGACCATTTCGCTTGGGGAGAGACCACTCCCAAGTCGGTCTTTGGGGCACATAATTACAAGTGGTTCGCTAATAGTGACATCCATAATATCACGAAATACTGCTGTAACATTAATTATGGTACGGTAGATGGCAGAACCGAACTTGAGTTTGAAGATGATGCCGCCTTCGTACATTGGGGGGCAGAGTGGCATATGCCATCACTGAGTCAGCTATTTGAGTTGTTGAACAATTGCACAAGTGGGTGGGCTAAGGTGAATGGCATAGGGGGCTATCTTTTCAAGAGCAACTCAAACGACAATGCCATTTTCTTCCCACTCCCTGGTTGGAACCCAAGAGGGACGGGATTAGACGCTGTGGGCAACTATTGGTCAAGAGGTTATGATTACGACACTTGGCCTCACTTAGCTTATATCTTATGCATCAAGTATGGTAATACGGGTGCTTATGGGGCATATTTACCTCGTCATTATGGCGCAAATGTTCGTGCTGTATATGTTGCGCAAGAGTAATTACATTTCAATACATATTTAACCAACATCATTATGAAAAACTATGCCTTCTTTTTCTTGGTATTTGCTGTGGCTTTGTTCACATCATGTGAAGATGATATTGCCAAGCGCCAAGCTGTTTTCACCGCCACAATGCCTGCCGATGACTTATCGTCCTCACGGCCTGGCAGTATTATAAATGGCGTGCCTGCGGATGACGGGTTTAATCTAAATGCCCAGTGGAAAGACGGCGACAAGATACAGATTTTTGTCCGTCAAGACGGCAAGGTGTATCAGGCTGATAGTCCGTCCACTGTTTCTGACATAAGCAATGACGGCAAGACCTGCACTTTTGAGCTGGTGTTGCCCAAGTCCGTCAATCGTGATAAGGACTATGAAATTATAGGCGTGACAGGAGTAGAAGCCTATATCGATGGCAACGATGTTATTGCCGCATGCACCCTAACTCGAGTGGGCATTGATGGCAATGGCTCAGTCTCGCTGCCAATGTGGTTCACAGCAAAGAAAGGCAGCAACCAAGCGAAGTTCCGTCACCTGTGTGCCTATGAGATTCTCTATGTGAACAACAGCTCTGAGTCAAGTATCACGTTCAAGCACAAAGGATTTGAGGTAATGACTCCCTGGTACAAGTACAGCGACAAAATCTCGCTCACTGGCAATTATATTTCGTCAGATCAAGGTGGTCCAAACGATGCCGAGAGCAGTGTAATCACTGTACCTGCTGGCACCACGGGCACGATAGTGTCGTGGTATCTTCCTGCTGATAATAAAATTGGTGGCACATCCGAAGCCACAATAGATAACGCCAAGCTGAAAGCAATTGTCAATGGTACAGCTGTAACCACCATCGACGCATTGAGTTCAGCAAAAACTCTAGTGCGTGGCAATGGTTATTATATGGAAGCCAATTGGGATGGCTCGACGCTGTATTTCTCAAACGAATTCTGCCCCGATGGAAATCATCCGCACATAATTGACCTTGGCCTTCCATCTGGAACTAAGTGGGCGTGCTGTAATGTGGGAGCCAACAGTCCAGCAGAATGTGGAGACTATTTCGCGTGGGGAGAAATCACTACCAAATCATACTTTAAAGCATCTAACTATAAGTGGTACTATGGTGGTGACGACCATAATATTACGAAGTACAACCGAAACAGTGATTATGGCACGGTAGATGGCAGAACCGAACTCGAACTGGAAGATGATGCCGCCTACGTAAATATGGGGCCAGAGTGGCGCATGCCAACGGTAACTCATCTTTATGAACTACTTAACAACTGCACAAAAGAATGGACAAAAGTAAACGGCATGAGCGGTTATCTTTTCAAAAGCGATATAAATAACAGAGCTATTTTCTTCCCGGCTACTGGTTGGATTTATAATGGGTTACATGGATTAGGAACTGAAGCAAACTATTGGTGTCGCTCTTATTCTAGCGATAATTGGCCAAGTAGAGCTATAGTATTGCATTTCCGTGGCAATGCTCTTCATGACACAGCTTTAGGACTCTATTACTACGCCCGACAAAACGGCTGTAACGTCCGTGCTGTGCATGTTGGACAAGAGTAGAAGCACACGAACTGCGGAGATTGACTTGCCAGTCTAACCAGCACGGTATATAATCTACGGAGCGTGAGGAGTTAGGGAGTTAAACAATTCTCTATTACTCCAAGACCAACAATGCCACCAGCACCACTTACACTATTACTGTGGAAGGCGTTACCCAATTGGGTGGACTATCATACTCCCCCCAACCCCCTCTATCTTAGAGGGGGAGCTACTAACAGAGTGATTATCAAAAGATAAATTCGTCAAACTCACGTTTTTTTAGATTTGTTTGCTACTTTTCCACTGGTCGTGGCGCGTGGGTGCTGTTGGGGTTTGGCCTTAGGTCGCGGTGTGGCGATGACGACTTGTGGAGGCCTGGCTTGGGAATGTAGGAACCGGGTTTAGGTGATGCTGGCCGCCCGGGATAAGAACCTGCTGGCCGCCCTGGGTAAGATCCTGGTTGTCGTCCTGGATAGTTGTTAGGCGGAGGGGTGCCTTGTTGTGGTTGTCTGGGAGTGATGGTCTGTGGCTGTCCAGGAACTTTGTTGCTGGGAGTGGGAGCGATGGTTTTGTCACTATTCTCTTGGTTTTGCTTCTCTATAATGGCCTTAGGTCCCACTAGGCGTTGTGAGATAGTGCTGTAAGAGCCTTTGTCGAAGTGAGTGCGCAGCAAGTAGGTGCTGTCGATGAAAGTGATGCCAAGTGGGCGTGTTTTGAATTTTATGAAACCATAAATGCGCTTGATGACTCGAGAGGTGTCGCCTTGAATGGCGTTTTCTATCCATCCGTTGGCCTGTGCTGTTCGGTTAAGATAAGACGTGCAACTATCATTATAGTCGATGGCTATAAGCATAGTGATGGAATTGCCCGAGTTTATCATCTTGAAGCATAGAGCATATTTGTCGCCCTTGCGACTGTCCTTGTCGGGGGTGTAGTCAAACTTGATGTATCCGTCGCGCAGAGAATTGGTGAGGATCCATTGCTGCGGCTCTTTCCACACGTTGGCACTGTCGCCCGAGTTGGGGAAGGTGCGTCTAGCCTTGTTGGTATTTTCATCAAAGGCAAAATTGTCGCCAGGGGAGTTGGAGTACACTGCTTGGCCGTTGTTGTTCTCCTTCTCAAGGATTTCTATGGCTTTGTCGTGGACCTTGGAATAGACCTTCAGGTTGTGGCCATACCACACCAGCGATGAGTCGTACATTGCCAAGTCGGCGTCATATTTCTTTAGGATTGACTGCTTGAGCAGCATTCTCGATGAGTCATCGGGAAACATTGCGGGATTCTGCTCAATAAACATTTCGGCTTTGGCAAAGTCGGCAAGCAAATGCGCCATGTCTTTCTCATCGATTACCCCGTCGGGGGTGTTGTCGCAACCCGTAAAAAGGACTGCGGCAATCATGAGTAATATAATAATGGCTGGCGCTTTGTGCATTGCTAACGAAGTGTTAAGTGTTAAGTGTCAAGTGTTAAGTGTTAAGTGTTAAGAGTTAAGTGTTAAGTGCTGGTGTTTAAACCTCAAGATTTTCAAGGAAAATCATACTTAAAACTTAACACTTATGACTCAACACTTAATTCTTTTTCTTTTTCTTTTTCTTTGTCTTTCTTGTCACCAAGCAGTTGCTTGTTGTAGAAGATGATGATGGCGAGGATGCTTGTGGTGAGGCATGCGTCGGCAACGTTAAATATTGGCTGGAAGAACAGATAGTGCTTGCCGCCTATCCATGGCATCCAATCGGGCCAGTCCCACTCGGCGAGTGGGAATTGCAGCATGTCAACCACCTTGCCATTGAAGAGCGACGCATATCCTCCCTCGCTAGGAAGGAATTGCGCCACCTCGGGAGCAGCAGGATCGTTGAAGAGTTGTCCGTAGGCGATGCAGTCGATGACGTTGCCAATGGCGCCAGCAGTAATCAGCGATACGCACACCACAAAGCCGCGTGGCAGGTCGGTGCGCCGTCTTATCTTGACGAGATAGTAGATGAACAATCCCGAGAAGATGATTCTGAGCCAAGTGAGCACCATCTTGCTGCCAAGCTCCATGCCGTAGGCCATACCATTGTTCTCGATGAACAAAATCTTGAACCATGAGGTTACATCAATTTGCTCACCAAGGAAGAAGTGCGTCTTGACGTAGATCTTTGATGCCTGGTCAAGAATAATGACGGTGGCGATGATTATTGTCGCCAGCCATCCATTAGATATTTTTTTCATTACCTTTGGCGATGAAATTAGCGTTTGTTCTTCCTCTGCTGCTCGATTTCTTTGCCTTCTACCGATAGAGTGGCGTGGGGCACTGCCATCAAGCGGCCCTTGGGAATGAGTTTGCCAGTGACACGACAAATGCCGTAGGTCTTGTTCTCAATGCGCACGAGAGCGGCTTGCAGCTTGTTGATGAAGTCCTGCTGACGAGCAGCACGCTGGCTGGCCTCTTCCTGCACCATAGTGCTGGCGCCCTCTTCGAGCATATTGAAGCTGTTCTTTGTCTCGTCGGCCTGAATTCTTGCCATCAGCTGGTCGTAATTAGACTTTGCGACCTCTAATTTCTCAAGAATAATTGCTTTGAACTCTTGTAGTTCCTCGTCGCTGTAACGGGTTTTTTCTTGTTCTTTAGCCATAATATATAGTTCATAGTTAATAGTTCATAGTTTTTAGTTCACAGTTCACAATTCGTGGCTCTGCCACTACACTCTAAACTTAGGCGAAGCCAAGTGACACTTAACACTTAAAACTTAAAACTTAACACTTAACACTTGTGACTTAATTATGCTTTGTCAACCTTGATTTTCAGAGTCCATCCGTCCATGTCAAGCTCAATAGCGTCGGCAGGCACCTCACCCACGGCGAGCGAAACGGCCTGTACTTGGCCTGCAATGTAGTCATGGAACTCGGCTACTGTCTGGTTGATGCGCTCATCGGGAGCTATTACCACGTTGATTTTGTCGGTAATCTCAAATCCTGAGCTCTTGCGTACGTTCTGGATGCGGTTTACCAGTTCACGTGCCATGCCCTCGCGTCGCAGCTCGTCGGTGATGGTAATGTCGAGTGCCACAGTTAGGTTGCCTTCGTTGGCCACGAGCCATCCTGGGATGTCTTCGCTGATGATTTCCACATCGTTCAAATCAACTACGGCCTCTTGACCATCGACATTGAGCTTGATGCTGCCTTCCTGCTCAAGTTTGAGAATGTCGGCTTGAGGCAGGGTGGTGAGTTGAGCGGCAAGGGCTTTCATGATTTTGCCATATTTAGGACCGAGCTTCTTGAAGTCGGGTTTCACCTTCTTGACAAGTATGCCCTCGTCATTGCCCACAAACTTGATGCCCTTGACGTTGACCTCGCTGGTGATGAGGTCGCTCACTGCCTCTATGTCGGCACGCTGCTTCTCGTCGGAGACGGGTATCATTATTTCGGTGAGTGGCTGGCGCACCTTGATGTTCTTCTTGCGACGCAGTGCGAGAACCATAGATGTCTCCTTTTGGGCAATGTCCATGCGGTGCTCTAGCTCGTTGTCAATAATTTCCTCGCAAACGGTTGGATATAATGCAAGGTGTACCGACTTCTCGCTGCCAGTGAGGTCGCGGTAGAGCATGTCGCTGTAGAATGGTGCTACAGGTGCCATAAGGCGTGCTACTGTCTCAAGGCACTGGTAGAGGGTTTGGTAAGCAGCAAGTTTGTTCTCGGTCATTTCACCTGCCCAGAAACGATGACGGTTGAGACGCACATACCAGTTGCTCAGGTTCTCACCCACGAAGTCGCTGATTGCGCGAGCTGCGCGAGTGGGCTCATAGTCGTTGAATTGCTCAGTAACGTCCTTGATGAGAGTATTGAGCAGCGAGATTATCCAGCGGTCAATCTCGGGACGCTTCTCCAGAGGCACCTGAGGCGCTGCTGGGTCGAAGTTATCGACGTTGGCATATTGGGCGAAGAATGAGTAGGTGTTGTAGAGAGTGCCGAAGAACTTGCGGCTGGTCTCCTCAACGCCTGCGGTGTCAAACTTCAAGTTCTCCCATGGTGCAGAGTTGCTGATCATGTACCAGCGCAAGGGGTCGGAACCATATTTCTCGATGGCGTTGAATGGGTCAACGGCGTTGCCCAATCGCTTGCTCATCTTGTTGCCGTTCTTGTCTTGAACAAGACCATTGGAAACAACACACTTATAAGCTACGCTGTCAAATACCATAGTGCCGATAGCGTGCAGAGTGAAGAACCATCCACGGGTCTGGTCCACACCCTCGGCGATGAAGTCGGCAGGGTAGAACTTGCGTTCATCAACGAGGTCTTTGTTCTCAAATGGATAGTGCAGCTGTGCGTAGGGCATAGCACCGCTGTCGAACCATACGTCGATCAAGTCGAGCTCGCGCTTCATGGGTTTGCCAGTGTCGCTCACGAGGGTGATGTAGTCAACGTATGGGCGATGGATGTCGATTTTGTCGTAGTTCTCCTCGCTGTAGTCGCCAGGCACGAAGCCTTTGTCCTTGAGTGGGTTGCCGCCCATGATGCCTGCTGCAACTGACTTCTCAATCTCGTTGTATAGTTCCTCGATGCCGCCAATACACTTCTCCTCGCCGTCCTCGCTGCGCCAGATGGGCAGTGGAGTGCCCCAGTAGCGGCTGCGGCTCAGGTTCCAGTCGTTGAGGTTCTCAAGCCACTTGCCAAAGCGGCCAGTGCCGGTGTGCTCGGGTTTCCACTTGATGGTCTTGTTAAGTGCCACCATGCGGTCTTTGCAAGCTGTAGAGCGGATGAACCAGCTGTCAAGAGGGTAGTAGAGCACTGGTTTGTCGGTGCGCCAGCAGTGAGGATAGTTGTGCACGTGCTTCTCAATCTTGAAGGCGGTGCCTTCTTGCTTCATGCGTATGCACATGTAGATGTTGAGGTCCTCGGCTTTGCTGGCTGCTTCCTCGTCGTACTTGCCATCTACGGTGAACTTGGGGTCGTAGGCGTTCTTTACCCACGCGCCAGCATATTCTTTGTATAGCTCCACGTTAACGAAGTTCTTGACGAAATCCTCGTCAAGGTCTTCGATGTTGTAGTACTTGCCAGTGAGATCTACCATTGGGCGGGTCTCAAGCTTTTTGTTGATCATATAAAGGGCTGGAATGCCAGCGGCATGAGCCACAAAGGCATCGTCGGCACCAAAGGTTGGAGCGATGTGAACGATACCGGTACCGTCGTCGGTGGTGACATAATCGCCAGGGATTACGCGGAAACCGTTGTCGTTGCCCACAATTTTGTCGTCAATCTTGTCAACGGGCTTAACCCATGGGAAGAGCTGCTTGTACTTGATGTCAAGCAGGTCGCTGCCCTTGAATTCGGCAATCACCTTGTAAGGTATCACCTTGTCGCCAGTGGTGTATTCGTCGAGAGATTTCTCAGCGCCTTCGGGTTTAAAATAGGCGTTAACACGTGCCTTCGCCATCAAGTAGATGGCGGGGTTGCCATTATAGGGGTTGTAGCTCTCAATGGCCACATAGTCGATTTTCTGACCAACGCACAGGGCGGTGTTGCTTGGCAAAGTCCAGGGGGTAGTGGTCCAAGCGAGGATGCGCAGGTTGTCGCGGAATTTCTCATCGGCGGCAGCCTTGATAGCCTCGAGTGCCTTGTGGCCGTTGTCAACCACAGTGAACTCGGCAGTCACGGTCTGGTCTTTCACGTCGCGGTAGCATCCTGGCTGGTTGAGCTCGTGAGAGCTGAGGCCTGTGCCAGCAGCTGGCGAGTAAGGCTGGATGGTGTAGCCCTTGTAGAGCAGACCCTTGTTGTAGAGCTGCTTCAAGAGATACCACAAAGACTCTATGTAGCTGTTCTTGTAGGTGATATACGGGTTTTTCATGTCAACCCAGTATCCCATCTTGTGAGTGAGGTCTTCCCACTCCTTGGTATATTTCATCACCTCCTTGCGGCAGGTGGCATTATATTCATCAACGCTAACCTTCTTGCCAATGTCCTCTTTGGTGATGCCAAGAGATTTCTCTACGGCGAGTTCCACTGGCAGTCCGTGTGTGTCCCAACCTGCTTTGCGCAGCACTTGATGACCTTGCATGGTCTTGAATCGGCACACCACATCCTTGATGGTTCGTGCCATCACATGGTGAATACCTGGCATGCCGTTGGCGCTAGGAGGTCCTTCATAAAAGACAAAAGCTGGAGCGCCCTCGCGTTCCTCAATGCTCTTGTGGAACACATTCTCTTCGTCCCATTTCTTCAGGACTTCCTTGTTGATGTCCGAAAGATTGAACTTGTTGTATTCGTTAAATTTCTTCATCTTGATTTATAGATTGTGTTTTGTTGTGATTTTTCTTTGAAAATAGCCCCACTATCCAGTTTGCCCCGAGCAGGAGCACGTAGGAGAATGATGCTAGCAGAAGCATAAACATGCCTGCTTCGAGCGTGAACTTGGCGGTGAACAGCGAGGCGCCACAGGCTGCAAGTATTGCCAGCACAATTATGATTGTGATGATGGCTCGTGAGCTCAATTTAAGCCTTTTGGCTTTCTTCGAGAACATCATGGTTATGGCAAGAGCTAAAATGGCTATTGCGATAAGTGCCACCACCATCCACGACTCGCGGGCGTAGGTTGAGGCGCATGCCACGAGTGCTGCCATTGGCAGGATGCGCTTGCCGCTATAGGTCTCGTCGCTGTCATGTAGCCATGCCATGAACTTCTTGTTGCTGTAGTCTTGCTGCTGCAGCATTACCATATCGTGTCGTAGCATCATGGCAAGTGCCAGAAAGCCTACCACAACGAGAGAAATATGTGTAATTAACTGATAGTCCATAACTTATGTATATATGCCTCTAAAATAATTTGCAAATATACAAAATATCCTCGAAATACCGTGCTATTACACATCTTTAAATAAGAAAAACTTTTCAACAAGAGGGGGTGTAGGGGTGGAAGGTGGAAAGTGGAACGTTGGTTGCACCAGTTCAACTATTTTGCAATTTACTAACTATGAACTCTGAACTATAAACTATAAACTAGTAGATAGCCCTAATTGCTTTAAATAAAGTTCGCGGTTGAGGATGAAGTTGTGTAGGTCACGATAGACACTGCAATCGTCGTAGGTCTTGTGATGAATATATCCGTCTTCTATCTCATAGATGCAGGCATCGGGGTAGGAGAGAACCACTGGCGAATGGGTAGAGATAATGATTTGGGCGCCTTGTTGCACGACTTCTTTTATCCAACACAAGAAGGCGAGCTGATTTACGAAAGAGAGTGCTGCTTCGGGCTCATCAAATATGTAGATGCCCTTGCCTTGCAAGCGGTTTTGAATCAAAGCTATAAAGCCTTCGCCATGCGAGCGTTCATGGATGCTCTTGCCGCCGTAGTAAGCTATATATCCTGGGTCGATATGTGCGAGGCGGTCAATTTCCGAAATTACGTTGTAATAACTCTCGGCACGGAAGAAGAAAGTGTCCTCAAACGATAGGCTGACCATACCTTTGCCTAGTTCTTCCCATAGCGATGAGTGGGAATCTACTGTGCGAAAGTTGAAGTTGCGTGTGCCGCCCTCGGGATTCATGCCCAGCAGTACGGCAATAGCCTCAAGCAATGTGGATTTTCCTGAGCCGTTTGGTCCAACGATGTATGTAACAGACTTCTTGAAAATCAGTTCTTTGAAGTTGGCGATAACTGGAATCGAAAAAGGATACTGCTCACGCTTTTGCTTTACGTGCTTGTTGAAAATGCGATTGAGATAGATGTTTTCTTTTCCCATAGTGTTTATTATTTATTTTTTGTGCAAATAAAAACCAAACATGTGCAGAAAACTATCTCATTAAAGTTAAATAATATTTTATAATAGAAATTTGTGGCGAGTGGCGAGCGGGGTTGTGCCTCGCATTCGTTTGTAGAATTTGTCGAATGAGGCGCTGGTGGCGAAGTGAAGTTGGTCTGCGATCTGCTCGACTGTAAGCGCTGTTGACTTAAGAAGTCGTGTTGCCTCCATTGCTAGTAGCTCGTTGATGCATTCCATCACTGTTCGGCCTGTTATTTGTTTCACTATTCTTGATAGGTAGGTGGTGGTGATGAAGAGGCTGTCGGCGTAGAAAGATAGGTCGCGGTGCTCAAGGTAGTTGCTGGTGAGTAAAGTGTAGAATGAGACAAATATTTCCTCGCTTTGTCGTGACATTGAGAGCCTGGTTTTCTCAAACGACTGGATGCTGATGAGGTCGTTGATGAAAACAGAGTAGAGATGCTCCAAAATCTCACTTTTTAGTGACAAAGGCTGCATGATGTATTGCCTGATAAGGATCATGAGTGATTGCAACCGCTGAGCGTCATCAGGCAAAAGTGTGACCTTACAATTTCCATAATTAGAAAGAGGTATGACCGAAGCTTTGATAAGGTTGCGAAAGGCTTGTGTGTCGTGAGCCATCTGCTCGTCGATGATAAGGCAAATGCCCTCGTAATCATCAGTTGTTTCATATATATAGATTGGACTTCCAGGGTAGAAGACAAACATCTCGTTAGGAGTGAATATCATCTCTCCACCGCCGTTGTCAAGAATAATGTGCCCTTTGGTCACAAGGGTGAAACTGTATATTTTCAGTTCTCCCGACATCTCGTTGGTGAGCATGGTGAGCTGTTTGTTGGTGAGGGCGCATGTGAGTTTGTTGTCCCAGGTTTCGCGCTCGAGCATCTGGAGGTGACTTCTGCTGATTTCGTTCAGATTTGGCATATTGAGATATTTTTGCGGCAAAGATAATAAAAAATTTCATTTGTTTCGTTTGGGATAATAATTGGTTTTGAAAAATTTTGGTTTGACGGTGAAAAAGGCAGTAACTTTGCAGCATCAAAACAAACATTTTATAAACACATATTTTTTAAGAAATGGACGCAAAAAAATCAATCGAAGCATTACAGTTTTTCGTTACTAATTTGAACGCTCAGTCGTTCCAACACAAGTTGCAGGCCAAAATTTTTGGTTCACTTGGATTTAAGAAGCTTGAGGCAAAGTATCTTGAGCATGCCAAGGAGGAAGGCGAGTTTGTTGACCAGTTCATCGACCGTCTGCTTGACTTGGGTGGTGAACTCAAGCAAGAAGCTGTTGAGGCTCAAACTCTCTACAATGACCCCATCGAGTTCCTTAAGGCCGACTACAAGGTGTCGGTTGATGGCATAGAACTGCTGCGCAAGTGCTTGGACGGCATCAAGGACGACATCACCACTTTCGACATGATGAAGGTATATCTCAAAGATGAGGAAGATGACATGTACTGGAGCGAGGAGCAACTGGGATTGATAGAACTCATCGGAGCTAAGCCCTGGCTTATTAAGACTGCACTTTAAGAACCATTTATAATTGTTATAATCATGGAAGCAAAAGATCAAGTATTGGAAGCTATGCGCAAGGCAGGTGTGCCTTTGAACGCAGGCAAGGTGGCAGAGCTCACTGGTCTCGACCGCAAGGTTGTGGATAAGGCATTTGCCGAGTTGAAGAAAGAAGGCGCAATCACTTCGCCCGTGCGCTGCAAGTGGGAGCCAGCTAAGTGAAATAGGTTCCTGTTATGCTAAAAAGTCAAGGTGAGTGTGTCAAGATTTAATGTCTTTCTCAGTTGAAGCATTATGACACACCCACTTTTGATTCAAATTGTTGAATTTATTAATCAAGTGAGAGTGACAATACTTTTGTCTTGTTTACTCGTTTGCTTGTTAACTTGTTTGCTATATTATGGAAACAATATATGATTTTAAAGCATTGACGAGCAGAGGCCAGGAGTTGGACTTCGCTCAGTTTAAGGGCAAGGTGCTGCTAATTGTCAACACCGCCAGCAAGTGTGGTTTCACGCCACAATTCAAGGGACTGGAGGAGTTGAACCAGAAATATAAGGATCGCGGATTGGTGACGATAGGATTTCCCTGCAATCAGTTCAACCATCAGGATCCAGGCACCGACAGCGAGATTGAGGGTTTCTGCCAGCTCAACTATGGCGTGACATTCCAGATTATGAAGAAAATCGACGTCAATGGCGACAATGCTCATCCCATCTTCAAGTTTTTGAAGAGCAAGACCAAAGGCGTGCTGGGTAGTGCCATCAAGTGGAACTTTACCAAGTTCCTTATTTCGCGTGACGGCGAGGTGATTAAGCGCTATGCTCCAATCACTGCGCCCGAGAAAATAGTTAAGGACATCGAAGAAATGCTAGGATAATGAAAAAGATAATAATTATTGACGGAGGCCCCCGCAAAACTTTTAACACGGCCTCTATGCTGCAGAAGATTGCCGAGGGTGCTGCCTCGGTGAGTGAAGAAATTGAGGTGAAGACCGTACGCCTTTACGGCATGGACTACAAGGGTTGCATGTCGTGTCTGGCATGCAAAGTGAAGGATAAGGCTGTGAACGTGTGCAAGTTCCGTGACGACCTCACTCCTGTGCTTGAAGAAGTGGCTCAGGCCGATGGACTTGTGATGGGTTCGCCTATCTATTTTAGCGAGGTGACGGCTCAGCTGCGTGCATTCCTCGAGCGCCTGATATTCCCATGGCTGTCATATAACGACTACAGTCTCACTGCACCCAAGCGTATTCCTGTGATTCTTACTTACACGATGAATGCCAATGACGAGCAGGCTAAGGACATTTATCGGTCGATGGGCATCATTGAGAGTTGTCTCAATAGGGCGATGGGCGATGTGGAGCATGTGGATGCCCACAACACTTATCAGGTGAAGAACTACGACCGTTATGAACTGGCTGGATTCAGCGAGGAAGCAAAACGCGAGTACCGCGAGCAGAATTGGGAGAACGACCTTCAGCGCGCTTACGATGCTGGCAAGCGTATGGCAGAGAAAATTTTAACAAACCAATAAAAAAAACAGCAAATGGAAATTAAAGCAATAAAAATGTTTGATGGCGGCTTCATGAACCAGGCGTTTGCCTTTGGAGGCGAAGAAGGCCGCGACGCGTTTGATGAACAGATTATCTATCGCAGCAGACAAACATCAGGATTTCTATCCCATCACGGAAAACCAGCGTGGTGTATTTATTGACTGGGAATTAAACAGCAATGCTGTTCAGTATAATATCCCTGAGGT
>JAEEGL010962653.1_pt1 | contig 13338 bp, 13 predicted proteins | sample 9134231 | NCBI WGS metagenome assembly JAEEGL01 (sample SAMN16246548, study PRJNA631951) | gut metagenome | biome: gut microbiome; feature: rumen; material: fiber-attached | host: Bos | place: Iran: Karaj | collected 2018-10 | reverse complement strand
TTTATCAAATAAAAATCGAAAGAGGTACGCAATATGATGGTAGATAAGGTAAATAGTGTTTCATTCGGAGCATCCCTCCAAACAGCACTTAGAACTCCGGAAGCAAAATTATTTATGTCAGCAGGAGAAAGATTTCAGGAACTAACAAGAAAATTTCCTAAAGATAAACTGATATTACAGAAAGATCCACTTGATAAAATATTCCCAACCTTCGCTATCAGTGACAGCAATGTCTTCACTACAAATATCAGCAACGATTTTGTAAAATTTGATAGCGCAAAAAATCCAACTGAGCTCGTCAGAAAACTTGTAAAAACTTTCAAAATGCTCGTTGAGTGTCGTAAAATAAATACTCTGATGGATCAACTCGACCCAGACGGAGATGAATTTGCCAAAGCCGCAGAAGCAAGTATCAAAAGAATGCAAAAAGCAGCCGGCAAAGACGGAGGACTACAGGAGTTCATCGGAGCTATTAAGGCCGGTTTGGGAATCGAATAAAATTATAAAAACAAATTTAAAGGGCGGGTATTCTAAAGAATACCCGCCTTTTAAATTTGCTTATTTTGTTATAATATAAAACTATGGATAGAAAAATAAAACGAGTTATAACATACGGAACTTTTGACGTCATACACTGGGGTCATATTAATCTGTTAAAGAGAGCAAAAGAGCTTGGCGATTATTTGATAGTCGGGCTTTCCAGTGACGAATTTAATGCCCTTAAGAATAAGAAATCGTACTATTCATACGCTCAAAGGAAACTTCTTATAGAAAGCTGCCGATATGTAGATATGGTCATTCCCGAGAACAATTGGGAACAAAAAATAGATGATATCAAAAAATATAACGTTGATGTCTTTGTAATGGGCGATGACTGGGAGGGTAAATTTGACTTTTTAAAAGATTATTGCGAAGTTGTGTACCTGCCGAGAACACCTGATGTTTCATCCTCCAAAACAAAAGAATATTTAAACAGTATTTCGTAAATTACGCTTTGACATTGAGTTTTTTATCGTCATTTCCGGCGTCTTTATCGTCTTTTCTTAAACCCATAACCTTTAATGCCGGGCGGACAATAGCACGTGCGATGATTGGTGACAGTATTGACAATCCCATTATTGAACCCATAATTGACGAGGTTTCAATTACTCCTTTTGCAAGATGTTCATTTATATCAGCCGGGTTAATAGTTTCGCCTGCCTTTTCACCTATTTCAAGAAGTTTTGCATCTTTTTCAGCTTGTGGTAATCTGTAATACTTATTGAATTCATCTGATTTATTAAATACATTGAAGACTTTTTCATCCTTGAAAAGCTTTCTTGCAGCGGCAAAAGAACCCTTCTTAAACAGCGGAATAACAATTAAAAGGGAAATAACCATACAGGTTAACTGATATAACAATTCTTTCATTGCCGAATATTTTTTTGTTTCCTGATCAATATTTTTATCCAGCAGAATGAAGGAAGGTCTGCCAATTGCTTTTAATCCGGTTTCAATGGAAACTTGTGCATGTGTTGCCTGTGTGATGTTATAAATAGCAGGGCTGGTGATAATTGAAGTTAAACTTATCATATCTTCAACCCTCCTCTATTGGTAAATGCCTCCATAGTATAATTTGTATAAATATTATTATTAAATGATACCTTTTCATCTGTTGGTTTCACAAGCGGCATCTCCGATTCTGAAATTATGTCCAACTTCGGCGCAGCATCACCCTTTTTGTCTTTATATATTATGTTAGTAAACGGTTTAACTACTATTGAACAAAGACCCGGAATAACAAACAATGCTGCAAGACATACGCCCAAGAAACCCATATTAGTCTTTGCCATAGGTTGTTTTAACGGCTGATCTTTAAAGACACTTCCTGCAATTTTTGAAGCCAATTCTCCGCATGCCCAATAGGTCGGAACCGCAACAACCTCTGTCATAAACTCCCTGAGAGCCGCATATCTTTTTGTTTCAGGTGCCTCGTTTTTATCCGTAAGGGAAGCAAGCGGTTTAAAAATTCCGTTAGCAACAGCAACCGCCATTACTGCATAAGTCGGCTTGTTGTTCTTTCCTATTGATTCAATTATAGATTTTAACTTTAGAGACATTTGATAATACTTTCACGCACAATATATATCCGGCTGTATATCCTACCCACAGAAATATCGTATCAAAAAAATATATTTTAGCAATAGGCATATTGGCACTTTACCATGCGGTTTTTCTGTAATATATAAATCCGGTAAAAAAATTTTTTGCCGGCAAAAAATAACAAAAAATTCTTTTACAAGTTTTTGTTACGTAAGAAAATTATCAGAAAGAAATAACGCATGAACAACAATGATTATTCTTATAACAACATAAATTTCGGTGCCCAATTAAAATTTTATAACGACAAGAGTCGTCAGGCCATTGAAAAACTTATACCACCGAGAAGATTAAAAAACATCATAAAAAAGTTTGAGCTGGCGACAACAGATTACCCAAATGACACTCTTACACTGACAAAACAAGGGGTAAGATGCGAGATACATAATGGGGACCTGTATTCATACAAAGACGAAACTATTCTCGATTTCTGTAATAAATTGAGTAAACTTCAAGGTAATAAAATTGTTGAGAAACTCTTGAAACTGTACAATTATTATAGGGGAGAAAGCGATGTATATGCGGAGGCCTTCAGGTATGCAGAAACACAAGCAAAAATGTATATACAAAGCCCAAAACTTATGCCCATGCTTATAGAAAATTTTCGGTTAAAAAGACATTGCACAGAAACAAAAAAATGCTTGCTCGAAGATAATGTTTTCAGATGGCTCCGTTCAACCGGTCATAGTTATGTTACATATAAGAACGGCAATAAAATAAATGCCTTAGTTTAACGCTCACTACCGCTACTATAAAAGTCTGATTCGTGCATCTCTATATTGTAAACTTATGTAACAATATATACATAGTATATCAATTATATATGTTTTAAATTTTTAAAAATTATATATTGAGTGCTTAAGTTTAAAAAAGAAAGGAGACTGAACTATGGTTGATAATATCGCAGCTGTCTCACTTTCGACTGTAACAACAGCTTTGAAAAACTTTGGCTCAACTGTTGCAAAAATGGTGCACAATAAGGGGATTCTCAAAGATCATTCTTCCAAAACAGGTGATGAATTTAAACGCTCAGATTCCGAATCGCGTTCACCGGAAGAACAAAGAGATGCAGCTATTGTAAAATCCAATGAAGCAAATAAAGAACGGCTCGTTGCGGAAATCAATCGTTCAGGAGAAATTGACAGTGTTTATGACAAACTCTTGCCGGAATACAACGCATATAAAAACCCGGATTTCAAAGATTTAGAGTTTAAGCCGATTAGCGCAAATACTGTAACAGCAATGATTAAAGGAAAGCAGCTTGAAGTTAAGTGTAGGGCGCTTAGTGATAACAGCAAACAATACGAAATATGTTTTGATGATAATTCACAAATAAATTATGTTACATTTTCCGAAGGCGGTAAAATGAAAATCAACGGAGAGGAATATGAAATGCCTGCCGGTGCAATCACTGAAACTAAATCGGTTAGCGGCAGAGTCTTCAGCCAACTGATTCAGACACCTGATATGGAAAGAAGTATTATAGCCAAACCCGAATATTTACAGATGGCTGAAGAGGTATTGAAATCATATAACCCCTTCCAAGCTTAGTTTACAGATTTGGCAATTTTTGTCTGCAAAAAGACTTTATATATACATAGGGGAATTAAGGATAAACGAATGTCTGTTCTACGAATACTAAAAATCGGGTTAAAACCCTTTAACAAAGCGGGATACAGGTTGTCATCTGTTGTAAGCCTACCTGTACCGCAACAGGCAAGAGAGCTTGGTGTCCATACAATAAAAAAAACGACTATTAATCATATAACAAAAGGGAAAAAATTTGTTGAAACCTGGCTTGATAAAAACGGTAAGGTGATAAAAACAATTCATGGGTCAGGAGCTGATTATAGTGAACAAGTTGTTACAAGCTACAAATGGTTTGAGCCCCGAGTTTTTAATGAAGCAGATACCTACGATATATACCTTAAGCGTGAAAACCCATATGCATTTGAAAATATAACCGGTTTTATACAACGAAGTTTTTTAGTAAGGCCTAAGGGTGAATCAAAATTTAAAATAACAAAAAGAATTTTTACCAATTTAGATATTAATAAAGCTCACAGAACTGTTACAAAAGGTGTCGGGACAATTGATGGAAAAATTAATACTTCCGAAATATACAACATTCAGCACGGCAAAAGAGGAAAATATTTAAAATTGACAGCTGAAAAACAAGTAGACGGGACATATAAAACCATAGATACAGATTATTCTGGAATATCAAAAGAGGATGCTCAATATATATTTTCGGATGAATACTTCCATTCAAGATTTCTATCGCCTTTACTAATGGCAAAATGTTGTGTTAGCCAAGCTGCAAAAAAACAAGGAGTTTCTTATATTCCTAAACTTGTCAAATCACAATACCCAAAATACAGAATCGCATATGAAAAACAAATTGGATTAAGTAAAGATATTCTTGACGGTACAACTATACGTACTGAAGTTGTAGACACACTTAATCATGAATCAAAACACTTACGACAATATGAACTTGTAGAGAAATATATAAACGGAGAACTTAAAAACCCTCAAGAAATTGAATTGGCAAAAAAATATAAAGAGAGTCTAGATAAATACATTTCTATTTTGGATAATCCGGAAAAATATATGATTCAATTTGTTGAAGAAGATGCATATAATGCTGGATGGGACGCAAAAGGAATATACTACGATATAACTCTTAAATTGAGAAGGCTGTTTGATTTTTCCAGCTGGCACTCTGCTGGTATATAATTTATAAATCTTCAAGCTTGTAGTCTATCAATTAATTTGAGATTTTTAATCGGGAGGAATATGAAATGCCTGCCGGTGCAATCACTGAAACTAAATCCGTTAGCGGCAGAGTCTTCAGCCAACTGATTCAGACACCTGATATGGAAAGAAGCATTATAACCAAACCTGAATATTTACAGATGGCTGAACAGGTATTGAAATCATATAACCCATTCCAAGCTTAGTTTACAAATTAAGCAATTTCTGTATGCAAAAATACTTTATATATACATAGGGGAATAATAGGAATATTGCATGCAGAAAGTAGCATTATCGATAATTAGAAAAACAATACAAGTTGTTAAAAATGGTGCTTTTAAAGGCATTTCAAAAGGATGCTTGGGAGCGACAAAGAAAGTCGGGCTCCATTTTGCGCCACGGCCAAATGTAGATACTGCAGTATTTACCACAAGAAGCATTCCAAATTTTATAAGCAGAATAAAAAAATTATCTCAGCCCAATTTTGAATCGAAGGGACTTGGAACTCTTTTCAGCCAAAAATTCAAACCCGCAAGACGTTTTAATGAAGCCGGAGACAGAGTTACCACAATAATTGACAAATTGACAGGGGAACCTGTTGAAATGATTGTAAAACCGAACAAGTACGGCTATAAATTTTATGTAAAAAATTCAAAAGGTCTTGAAGACAGGGTCGGACATATAGATATTACAGTTGATAAGGAGCTTGGCAAAGTTTATATTGACGGAATGCAAAGTATATTCAAAGATTTTTATGGCGGAGTTGGCTTAAGAGCCCATCAACTTGCCGTTGAAGAAGCAATTCTAAACGATTGCAAATATGTAGAGCTCGAATCCATTCCCAGAGCTATTGGTTTTCACAAAAAATCTTTGTTTAGGATAGCCGATTCCACAAAATTCCATAAAGCCGAGTTTGAAGAAATTTTCAGCCGTATTGCAGAAGAAAATAATGTTCCTCTGAATGAAATAAAAAAATGTTTAAAATATAAGGAAAAGGGCAAATATGTAACGTTGGCAAGCAAATCCATGGAAAATTTGTTTAATAAGGGTTACCTGAAATCTAATTCTCCTATGATGAAACTTGATGGTGAATGTTTTTCATTATGGAAAGATATGTGCTCTTCTCAACCTATTTTGCTATAAAGCTGTAAATCTGGGAGGAAAGAACAAACCGTTTGCTGCCTCATTTAAAATTCTTCTCCAGGCAGGAAAAGGTTGATTTTCAATGTAAGTTACACTAGAAATTCGTACAAGGTAAATATTTTTAAACATTACTGCAAAAATTAAGCAATTATACATTATGATATGCTATAGATAAATTAAAAATTCAAAGTTTATAACCTATAAATAATCAGGTGCAAATTTTTGCATCAAGAGAATGTATTGTATCATGCAGTTTGAGTATTAATAACAGTCCCCGCGAGTCGGGTTTGAACCAAAACTGTCATTATAAAAAGTCGGAAAACGAACTCTCATAATTGTTTATGATTGATTAAAAAATTACAATTTTTGAAAAATTAAAATTGATTCTGTTTTTATTCTCTTTTGAGCCATTGTCTGTTGTTTAAGATATCTATAACTTTTTTTTACTAGTTTCCAATTATTATCTTCAAATAATTTTATAGTCCAATTAACAAAATCAATTTTTACATGGCACCTTGTTGTATCACCAATAGTCATGCACCAATATCCCTTTGATTTAACCATTTCCATAATGTGTAAATATATTAGTTCCATCTGGTCAAAAAATTCATTTTCGCAATTTTTTTTGTTTCTTTTATTTCTTGCTCCGACTTCTTTGTTTGACAATTCTTCTACCTGTTTCCCCATCCAATAAAGTGCAAGTCTATGATACCGTATAAAGTCAACGGCAAAAGGGTATGGAGGAGATGTTACAACTAAATCAACCCCAGATATATTTGTGTTCATTATATCCGATTCAATACATTCCACAGTATTATTTGAAGTGTTTTTTATAAAATCTTTTCTTTTTTTTAAAAGTTCTAATTGTTGCTTATAGAGTTTTACTACATCAATTTGTCTATCTATATTTGGCATACAATTATCCGCTATATATCCCAAATTCCAAGTTTTACGTTTCCTAGAACAATTATTTAATATGGAAAGGAGTATTAAATAGAATAAATCTCTATATTTAGTATCTTCAATTTTTAAAATATTATAATTTAACATACCTAATTCAGTTAAAACTTGAGAATTAAACCACAATTCTCTATTTGGAAAATTAGGTATATTACAATTAGAAGGATTTACCTTTAAAATTATCTCAGAATATTCAATAATCTTTTCTAAATTGTACTTATTGGTTTTTACTTTGGCACACAAAATACCAATTGGACTCAAATCAACACCTATTACATTTCTTTTTAACTTTAAACCTTCTAATAGTGTTGTTCCACAGCCACAAAAAGGATCAAGCACAATATCATTCTCATTAGAATACTGTTTTATGAATTTTTTGGGGATATCGGGATTAAATTTTGCGTGATAAGAATATATATTATGCATTTTTCCTAAAAATTAAACAATAATGATGATGAATATTAGATATAAATTTGCTTGGATATCCCCAAATTCCAAGTTTTTTATCTTCTTGGCACCATAATTGTTCTCCCTCAAAAGAAAAACCACAACCTTCTATTTTTTTTACTAAATCCCATGCTAATGTTACATAAGTCCCATCAGAGTTTCTGAAATTTTGAATAATAACAACCATATAACCTTTATTTTTTAGTACAGAATGACAATTTTTGAAAACCTTCTGTAGCTCTTTTAAAAATAATTCATAATCTTCAATATTACCCAAATCATTTTCACTATCTGAATAATACAATTTAAGATTCTTATTTAGTCTTTGCGTATGTTGAGAATCTGAATTTCCTCTTTTCTTTTTCAATATATCCCAGTACGGAGGTGATGTTAAAATAAAATCTACAGTATTTGTTTTATAATTCTCTAAATTTCTGCTGTCACCCAAGACAACACTGTCGGCACCTATTCTCGAAACTGCAATCTTCTGAAAATCCTTATTTATTTCTATTCCAACACTTTTTCTATTTAATAAGTTAGCAGCTACCCCAGTTGAACCAACCCCCATAAATGGGTCGAATACTATTTCATTTTGTTTGGAGAAAAATTCAATAAACTTTTCAGCTAATTCTTCTGGGAATTTTGCTGGATGGTTAATAACATCACTCGTCCTAGTTTTACCTCTTAATATAAACCAAGATCTTGTACTTTTTATCCATTCTTTTCCTGTTAAATCATTCAATTTTGCCATATTTTATTCCTCTACGCAACTATTGAAACATAAGAGTCTTGAATAAAATTATCAGACCATACCCAAAAATCAGGAACCAAAACTCTTGTAATACATTTGTTACTATAGTCTATCTGATGAAGAAATCGCATAAATTCTTCATAACTAAAGGCTGTTACAAGTGTTGGTTTCCATATTTGAGATAATATAGAGGTATGAATTTGAATCAATTTATCTTTAAAACTCTTCTGATTAGATGACCTTCTAAAACCACCATGTTCATTTACACTTGGAAGTTTATCACTATCAACAACCATATACCAAATACCAGACGATTCTGTAGCATTTTCTATTCCTAAAGTTCTAACAATATCATCAATTTCTTTTCTTTCATCAAATGCTCTTATTGAAGCTCCTGCTTTTGATTCCACAATAATTTTTAATTGGCTATCAATTCCATCAACATCTTTTATTGTGACATCACAGACAATATCAGAGACCCTCTGCCCCGAAGTATGACTCCCATACCATTTAACATTTCTTTCACCAAATTTGTTTTTTAAACAATTGTATAAAAATTCTTCATAGGCAATTCCATCGCTACCTAAAGATATTTCTTTACCTCTTCTATATTCAGGCAAAACTTCAACACGAGTAGATGTTGTTCTTTCAGAGTAATGAAGTGAAGAATTTATAAACCTTTCAACTAAATCTCTACTCATTAAATCTGTATCTATATTAAAGTCACATAAGGATTGGGTGTCATTAATCAACCCCACTGCTTTCAAATCATTTTTTAGTTCAGTATCTTCAATTCTAGAAGGATTACTTATACATTTTAATATATAAGGTGTAAGTTCAATATTTTTTGTTGGTGTTTCAATTATATCACCTATAAATATGGTTTTGTCTTTAAAATGATACCTATTTATATCAAATGAAGTTAAATCAAACACACAGGGCGATCTTCTTGATGTTCCAATTTCTTTTACGTTTAATCTTCTTGTTAAATGTTGTCTCATAAAAGTGACACCACGCATGATTTCCTTATATTCTGTGGTAGAAAAATCATCCTTATTTATTGGTTTAACATTGATATTATTAAGATTATCTTCGTCTTGTAATGTTCTGACATAATACAAGACTGACCCACCATCTATAGCCCTATATCCTAAATTTTTAAAACAATCTAAAATCTTTAATGCTACAACAAAAGGTCTATTTCTAACATCATATTGTTGTGAAAATGATGAAAAATCTTTTGAGGCATTTCTGTGTTTCATTTTATACAAAATATCTTCGTATGTAATTTCACCATTTTTATACTGTTTTAAGGTATTTCCAACATAGTATCGTTTTTCATTTTCTCGACTACGTCCCTTATAATAAGATGGCATTAAACCAGTAAATGCAATAAATTCGAAATAATCCCGTACTATTTCATTCCATACACCATTGATATTTTTATTATCTGTGTATGATTCTGTTTTGATGTCTGTATATGATAAATCCCCTGATTTTATCCCATCGTATATTCTTTTAAGACGAGGTGTTTGCTGATATTTATTATACATTCCTGTATGGAAATCGGGGAAATAGCCTTCTCTGATTTCTTTTTCGAACATCATGGCTTTTAACTCATCATAATAGTAAAATTCCTTATGTTCATCAATCATACTTAATATAAATTCCACTTCCTCCGGAATTACAGCATTATGTGGCAAATGAAACATTGCTATCCTCCATTATTTGGACTAACATATATACATATATTAGCACAAAAAATGAGTAGTTATAACAAATATGATACAAGGAATTTTTGAAAAGGAGTATAAACATCGCTTTTTATGCCAAGTTAATGTAAATGATAAAAGTGAGTTATGCTATGTTGCAAATACCTCACATTTGACTGACTTGATTTCCTTACGCAATAAAACAGTTTTATTAAAAGCAAATAAAGGTAAAAATTTAAGAACAAAATATACCCTTTATGCAATAAGGTCTAAAAATACAAATATATTATTAGACTTAAAGGGTTTAAACAATATATTCTTTCAGTTTTTAAAAAATAATAAAAAAAACTTAGATATAAAGAAAGAAACAACTATTTTAAATTATAAGTCAGATTTTTATATAGAATCAACAAAGCAAATTTTTGAAGTAAAAGGAGTTTTATCAAAAACAAATATAGCAAAATATACTTTTAAAAATCATCATAGAGCATGTAGTCAATTACAGAAAATAAAAAAACTATTATCATTAGGTTACAAAGTAAATTATGTATTTATAGTTTTAAATCCTGATATTGATACTTTTAAATTATCAGATAAACGATTAAAAGAAAATAAATTATTTTTGAATTGTATAAAAGCAGGATTAAATGTATGTTTTTATAAAGCTTGTTGGTGTAAAAATAGTTTTAAAATAATTAAAACTCATATAAAAACAAATTTTTAACTTCCGACCATTTTTATAAAATTTCCGACCTTAAAAATTTATTTCGCCACCCAATAAAATCTCATCTCAGGTGAAACAACGCAAAAATCGTGCAAACAGACATGAGGACAGAATTAGGAACTAATTGGACAAAATTGGAAGATTTTGGGACTTTAAGGACTGCTAAGATGAGAATTTATTGGAAACTTCCAACCGCTAAAACCTTTACACGTACGGGATTACGGCTAAAAATCTCATATTAAGCGTACATCTCAACCGAGGTGAAAAATAACAGAGAATTCAATTCAGACACCATAAAAATACACAACAAAAAAGAGCCTTTCAAGGCTCTTTTTTATTAAATGGAGGAGGAATAGGGATTCGAACCCTAGGTACGCTCGCACGTACGACGGTTTTCAAGACCGCTCCGATCAACCACTCTGGCATTCCTCCAAGTAATTGTTCAGATGTATTATAATTCTATCTGCTCAAACGGGTTTGTCAAGATTTATTTTGCGCTTCCTCGTCAGGACGTACTTTGAACGCAAAGTACTTAAACAGAATATATGTTGCAATCGATACTATCATTATTGATAACATCTGCGAAATATACACATTCTTAATCGCAAACCGAACCAATAACTCCAGCACAACAACGTTCAACAAATAGCTTACAACCCAGGTTGTGCAGCATTTTAAATATTCCCTTATATAATTACCGCGCGTGCAGAAGACGAAAAATTTCTGCATCAGGTAAGAAAACACTGAGGAAACAGTCCACTGAAGCGTGACACAAAGCTGGTAATGGTCTTTCCCGATTAAAAACAGTGCGATTGCAAAAATTATGTACGAATTAACAGCATTGATAAATCCGATTATCATAAACCGGATTTTATCATCTATTGAGCACCACCTGTCGTACAAAGTCCTTCCCATCTGCGATTCGCCTATTCACCTTTTTTAAACCACTTGCGTTTTGTTGTCCGGACTTCATTTTCCGCAGCGTGAATCTCGGATTTTTCCTTCTGCCACCACCAGGTGAATTTCTTGTGTTCTTTATCTTTTTTATTTTTAACCTTAAGTAATCTGTCACCTTCGATCACTGTAACAGCTGCTTCTGATTCACTAACGGCTTCCGCTGCCTTTAGGGCTTCCTTTTCCGCCTTCAGTCTTGCTTTTTCTTCCGCTTTAAGGGCTTTTTGTTCCGCTTTTAAAGCTTTTTTTGCTTCAGAGGCAAGACGTTTTTCTTCTTTTTCCACAGCTTTTTGAGCATCAACTTCAGCTTTTTTTGCAAGATATTCTTGCTGCTTCAAAAGTTTTTCTTCCTGTTTTGCTTTTAATTTAGCTTGTTTTTCTTCGGCCTTTTTAGCTTTTTCAAGCAGTTTCTTATCACTGTCATCCAAAAATTCTTTTACGGTTTTTTCTTTCTTTGCTTTAACCTTCTTAACTTTTTTATCGACATCTTCCGCATTTTCTTCCGTCTTATTCAAAAAGTCCTTCAGCCACTCTTCCTGCTGTTCAACAGTTTTTTGAGTTTCATCAACTACGTTTTCGGTCTGCGCAGAAACAGTATCTGTCATAACCTCTTTAACATCCTCGGTCGTTTGTCTTACCTTCGGGGCAACAACCGGGACATCAGCAGCTGCAGTTTGGATACTTTCCGGAACGATTAACTCGGGTTCTTGGTATTTTTCTTCAACGTTTTTCGCAACAGTTTCAACAGACTGTTTTGTTTCTGCAACAGTTGTCTTTACCTCCTGTACCGAATCTTCTGCCGTCGCCTGAACACTATCTATTACAGCTTTACGCATCTGTGAAAAATCATCCGTAATTCTTTTGGCAGTGTTCATAGTTGAATTTTGTATTGTTGCAATTTGTTGTTCTTTGCTGAAAAACGGCGCAGCATGAGGGTCAAACTCTATAACTTCATCTTGCGGATTAATTACAAGCGTTTTCTTATCCGCGTTATATGCACTCAAATCCACATCGGCAAATTTTTCCCTAATCTGACCCGGAGAAGATGCCGCCTCGACAGCTTTTCCCAAATCCGGAAGAATAACCGCAGGAGTTGACTGCGCAACCTGTTCTACAGATTCAACGGTATTTGCCTCAACCTCGTTTTCTGCTCGTGCAATAGTCTTCGCAAGACTCTCTGCGGCGTTTTCTTTTGCCAAATCAAGATTTTGGACATCCTCGTTCAGTCTTTCCAGAACATCCTTTTTATCCGCAACCTCCTGAACAGCGGCAGGTTTATCTTCGTAAGTAATTTTAAAATCGGCTATTTCTTTAACATCTTTTGCAACAGAAACAACCGGCTCTTCAACTTTTACAACTTCCTGTACTTTTTGTACATTCTCATTAGCAGCTTTTGTTGCTTCTGAAACAGTTTTCGCCGCATCACCTACTGTAAATACCATAGGTTCACCTTTTGACACCGTAACAGGAGTAACCATCGGGACGCCCAAACCTATTCTTACATTCTCAGATGCAGCATTTTCTTCGGCCTTTTGGCTGTCTATAGAATCACCTGCATTAGAAACTACATATTCCGTTTCATTATTATCCGCAATAACTACAGGTTTTTTAGTAACCTGAGGTTTGGCTGCATAATCTTGTTCAAGAAGTTTTTGAGCTATTGATGGCGTAAGATCAACAACATTTTCATTACTCAGTTGTTTTACACTGTCAGGCACAACAAATTCAGGCATCAGAGGAATCATTCTGCT
>JAEEGL010290226.1_pt1 | contig 13338 bp, 11 predicted proteins | sample 9134231 | NCBI WGS metagenome assembly JAEEGL01 (sample SAMN16246548, study PRJNA631951) | gut metagenome | biome: gut microbiome; feature: rumen; material: fiber-attached | host: Bos | place: Iran: Karaj | collected 2018-10 | reverse complement strand
TGTTCAGCGTGCTAAAGGTGAACGCGGAGAGCGCGTCGGTACGACAACTCCCTACGGTTACATGAAGGATGAAAACAAACATCTGATACCAAATCCCGAAACCGCTCCGATAGTAAATCGTATCTTTGAGATGAGCGCAGAGGGCAAAGGCGTCCGAAAGATATGTGACATACTGACCGCCGAGGAAGTATTGACTCCGAGTGCTTATGGGGCTCGCAAATATGGCAAGCAGAAAACAAGCTCGCCTTATCGCTGGTCGCTGAAAACAGTCAGAGAGATGTTGAAGAATAGAATTTATTGCGGCGACACTGTGAATTTCAGCACCTACACAAAGTCATACAAGCTCAAAAAGACGCTCAAGAACGAGCCTGAGAATATGCTCATCTTTGAGAATACTCACGAAGCTATCATTAGCCGAAAGCTTTTTGATGTCGTTCAGAAGCATTACGAAGGCAGAAAGAAGTCGGACAAGTTCGGCGAGACCGACAAGTACGCTGGTTTCCTTTACTGCGCAGAATGTGGCTCAAAGCTCTATCTTCACCGAGCAAGAACTCTTGACCCGAAGAAGAATAACTATATGTGTGGAGGCTATCAAAGCCGTGTCACAGACTGTACCGCTCACTACATTCGAGAAAAGGTGCTTGACAGTATTGTACTTCGTTATCTTAGACAGGTAGTCAACTATGCGCGCGACAAGTCCGATGAATTCTACGCTATGGCAATGGCTAACGGCGAAGCCGAAGCCAAAAAGCAGTTCAAGGATAATGAGAAGCTCCGCAGTGAATATGAAACAAAAATCAGTCAACTCGACAATGCGATACAGCTTCTCTTCATGGACAGGTCAAACGGAAAGATCACGGATGAGCGCTACGATATACTCTCTGCAAACTTCGAGAAGGAGCAGTCAGAGATAAAAGCCAAGCTCAGCACTCTCGATTCTCAGCTGGACAAGATGAAAGTGCGAGAGAAGTGTGTCAGAGACTTCATTAACAACGCAAAGCAGTACACAGAGATACGCAAGCTCACTCCCGAGATACTAAAGTCTTTCATCGGGCACATTGAAGTCTACGAAAAGGCAGTCAAGCATTCAAGGACTTGCGGAAATCACATAGTCATCTACTTCACATTCATGCCCGACAAGGCAATAGCTATTGACAGGATGATATCCGAGAATGGAGAAATTATAACTCTTTAATAACAAAAACCTCCGAGGGGATGCTCCCTCGGAGATACCATACATATTAATGTTCGTTAAGAAACGTGAGCTAAACTCCTTTCCTAAAACTTTCCTCATGGTTTTTCACGGGACGGTATTAAGCTCCTGAAACAAAAACAAATCCGCTACTATTTTTAGTAGCGGATAATTTTATACCGTCCCGTGAAAAACTAAGAATAAAGTCTTTGGAAGGGGGCCTGGGTGACTCACCACAGTGTGGGGAGATGTCAGCGAAGCTGACAGAGGGGACGGGCACCTGTCAGGTGAGAACCTTTCCTCAGAAAGGTTTCACCCAGTAAGCTTCGTAATACTTCCATATAAGTATCACAATTAGACGCTCCGAAATTTCTGCGTTATATGTAATACATTGGTTCGAGTTTTTCAACCTGCTTCTCTGTAAACTTGTCTGCGAGGTCTTTGAGAGTCAGCTTCTCGGAAAACTGCTGAAGGAAATCATTGACCGGTTCCCACAGACATTCCGCTATTGCAGAAGTCGCAGTCGGCTCAAGCTGCTCATTGAAAACAGACGGAGATAATATCGTATCATCAAGAGCATTGACTATTTCATTGACCGATATTTCAGAAGGATCGCGCGAAAGAGCGTATCCGCCGCCAGAACCCTTAACGCTTTTCAGGAAGTTTCCGTGTTTCAGAAGCGGTACTATCTGCTCAAGGTATTTTGCAGAGATGTTGTTCCGCTTTGATATTGCATTGAGTTTGACTATGTTATTGCCGCGAGCATTTACTGCGATGTCAATTAGCGCAATAATGCCGCATTCTACCTTTGATGATATTCTCATATTATACCGCTCCTTTTATATTTTACAATTCCTATTGGTATAATAAGTATAACATAAAAAAGAACTTTTTACAAGTGTTCCGGCTATAATATTTGTCTATAAGGAGCTATATAACGGGTCGCAGTTGAGTATCCGTAAAATACTCTGTGTTACCTTGACTTTTATGCAGTATTATGCTATAATTCATTTTAATTTAAAACATAATTTTATGAAACAGGTGGTGTACTCAATGTCAGATGTGACAGAATATAAATGCCCATCATGCGGTGCTCCGATGCATTTTGACATCAACAAGCAGCGCGTGGTGTGCAGCTTTTGCGAAAGCAGCTATGAACTTGAATATATGCGCTCTCACTTCAACGAAGTTACCGACGAAAAGCTTTCGGATTTTGACTGGGTGGAGCGGACAAAATACGTATGGGAACCCGATATGCTCGAAGAATTCACAGAGTACACCTGTTCCTCATGCGGCGGTAATATCATAACAAAGAATACTACAGCTTCGGCAAAATGCCCTTTCTGCGGTCACAATGTAGTTGTTTCCTCGAATTTCGCAGGCGACCTGCGTCCCGACAAGGTGATACCGTTCAAGGTCAAAGCAGAGGAATTCGCCGAAAAATACAGAGAGAACATAGCGAGTGCAGGATATGCGCCAAAGGATTTTTCTGATCCGTCCGTCACGGACAATATCTTCGGCTGCTATATCCCGATATGGGTGTACAGCTGCACCTGCAATTCAAAGCTGAATAAGTCCACCGGTGTGATATATAAGATAAAGGATTACCCTATCCCCGCAACGGATTTCAAAAAGGACATCCTGTATTCCGTTGAGCCTTTCATATACGACGAGGCAGAGGATTTCACCGAATCCTGTCTTACAGGCTTCTACGCAAGCAGATATACCATCGGTGCCGAGAACGCTATGGATTCCGCTGACAGGGAAGTAAGGACTGCTTGCCTGATACAAGCGTCCGATCAAACCGGAAAAAGCTTCGACCCTCTGGCTTCTCTCAACAGAACAACGATAGAAGAAAAACAGCTCACTTACTATCTCGTTCCCGTATGGCTCCTTAATGTACGCCACAGGAACAAGGACTATACATTTGCTATGAACGGTCAGACAGGCGAATTTGTCTCTTCCGATGTCCCGTTCAACAGCAGGAGCAAAAAGCACTTCCTGACTATATTTATACTGCTCGAAATACTGGCTTTTCTTCTCTATTTTGTGGACCCCGATAGCGATCCGGAGTTTTCGACTCAGGATGAAATAATAGGTGCCGCATTTTACTTGCCTTTTGTCTCGATATTTGTTCTTATAGCAGCTTTGATCATACATCAAAAGATCTCTAAGAGATTTGTCAAAGGACTGCGTTCTGCCAGGAAACACAGTATCATGGACATAACCTGCTTTTTCTGCGATGAGGAAACTGTCAGATATTAAACACGGCTGTTATATCAAAAATCAAAGCGTTTCTTCACAAAGAAGGAACGCTTTTTTCTCTTATTGAAAGCAATACGGCAATTCCTCAGCTGTCTGCCGGATATGTTCCGCACTCATTATCTCTGCCCCGTTTTTATATAGTTTATCAGTTCATCGGCATCATCAAAATCATCATAATCACCCATTATGCCCTCGCGATGATATACTATGCCTGCCTTTTCGTTGCGTCCAAGACAGTCAAGCAGATCTTCAACGCCGTATCTACGTGCAAATTCCGTGAACGCAAGCGGCTTTATCTTACTGCCGAACAGTCCTTTTCTGCACTCGCTGTCAGAACATTCATAACAGCTCACAATGCCCTTTTCGATGCAGCACTTCCGGTTTTCACACCATTCAGCGTCCTTGCACCAGTCCAGTTCAAGAAAGCCATCCTGTCCGCAGCCCTTGCATTTTACATTCTCTGAGCATAAACAGCACGCAAGTCCGCAGCGTGCAATACCTAATTCACGTTTCATATGATTCCTCCTTATTCTGACGTAATACTTCCCATCATCTGTTTTACAGTTCAATAAGCCTGCCCGACTTGAAGTAATAAATATTTTCCTTCTTATATCCGTATTTTGAATCAGGAACGCTTATATGCGGCTCAAACGTAAAATAGTCCACTGACGAAAGCGGCGCAGTATTGCCTTTCTCGGTATAGATACGATCGTTCTTGTCCTTCACGATAGAGTGTCCGAGATTGCCGAGGAAATCGAGATTTACAAAGCCTCTCGAAGTGATAAGCTGATTGATATGATAATACAGTTCTTCAAAAGTTGTCTGCGGAACCGCAAATGCTATGAGCTCCTTATGCAGTTCTTCTTCCATGAGCAGACCTCTGCGCCATTCGTCATTTCTGATGCTGTTTATATCATCGACGACTTTGCCGTTTTCGATAATTATCGTCCGCGCATAGTCTCCCCATATATTGCCGTTCTGCGGACTGAGATCGATAGTTATGATGTCATCGGGAGCTATCCGTCTGTCGGAAGTAACATACTCCCTGCCCGATACTGAAATTGTTGTTTCATCGCCCGAGAATACAAAAGCTCCTACATCCCAGTACCAGAATGAATCCGCTCCTGATGCAAGCATTTTTTCCTCACAGAGCCGTCTTATCTCAGCAAGCTCCATTCCTGCCGATATCCTCGTTTTTATATATTCTATGGTGTCTTTGGCTATTTTCTGAACTTCGGAGTATTCCATAACAAACGTCTTCTTTCTATACTAATGATTTTCCCAGCTCATACGCTTCTTTAAGTGCAGAGCTGTTTTCAATGTCGCCAATATCCTTGACTCCGCGCACAAGAACTTTTCCGATGCTTTCGAGTTTGAAGAAGTCCAGCACCATCTGATACTGCATTATTATCGGCTCAAACAGGTTGGGAAGTTCCGCCGCTCCTACAAGCAGCAGACCAAGCTTCTTAATATGAAAAGTGTTTCTCATCGGCGTGTGGAGCCTGTCCACAACAGCTTTCAGCTGTGCGCTTATACCGTAAAAATACACCGGTGACGCAATAACTACTATATCAGCATTTTTCAGCTTTTCGTATATCTTCACCATATCGTCCTTCTGAAAGCAAGCGCCGCCCTCCCGTGTGAAACAGCTGTTGCATCCTGTACATGGAGCGACATTGTATTCGGCAACCGAAACTATCTCCACGTTATTGTTTTCAGAAGCACCTGCGGCAAAGCTCTCTGCCAAGCGCGCTGTATTGCCGTTTTTTCTCATACTGCCTGTGAGTATTACTATGCTGCTCAATTCCGTCACCTCTCTTTTTACATATTATAACTTAAAACGCACTTATTTTCAATATAAATATAAATAAAAGCTGCATATACCCGTCCGTGTGTAAAGGCTCCTGTCCGATATTGACAGCATATCTATGCTGTGCTATAATTGTGTTCTATCATTAAACAGAATTTGAGGAGTTGCTATCTATGAAAACCGAATTCAGAAAAGCTGACTTATCAGATGCAGAGTTGCTGATAGATATTTACAATTCTTCGTTCTATAACGATTATATAAAATACGGCGAATGTCCTGCATATGGAAAGACCGCGAAAATGATGAAACGTTCGATCATTGAGTTCCCAAAATTCCTGATCCTGTACAATAGAAAACCGGTTGGATGTATTTCATGCAAAGAATTGCAAAAAGGTATTTACGAAGTCGGATGCCTATGTGTTATTCCGGAGTTTCAGGGAAAAGGTATCGGAACATCTGCAATGGAATTCGTAAAGTCATATTATACCGATTGGAAACAGTTTACACTGGTCACTCCGGCAGATAAAAGCGAAAATGTCCTATTCTATACAGAAAAATGCGGTTTTTATATTAAGTCATTGGAAATGGATGGAAATGTTGAAGTTGTCCGATTTGTTCTGGAAAGGTAAACTCTGTTCCACACCGCCGCGAAATCAGAAAACAAAGCCCCGAAGCGCTTTTGAACGCTTCGGGGCAATACTATTATACGTACATCAGAGTGTCAAAGACCGGACAGTAATTATCTTTCCATTTTCCATATCTGTGCTGAATAAGGCGGCAGTTCACTTCCTCCGCCGAAATCGTGCTTTGTACCTGTTATAAGCTCATCAGCCGTGCCGCAGCCTGCGTCAAAGTGCGCTGTAAAAGGCTGGCCGTCCGCATTTATAGCGATAAGTATCCTCTCGTCGTCGCATCTGCGCTGGATTATGCACTGTTTATTAGTGAGTACAGGCACACTTATATCGCCGTAGCAAAGAGCCTTGCTCTCGCGGTGTATTTTTGCGAGCTTAGCAATATATGCCGAAAGTTCATTGTCTACCGGCTGGTCGAAGGATACTCTCAGTGCAGGATCGCCGTCTTTTTTGTCAGCTTCCGCACCCCATTCGCTTCCGTAGTAGATACACGGTATTCCAGGCATTCCGAACATTATCGCATATACAAGCGGAATGTGATTTTTGTTTGTAAGTATCGTTGCAATTCTTGAAACATCGTGGTTGTCAACAAAACTGAGCAGATGCATACCTCTGTACTGACACCACTGCTCAGGTCCGAACTGGTTTTTAAGCGAGTGGCATATCTCAAACATATTCATACTGTTAAAGCTTGAGTACAGACCTTTGTAGCACTGATAATTCGTTGCCGAATGAAGCATATCGTTGTTCACAAACTGCGAATAATCACCGTGAAGCAGCTCACCTATGAGGACAAAATCCTCTTTGAGTCCGCTTGTAAAGCTGCGAAGTCTCTTCAGGAACTCCTTATCAAGACAATATGCAACATCAAGTCTCAGACCGTCAATATCAAATTCCTCTACCCAGCCTTTGATACATGAGAAGATATGCTCAACGACTTCGTTATTCCACAGGTTGAGCTTTACAAGTTCGTAGTGACCTTCCCAGCCTTCATACCAGAATCCGTCATTGTAGCAGGAATTTCCGCCGAAGTTGATATGGAACCAGTCCTTATAGCGTGAATTTTCACGGTTGTGAAGAACGTCCTGAAACGCCCAGAAGCCTCTGCCAACGTGATTGAATACTCCGTCCAGTACGACCTTGATCCCTCTTTTGTGGAGCTCGCTGCATACCTTTGCAAAGTCCTCATTGGTGCCCAAACGGCAGTCTATTTTTGTATAGTCTCTTGTGTCATAGCCGTGTGAATCAGACTCAAATATCGGCGAGAAATAGACCGCGTTGCAGTTGAGTTCCCTGATATGGTCTGCCCAGTCAATGACCTTCAGTATCCTTGATTCAGGGACACCGTCATTTCCGAACGGTGCTCCGCAGAAACCAAGCGGATAGATCTGATAGAATACGCTTTCATACGCCCACATATTTATACCTCCATTTACACTTTGGTTTTTGAGATTCCCCACTTATATTTTACCACATTTTTTGATTTTCGGCAACTGTAAGATAATGCATAATAATAAAATTGATGTTATTCATTATTATCCATAGCTTATTTCTCAAACAATTCTCTTTTCATCAGACAAAGGTCGAATACGTTGAGTTTACCGTCACCGCAAAGATCGGCATTCCGCCAGTTTTCAAGTTTGGCATCAGGCGAAGCAAGCAGCCATTTCTGAAACAGCACAATGTCTGCGATACTGAATTCACCGTCCGCATTGACATCACCTATGACCGAATCAAAAGCAAAATAATCCGCACCGAGTTCATTCTTATCCGTATTCAGCTCCGACAGCGAAGAAACCTGACAGCCGTCATAATAGTACAGGTCGTAGTCACCGTTCATAGTGCTGCTGAACACCATTTTTCTGCCGTCAACAGGACAAGCGTCCGAGCAGTCGTACTTGTCCGAATCAAACGGAACGGACGTTATTTCTCCGCCGTCACAGCACATTATCTGATCGCAGTGATTGTCCGCAGAAAACCACTTAGTAAAGTACAGCTTATCGCCGCAGACAACCGGATAATAGGCATTTACGCCATTCTCACTGAAAATAGTTTCGTATGTTTGGGGACTTAGATCAAACCTGCATATCGAACCTATACCTTGTGTGTATCTCGCGCAATAGATGTACTTACCGTCCGCCGAAAAGTAAGGCATAGCTTCTTCGGCAAAGTCATCGGTCAGCATTGTGACTTCTCTTGTTTTTACGTCAAGGAGCGCAAGGTCACAGACAAAATCAGAAACGCTTTCATTCCAGCGACTGCGCTTGAAGACGATAGTTCTGCCGTCCGGCGAGAACTTTGGATCTTCGTTCCTAAAACCGCTGTTCTGAGTGAGATTTGTTATCTCTCCACGGTCAGAAAGGTATATATCCCATTCGTCAGCCGTCCGGTCTATCGCCATAAATGTAAACTGCTCGGGAGACCTGCCAAAGCTGCCGTTCATCGCGTGAATGAAATCACCGCTGACTGTTCTGACCGTACCGTCGGGCGTACGCAGATACAGCTGACTGTCGAGGTCGATATAACTGTTGTAGCTATGCCACAACAGCCAACCCTCAGGCAATTCCGCACCGCCGAGCTCCTCGTATAAAGCATCATCTGAAACAGTTTCCACAGAATATGCTATGGGCACACCGGGCAAAACAGTAAACGCCGCTGCAAGTGAAATAATTCGTTTTAACACAGAACCGACCATATGCTGACCTCCTTGCTGCTATATCAAAGCCTTACTAATAATTTCTTATCACAAAATACTTAGATTTATTAAATTATACCACATTCAGCACTATCAAGCAATATATAGTGTTGAACAATCATCAACAGCCTTTGCATAAATGAATTGTCTTTTCTTACAGAAGTGCTATAATTGAAACAGACAGTTATTTTTAACGGAAGGAATGATATATCATGGATAAAACAATAAATGCAGTACCCGACGGAATAACCGCGGCAGAAGTCAGTGATTCAGTCTGCGAGCTTGGGAATATAGTCCCCGACCGTACAGAGGATTATGAAATAGTAGTCGTAGGCGCAGGCGCTTCGGGAGTCCCTGCGGCAGGCTGGGCGGCTGAACTGGGAGCTAAAACTGCTCTCCTGCAAAAGGAATCAACAGTAATTTCTCAGGGAAACTGCGGCTCTGCGATAATAAAGTCACGCTCCACAGAGGCAGGCATTTCCAAATGGATACACCACACAAACAGTCTCTGCGACTGGAGAGCTGATACAAAGCAGCTCCGCGCATATGCCGAACATTCAGAGGAAGCTATGATGTGGTTCCTCAACCGTGCAGGACTCACAAAGGAGACTGAGTACGGTGACGGCAGCAAGGTGGACAACAACGCCGAAAGTGCAAAACTCCTCAACGACGGCGACAAGCTCTGTGCGTTCAGAAGCACCAGCGGTGACTTCACAGGCGTATGGAAAGACCGCATGAACAGCTACGATTACGGCGACGACCACTGCTATTTCTGGGCACCGTGGATAGGACCGAAGCCGCTGAACGTGGGAAATGCTCTCCATAACGCCCTCAATAACATCATGGCGAAACACGATAACCTGCACGCTTATTTCTCAACTCCTGCTGTGAAGCTGGTCACGAACGGCAAGCGTGTCACAGGCGTGATCGCCAAGAGCAAGGACGGAAAGTACATTCAGTTCAACGCTTCAAAGGCTGTCATTCTCGCTACCGGAGACTACACCAACAACGCCGCTATGGTAAAGCGCTGGTGTCCTGATATTGCGGAGTTCGACAAGAAGCAGTTTGGCAAAACAGGTGACGGTCATATCCTTGCCATAAGTGCAGGCGCAAAAATGGAAAACCTCGGTCACACTAAAATGATGCACGATTTCGATTCCGCGCTCATGTTCGAGGAACCGTTCCTCTACCTCAACATGGAGGGAGAGCGCTTCACCAATGAGTACACAGGCTTTGTATACATGGGAAACCTGCTGAAATATCAGCCGAAATTCAAGGGTTCTATGCTCGATGCCGACCACAAGGACGGTTCAAAAGGCTGGTACTGTGCGATATATGACAACAGCTATACAGAGTGGGACAAAGACGAATTCGTTGACGGATGCGTTCCGCCGTTTGTCATGGAGAAGTTCATACCCGGAGCTGTCGAAGAGCCGCAGGGCGTTTTCAAGAACCTTATCGACCTTCACAGATGCGATACTCTTGAAGAACTGGCAAATGAACTGGGCATTCCCTGCGACAAGATGAAGGCTTCCGTAGACCGCTATAACGAGCTCTGCGAAAAAGGCTGCGATACAGACTTCGGCAAGCCTGTAAAGTATATGCACAAAATAGAAAAAGCTCCGTTCTGGGGAGCAAGAAAACATATCCGCGTATCTGCCGAGGTCTCGGGAGTTATCACCAATGAAAACGCTCAGGCTCTCGACTCCGACGGTAAGCCTATCGAGGGACTTTACTGTGCAGGAAACCTGGGCGGTCCGTTCTACGGCGGAGCTGATTATCCCTTCCACCAGACAGGTCTTTCTCTCGGACGCTGCTACACATTCGGAATGATAGCCGCCAAGCACGCTATGGGTATGCTGCGCTGATGGATGCAGTAAATTATCAGCTTCCGGCATATTGGGGTATTGGTGAAAAAGGTGAATTTTTCAGTGTAAGGTTTTAAAGTTTCTTAGGTTCGCGAAAAGGTTACACCAACTTTTTCACTTTTTTCACCCCTCTTACGGAAGCAGTTAATTATTCGCTTCCGGCACATGGGAATATCGGTGACAAAGGTAGCATTTTCGGTGTAAGGTTTCTAGGTTTCTTAGTCTCGTGAAAAGGTTACACCAACTTTGCTACCATTGCACCTATCTGAAAATCTGTTGCAGAAGAACTATCGTAAATCAAAGACATTCCCTGTTTAATATTACGTTATAATTGATAAGCATCATGAATCATTCTATTTCTTAATTCACTTATACATTTCACTATCTGTTATTTCAAGGAGATCACTATGCTGAAAAATAAAATTGCTGTCATGTCATTAACACTGTGTGTTTCACTCTATGGATTTGCTGGACTATGGCTCAATATCGGCAACGAAACTATCAAGCCAGCTCTGTTCATCAGCATCGTAACCGCTGCTGCTGTCGCACTTGTTTTAATAATTGCTTCAGCTTATCTTTGCTCAAAAGAATCAATGCACAGTAATATCGTCAAAAAGAGTATCGGCTGCCTGATCGTTTCTGTAACTTGCTTTACTGTGTTCGTGCTTTCACTGATAAACGGCGATCATATCGCGACAGGAAACCTTTACACTTTGATTAATGGAGTGCTTTTTGCATTAATCTTAATATCAACTGTATATACTGTTTCCTTTGCCTTGCTTTCTGTTTTAAAAAGGGAACGGAAGTGAAAGAATACTCAATCACCAAAAACAAAGCCGCTTAGAACAGACTTCTAAGCGGTTTATTGTCGTTTGTTAAAATTCAGATACTCTTACGTAAGCAAAAGCAGAGTAAGTCGTCTGCAAAAAGAAAGCGAGCCTGCGAGCGCCAACGTGATTTGGCGCACAGGCTCTGTGCTGGAGCTTGTGACGGGACTCGAACCTGCGACTACGTGTTTGGACATAGAGGGAACGTTCGTTCCCTCTATTGCCTTTATGCCGCATTTTTCGCGGTTCGACTCAAGTTTCCTACGAACTTATAGTATATTTCGACCTGCTGATAAGTATTGCCGTCAATTTCTTCCTTATGATGAACAAGTATCTTATCTATAAGCTCGTTGATTATTTCAGAATCCAGTTCTTTTATGTCAGTGTACTGGTCTATGATATTTGTAAACTTTTCAGTTTCATTGTTCTGGAACGAATACTTATTGAGCTCCTCTGTTATTGTGGATACAGCTGTCATTAATTCATGCAGCTCTTTTTCAAATCTGTTGGACATCTGAACATAACGATCGTCGGGCAGCTTTCCAAGCGCATTGTCCTCATAGAGTTTGTTAAGCAGATGATTGAGTTCTTCGATTCTGTTCTGCGACTTTTTAAGTTCGTTTTTCAGCTGCGCTATCCTCTGAGTGCTGATGCCGCTGCATTTGTTGTTAAGGAAAGCTCTGAACTCGTCTTTGTTTTTGCGGTATGACTTCAGCACCCGACGCATATCTTTAAGGACAATGTCATATATCACATCGTAGTTGATGTAATGCGATGCACAGTATTCCTTGCCGTGAGTTTTGTACAGCCAGCATGAGTAGGCTCCATGATATGTACCGTCGCGGCGTTTCTTTTGCGAATAGGTGAGCGCATGACCGCAGTCTGCGCAGTACAGATGTCCAGCGAATATCTGAAACTCTCCTGTTTTAGTCGCGCGGCGTTTTACGCTCATCATTCTGTGCGCGTCGTCCCACAGTTCCTGTGAGATTATCGGTTCATGACAGTTCTCAACTATTATCCATTCCTCGCGTGGACAGAACACCTTCTTCTTGCTTTTCATAGATACGTTTTTTCGTCTTCCGTAAACAAGCTTCCCGAGATAGACCTCGTTTTCAAGTATCACTCGGATAGAAGTAACGTGCCAGTCGAACTCCCTTCTCCAATAATCCGATTTGAAGTAGTCGGGATTATGGAGATTGAAGTAAGCTATCGGCGTGAGGACTTTTTCCTCGCGGAAGATTTTCGTGGTCCTATTGAAGCCGATACCCTGCGCTGCCATTCTGAAAATCCTTCGCACTGTCTCAGCGGCAGGCTCATCTATAACAAGGTGATGTCTGTCGTTAGGATCGAGCTTGTAACCGAACGGCGGCTTTGAACCAATGTACTGTCCTGCCTTCGCTTTTGCTTTCTTCGCTGTTCTTGTTTTGAGCGAAGCCTCGCGTGCGAAGTAATCGTTCAGCACGTTTCGCATGGGGAACATCATATCGTTTTCGTTTTTCATAGAGTCATAGTTATCGCTGACTGCTATGAAACGAACTCCGAGCTCCTTGAACTTCTCGACGTACATTCCGACTTCGATATACGACCTTCCGAATCGTGACTGGTCCTTTACCAGAACAGTATCTATCAGTCCGTTCTGAATATCTTCAAACATTCTCTGGAACGCTGGGCGGTCGAAGTTAGTGCCGCTGTATCCATCGTCATCGTACACTTCGTAATTATCTATCGCATGATCCTTGCAGTACTGCTCCAGTAATAATTTCTGCGAGCCAATGCTGACGCTTTCGCCCATTCGCCCGTCATCGACCGAGAGTCTGCAATACAGCGCTGCTTTTTTAGGCTGTTTGTTTTTCATTATTACTCCTTTCTCAGCCGTGCAGCAGCTCCTTACACGGACAGTATACTACATATCCGCTTTGGAATCCAGTGCATTCGGCTGATTTCGTAGGACTGAACAAAAAACTCTTTTCGGTTTTTATACCGACTTGCTCTCGGTCTGCTTTGCATCAACGGCAGGAGTTTCATACCCCCTCTCGAGCTGTCGGAGCA
>JAEEGL016402225.1_pt1 | contig 13339 bp, 5 predicted proteins | sample 9134231 | NCBI WGS metagenome assembly JAEEGL01 (sample SAMN16246548, study PRJNA631951) | gut metagenome | biome: gut microbiome; feature: rumen; material: fiber-attached | host: Bos | place: Iran: Karaj | collected 2018-10 | reverse complement strand
CAGTGCGGTCGTGGTCTTATCCATACCGAAATCCATACCGGTTGCTGACATATATGCGCCGACACCGGCGATGATCAGACCGACAGCTATGCCGGTCGCACTGAAGATCCTTTTCAGCTTAAGATTTCCGACCTGCTCCTCATAGTGATATTCATTTATGATCTTGGCTTCTTTATGAATTTCCGGTTTCCTTTCTGCCGCCTTGTCGGTACCGTCGGTCTTGGTAGTTGTATCTTCTGCTTTTTCAGTCTTGTCTGATGTGTTTTCAGCTATTTCGGTTTTGGCATTTGTATCTTCCGCTATTTCTGTTTTGGCAGTTGTATTTTCTACTATTTCTGTTTTGTCTGCTGTGTCTTCAGCCTTTTCGGTTTTGGCGGTTGTATCTACCGCTGTTTCTGTTTTGTCTGCTGTGTCTTCATCTTTTTCAATTTCTGCCTCTGCCACTGTGGGGACATATGTTTCCTTCACAGTGGGTTTTGCGTCAATCTTTTCAGGAGTGATATCCGGCCTGTCTTCTGTAGTAACATCGGATCCTGTTTCCGGTGTAAATAAATCCTCATCTTCCTCGATGGGCATATTCGAAATAACGGGCTTCTTTGGTATGGATATATCCGGACCCGGATCTTCCGTGACAGGTCCGTTGTCATCGTCGTCATCGCCGAAATAGAACAGGTCGCTCTTGGATTCTTCCTGAGGAAGCTTTGGATCTGAAGCCTCTTCCACACTTTTCAGAGGAGTGGACTTCGGTGCCTCCAATGGATTATCATCCATGTCATCATCAAAGGAAAAACTGATATCTTCTGCCGGCTTCGTTTCATCCGGTTGAGGTTCCCTGCTGACTTGTGCTGCTAATTCCGCAGTTTCGTTTTGATCGATCACTGTTTCTGTGGATCCGGTAGTTTCCGTTTCTGACACAGTATCTTCCGGAATGGAAGCTGCCTGTTTGAAAACACTCGGCTTTGCTTCGTCCTCTACGGAAAATGATGAAAACAGATTATCCTCTTCCTCATCACCAAAATCAAAACTCTTAACCCCGCCTTTATTGAAATCGAAACCAAATTCAGCCAGTGCGCTCTCATCTTCTTCGAAACCGAAGCCGAACAGATCGGCTCCCGCAGGCTTCGCTTCGGTGGGTTGTGCTACGGGGTTCACTTCGTTCTGCCCGGTTGCAGGTTCAGGTTCGCTCTGTTGTGCTACGGGGTTCACTTCGTTCTGCTCAGTTGCAGGATCTGACATGTTCTGTTCTTCTTTATTATGCTGTGCCACAGATTCGGCTCCATTATGCTCCTGTGCGTTCCCGGCTTCTGAGTCCGGCATTTTTGCCCGTGAAATCCGAACATCCTTTTCATCCTTACTGTACGCCTGCCATTGTTCAAGGCTCTCATGCATATCCTTAAGGAACATGCCTTCACAGTGCGGACATTTTGCACGTTTATCATTCCCCTTTATTTTGTACACTCTGTCACAGTTAGTGCATACATACATGGATATTTCCATATTTATATTCCCCTTTGCATCCTTTCTGCATTTAGATATTTGTCCGTATTATCATTCCCTGAATATAATTTCGTGACTTTCTGAAGCAAATCAAATAAGGAAATGTATTCAGAAATCATGGTTACTAATATTGTAAATTAATTCAATTGATTTTACAATCGTGAATGGTCATGTAGCGGACAACGGAAGCACAACGCTCAGCAGCAGTTTCCTTAAACACTTCATAGTTTATTTCCTCAGAATCTTCAGCCTTATTGGAAATAGCACGGATAATGACAAATGGAGTATCATTAAGATAACATGCCTGTGCGATTGCTCCGCCTTCCATCTCACAGCACATACCTCCAAAATCGGACTTGATCAATTCCTTTTGCTCCTTTGAGGAAATGAACTGGTCGCCCGTACAGATCCTGCCTTCGAAAACCTGAACGTCAGGAGCTACCTCATGCACAGCCTCAACAGCTTCTTTCCGCATTGTTTCATCCGCAGGAAACGCAGAACGACCTGTGTACGGGATCTCCCCTTTTTCAAAACCGATGGCTTCTACAGTAAAATCATGCTGACAAGCGTCAACTGAAACAACGAAATCTCCGATATCGATCTGATTGTCGAGGGAACCGGCAACACCGGTATTAATAATTTTCGAACAGTTAAACTGATTGATCAACGTATTGGCACAAATCCCTGCATTTACTTTGCCCATGCCGCACTGCACAACAACCACGTCCTTATTCTCCAGTTTTCCTTCACAGAATTCCATGCCGGCTATGGTAGTTGTTCTGGGATCCGTAAGTTCTTCTTTGAGGGAAGTAACTTCCTCTTCCATGGCACCTATAATACCAATCTTATCTTTGCTCACATCAGGATTTATATTGATATTTACGTTACAGCCGCTTAACATCATTGCACCATACATAATAATGCAGGTGATCAGCAAATACAGTGATCTCTTCATAGTCAGTCTCCTTTTAAACCTAAATTATTGGGTATATCTGTTGCATTTCATTATACTCGAACTTTATGTATTCCTTCAAGGATATCCATGATCAAGTCCGGTCTTATTCAGATTACCACAGGATCACACATCTGTCATGCTCCGATCAGGACTTCAGGGCTCAGATCAAGTATCCTGGCCAGTGAAAGGATATATGTGGCATTGGCTTTTGCAAGAGGCTTATCGCCCTGTTCATAGTGCTCAATGTCTTGAATGATATGTATATTATACCACCCGGGGGGATTGTGTAAATATTGCTGATTATATCTGTTATGATGAAAGAGGTATTGTGAATGAGAATATTTAGGGGATATGTTTGTGCACGAAAAAAGGACGGTACAGAAAGGAGTGTCTGTACCGTCCGGACAAAGGATTTATAGTGAAGAACTGCTCTGTGGCGGCTCTCTACTATCTACTCAACATCCTTAAGGGCCTCGAGGTCTTCTTCACCTGTTCGTATCTTAATGACTTTTTCTACAGGATATACGAAGATCTTACCATCGCCGATATGACCGGTGTAGAGTGCTTTCTTGGCTGCATCGATAACATCCTTAATGGGAACGTTACCGATAACAACTTCAACTTTAACCTTCGGAGTAAGGGTTGCATCAACTTCAACTCCACGGTATTTCGCACCGCCGCCCTTCTGGACGCCGCAGCCCATGACCTGAGTCACGGTCATACCTGTTATACCGGCTTCGTTGAGCATCTTCTTAAGTACATCGTATCTTGCGAGTTTCGCAATGATAACAACCTTGTTCATTCCGGTATCGACAAACGGCTGTGTTACAACAGGTACAGCTGCATTGATCTTTGCGGGTGTTGCCTTATCGTATTCGCCGACACCGAGGTCTGTATTCTCATTTACTTCCATAGTCATCGTGTTTGCGATATCCATGATCGCAAAGCCCGAATAAGCCGAATCAAGACCGTGTTCCGTACTGTCAAGACCCTGGATCTCTTCTTCCTCGGAGACTCTCAGACCTATAGTCTTTTTAATAACTGAATAAGCGATTATTATTGTAACAACCGTCCATGCTATGGTAACAAACATACCGCCAAGCTGCTTGATAAGCTGAGCAAAACCGCCGCCGTAGAAGAGGCCTTCTTCTATACCTGCCACTGCAAAGCCGGGAGCTGAAGATGTTGCGAAAAGACCTACTGCTATCGTACCCCAGATACCGTTCATCATATGTACGGCAACTGCACCGACGGGATCGTCAACATGTACTACGTTATCTGTAAACCATACACCGAATACAACCAGAAGACCACCGACAAGACCTATAATGGCAGAGCCTGCACAGTCGGTAACATCACAGGGTGCGGTAATTGCCACAAGACCTGCAAGTGAAGCATTCAGACACATCGAAACATCCGGCTTGCCGTATCTGATCCAGGTAAAGATCATACAGGTTACGGTTGCCACTGCCGGAGCTACTGTTGTTGTAAGGAATACGGAACCGAGAGTCGGAATATCCGTTGCTGCAGCTCCGTTGAAACCGTACCAGCCGAACCACAGAATGAAAACACCCAGTGCAGCCACTACAAGGTTGTGTCCGGGAAAAGCATTGACTTTAATGATCTTTCCATCCTTATCCCTTGAGAATTTGCCGATACGGGGACCGAGCATCCATGCACCGATAAGGGCACAGATACCGCCTACCATATGAATACAGTTGCTGCCTGCGTAATCATGGAAGCCCCACTGAGCCAGGAAACCTCCGCCCCAGGTCCAGTGTGCCTCGATCGGATAGATGATCGCTGAGATAATAGCCGAATACACACAGTATGCGGAGAATTTCGTCCTCTCAGCCATCGAACCGGATACGATCGTTGCCGTGGTCGCACAGAACACAAGGTTAAATACGAAGGACGAATAGTCAAAATCGGCAAAGTTCGTAAACACATCAAAGGTAAAACGTCCCGAGAAGCCGCCAAGCATGTTCTCACCGAGCATTATCGAAGCACCGCAGATGAACCACATAACGGTTCCGATACAGAAGTCCATCAGGTTCTTCATTATGATGTTTCCCGAGTTCTTGGCTCTCGTGAAACCCGCCTCACACATCGCGAAGCCTGCCTGCATCCAGAATACCAGCGCCGCTCCTATAAGGAACCAGACGCCAAACACTTTTCCATCCAAAATACTCATCATTTCTTCCATAATCTCTCTCCTCTCTATTTGTCATCCGAAGACTGCTTCGGATGTTCAATATAATGATAAAGGCGCCAACCTGTAAGGTTGACGCCTTTGTCACTTGAATCTATTTAAACTAAACGTAGAACAAGATATCCTCGTACTTAGGATACGGAAGTATTCCGTCGGGAAGATATACTTCCAGCGAATCCGCCAGGCTCCTTACCTGCTCCATATCCTTAAGGATCTCATCATGATAGAACCTGGCCTGTGCCAGTGAATCCTCCATGCTCTCGGCCTTATCCGTATCCTTGGCAAGCTTGTCTGTAAGATCGAACAACTTGTCATATCCGTCACTTAAGATCCTTATCATCTTCATATCAGCTTTGCATGCAAGATGCGAATCAAGTGCTGCCTTTGCACTTACCGATGATGTCAGCTGATCCGCATATTCACCGACTGCGGGCATGAACTCTGTAAGTACCATATCCTTAAGCGTAAGGCTCTCGATATGAATGGTCTTCGAGTAATTCTCAAGCAGGATCTCATATCTTGATTCAAGCTCGCTCTCAGTGAAAATATGGTGCTTTTCAAACAGAGCCTTATTCTTATCCGCGATGAAGGCAGGCAGGGCTTCAGGCGTGGACCTTAAGTTGTACAGTCCCCTCTTCTCGGCTTCCTTAACCCATTCGTCTGTATATCCGTTTCCGTTGAAGATCACTCTCTCATGTGCTGTTATCGACTCTTTAACAAGCTCATGAACCGCTGACTCGATCCCATCTTCCGGAACATCCTTAAGCTTCTCATAGAACCTGCTCAACACTTCCGCTACAGCGGTATTGAGGATCACATTCGGTCCCGATACGGATAATGATGATCCAAGCGACCTGAATTCGAACTTGTTGCCTGTGAAGGCAAACGGTGAAGTCCTGTTTCTGTCGGTGTTATCCTTTGTGAAATGAGGAAGTACCGTAGTTCCGATGTTCATCTTTGTAGTGCCGCTTTTTTCGAAGAAGGTGTCATTCTTGATCGACTCTACAACTTTTTCAAGTTCTTCTCCAAGGAAGATCGAAATGATCGCCGGAGGTGCCTCATTGGCTCCCAGTCTGTGATCGTTTCCGGGGCTTGCAACAGATACTCTCATAAGATCCGCATATTCATCGACTGCTTCTATGATTGCTGCAAGGAAGATGAGGAACTGGGTATTGTCGGCAGGTGTCTTGCCGGGATCCAACAGGTTAACTCCCGTGTTGGTAACCATTGACCAGTTGTTATGCTTACCCGAACCGTTGATGCCTGCGAAGGGTTTCTCATGGAGCAGACATACAAGATCGTGCTTCTCAGCAACCTTTTTCATGATCTCCATAGTGAGCTGGTTGTGGTCTACCGCTATGTTCGTTGTATCAAATACCGGGGCAAGCTCATGCTGACACGGAGCCACTTCGTTATGCTTGGTCTTGGCGGGAATTCCGAGCTTCCACAGCTCAAGATCCAGGTCGTGCATGTATGCTGCCACTCTCGGCTTGATCGCGCCAAAGTAATGATCCTCCATCTCCTGACCCTTGGGAGGAAGTGCTCCGAGCAGTGTTCTTCCGGTAAAGATCAGATCCTTACGCTGCTTATATGCTTCCTTCTCTATAAGGAAATATTCCTGTTCGGGTCCCACTGTTGTAGATACGCCGGTGACATCTGTCTGTCCTATCTTGTTAAGGACTTTGGTGGCTTCCTTTGACAGTGCATCCATCGACCGAAGAAGAGGTGTCTTCTTATCCAGCGCTTCGCCTGTGTATGAACAGAAGGCTGTGGGTATATACAGGGTTCCGTCCTTTATAAAAGCAGGTGATGTCGGATCCCATGCCGTATAACCTCTTGCTTCGAAGGTTGCCCTCAGCCCTCCCGAAGGAAAGCTTGAAGCATCAGGCTCGCCCTTTACGAGTTCCTTGCCGGAGAAATCCATTATCACTTCACCGTTTCCGACGGGAGTGATGAAGGAGTCATGCTTTTCTGCGGTAAATCCTGTCATGGGCTGGAACCAATGGGTGAAATGTGTCGCACCGTTCTCAACTGCCCATTCCTTCATGGCTACCGCAACCGAATTGGCCACGTCAAGCTCCAGATGCGTATTATTTTCAATGGTCTTCCTAAGTGCTTTGTAAATGTCTTTGGGAAGCTTGTCTCTCATGACCTTGTCATTAAATACGAGACTCCCGTACAGTTCCGGTATCCTTTGTTCTTTGTTCATTACTGCTCCTCCTTTTTGTTTTATAAAGAAAAAGGTGCCAACCCTGTTGAGTCGACACCATTGTCTTTTGTGATGAATATTGTACCAAATAAAAATCGCCCCGGAAATAATTCCGAAGCGACCTTGCTTACAAGAATGATTATAATCAAAACCGTGGATAAGTCAATATAGTAAAATTTTCAAATTTTTCCTGCAATTATATAAAAATTTCGTAAATTTACACAAGACATGGTAAGACACGGGGAAGAACCGTCCCCGTGTCTTCCGTGTTTTATATTCCCGAATATCCCATAAGGGATTCATCAACCGCTCTGGCCGCATTTTTTCCTTCGTATATTGCCCATACAACAAGGGACTGTCCTCTGTGCATGTCACCTGTGGTGAATACGCGGTCACGGCTGGTAGCGTAAGCTCCTTCTGCTGTAGCCACGTTGGTCCTGCCGTTTATATCCACCTTAAACGCATCGGTCACATATTTCTGTGAACCCAGGAAACCGGCTGCGATAAGCACAAGATCTGCCTTAAGCTCGCCTTCTGTTCCTTCAACCGGAACCATCTGCATACGCCCCGTTGCCTCATCCTTCTTCGGTGAAAGCTTCACTGTCTTAACCGATGTCAGATTACCCTTTTTATCCTTAACAAACTCTGTTACCGTTGTCTGATATATCCTCGGATCGGAGCCGAACATGAATATAGCTTCCTCCTGACCGTAATCCGTCTTAAGTATCTTCGGCCATTCGGGCCATGGATTGGAAGCGGCACGGCTCTCACAGGGTTTTGGCATCATCTCAAGCTGTATTACGGAGGCCGCGCCCAGCCGTATAGACGTTCCGACGCAGTCGTTTCCGGTATCTCCGCCGCCTATGACAACCACACTCTTACCCTTAAGGCTCTTAAATGAGAAATCCTTCTTATCAATTATCTTATCATAATCATATCCTGCATCTATTATGCTTTTGGTAACCTCTGTAAGAAAATCAACCGCGAAATATATTCCCTTCGCATCTCTTCCCGGTGCATTTATATCTCTTGGATTGGCTGCGCCGCAGGCAAGGATCACACGGTCATATTCCTTAAGCAGTTCGTCCGCTTTTATATCATTTCCTACATCGACCCCGTATTTAAAGACAATACCGCTCTCTTCCATCAGGCTTATCCTTCTGTCGATGACACGCTTATCGAGTTTCATATTGGGTATTCCGTATCTCAACAGCCCGCCTGCCCTGTCCCGTATTTCGTACACAGTAACCAGGTGACCTCTCTTGTTGAGCCAGTATGCGGCCGACAGACCCGAAGGACCGGAGCCTATTACGGCAACCTTCTTCCCGGTGCGAACTGCCGGTTTGTCCGGCTTCACAAGACCATTGGCATAGGCATACTCAATGACTGTCTTCTCATTTTCTTTCGTTGATACGGGATCCGAATGTACCGAAACCGTGCATGCCGCCTCGCACAGAGCGGGACATACCCTCGAGGTGAACTCCGGGAAGCAGTGGGTCTTGGACAGCCGTATGTATGCCTGCTCAAGATTACCATGATATACGTAATCATTTATTTCCGGTACAAGATTGTGCAGGGGACAGCCTGACGCCATTCCTGCGATCATGGTGCCCGCCTGACAGAACGGAACACCGCATGCCATACATCTTGCGCCCTGAAGCATCTGCTCCTTTGTTGGAAGCAGAACATGAAATTCATCAAAATCTTTTATTCGTTCCGAAGGCTCTCTTACAGCACCCTCTTTTCTCTCATATTCCATAAAGCCGGTTGGTTTACCCATGATATTCCTCCTTTGTTTGCAGTACATGTTCAGAACAGGCCGGAGCGAAGCGTAGACCCGCTTGCTGTGGATTCTTTATGACATTACCTGTTTTGAACAATTACTATTTGTCATAAGGCTACGGTTACCTTATTTCTGCACGTAACCCAAAAAAAACGCCCCGGATATTCCGAAGCGTCTTTGCTAACAACAATAATTATAGGTCATAGATGTGTAATGTCAAGGGCAACATTTACAATTTCATGATATTTCTGATCATATCTTCAAGTGCCCGGGCTCGGATGGGCTTAGGGTGGGCTAAAACAAAGTATTCCATTCACTCAGGCTTCATCCATCCGCTGGAATCTTACAAGCTCGGCAAAGCTTCCGTTTTTCTTAATAAGCTCATCATAGCTGCCTTCCTCTGCTATCCTGCCCCTCTCAAGGACTACTATCCTGTCACAGTCCTTGACCGTCGACAGCCTGTGTGCGATAACTATTCTGGTACAGTTCATGGATGCAAGGGCATCCGTAACCTTTTTCTGTGTAATATTGTCAAGCGCGCTTGTAGCTTCATCAAGTATAAGCATCGATGGATTCTGGGCAATAACACGGGCGATGAGCAGCCTCTGCTTCTGTCCTCCCGAAAGAGTACCTGCGCTTTCCGAGACTATTGTATACATGCCCAGAGGCATCGCTCTTATATCATCCGCTATCCCAGCCATTTCAGCGGCCCTCCACGCATCCTCCTCAGACAGTCCGGGGCTTGAAATAGCAATATTTGTATAGATATTCCCCGTAAAAAGCCTGCCGTTCTGCAATACAACTCCTATCTGCTGCCTTACATACGCAAGATCGAGATTCTTTAAGTTATCTCCATCATAGTACACAGCTCCGTGCTGTGGCTTGTCAAATCCCAAAAGAAGTCTTGTAAGGGTCGTTTTGCCCGATCCTGATGCCCCTACTATGGCAATATATTCCCCCTTATCAATGGACAGAGTCAGATCGCTCAGAACAGGCAGGGTTTCCTTTGAATAGCGGAATTCAACATGCTCCAGGGATACTTTGCCGGAAAGTCTGCCCGGCGCACGACCACCTGCCGTAATCTCGGGTTCTGTCTCGAGGATAGGCTTAAGCATCTTTGTTATTGGCTCAATGGAGGCAATCTGGCTTCCCAGACCCGACAGATTCATAATAGCCGTATTAATAAAGCCAAAGGAGGTATAAAAGTATATAAATTCTGCATCGTTCAGTCCCACGTTGTCAGCAAAAAGGAAGAGGATCCCCAGACCCAAAATATTGATCGCCGGGAGCAGTGCATTCTGGATCTTTATCAGAAAAGGAGGCTTATACTCCGCATCCGACTGCTTCTTATAGGTTTCGGCATATTTCGACAGTGCTCGTTTCTGGGCTCCGAAAACCTTAATCTGCTCAATGCCTGTAAGAAGATCAAGCGCAAGCGTATTTGTTGCCACCTGGCAGCTGAGCCTGTCTATGACATTTTTCCGAAGTCCCAGTATACCGAGTATCTGCAACAAGAACTCCGCTATAAGGACACAGGCCGCAGGGATCATCATATCCGGCACGGCTACCTTCATCTGTACTATATATACCAACGAGAAAACGACCATTATACCGCTCGAAAACCATATGTTGCACCATATAGTGCACAAAGACTCCACAAAAGTCAGCGCCCCGTAAATATCACCTGTACTGTGTTTTCTGAAAAATGACGTCGGAAGGTCCAAAACCCTTGCAAAAAGAGCGCTTTGAAGCATCACCGTCATTCTCTGTGTTATCCTTGAAAGTGTAAGGCTCTGCAGTATGTTTAATAAATATCGTGATACAACTGCACTTATAAGAAAAAACGCCAGTGAGAATATCATCTCAGTTGATCTTGACGGTATTATATAGCTTAACATCAGCGAGTTGGCAAGTGGCAGGATAAGGCCTATCAGGGCAATAAGCAGGCCTGTCAGAACCGCTCTTAGTGTATCCCCCCCGCGCACTGTCCTCATCATGAACTTAAACAGTCCCCGGGTATCGATCGCGCTCTGGGGGAGAGGGCTGTAATAGAGTATGGCATTTTTTTGTATCTTTCCCTCATTTGCCGCATTTACTCTCACCCGCTTACCGCTCTCAAGATCGTTATAATAATATGTACCCATCTGATCGGGCAGAAGTGCCGCTATCCTTCCGTTGTCAAATTCACACAGATACACTCCCGCGGCATACTTATACCATCCCTCCGACAGTTCGCAGGGTCTTGACATCACTCCGTTTTTCCTCAGTATCTCGGAAACATATTCCTCGCTGCCCGCACTGTACGGATCGAAAGAAGGAGCCGGTATATCAAGCCATTCACATATTTCCTTAAGGGCAATCGGCCTGTCGAGACTCCTGTCATCACTCTTAAACTGATATGCATCTTTCCTTTTTTCAGTAATATCGTTCAGTGCGGCATATGCGTTATCAAGCCGCTCATCATCATTCTTTATTCGTTTCTTTATCTGTTCTTCCGTTTTATCCATAATAATACCGTTTTATGCCTGTGACACCAGCCTGAAATACTCACCTTTTTGGGCTATAAGTTCATCGTGCGTACCCTCTTCGATTATTTGTCCGTTTTTAAGGACTATTATCCGGTTGCAGCTTCGCACTGTGGAAAGCCTGTGGGCTACGATGACTGTCGTGATCTTCCTTTTCTTTATCTCTTCAATCACATGATGCTCTGTCATGGCATCCAGCGCACTCGTTGCCTCATCAAGTATCAGTACTGTGGGATTCTTTGCAAGCGCACGCGCTATGGCTATTCTTTGTCTCTGCCCTCCTGAGAGGTCGCTGCCTCCTGAAGCCACAACATGATCATACCCCCTCGGCATATTTTGGACATCCACATTAATCGCCGCAGCTTCTGCCGATGCCTTAATATCTCCGTCACTCACTGTCCTGTCCCACATACTTATATTGTTCCTGATACTGTCATTGTATATGATACTGTCCTGACTGACCATGGCAACGGAACCGTAGAACACCGGTGCACATATATCAGCTATAGGCTTACCGTCATAACACACCTCTCCATCCCAGATTCTCAGAAGTCCCGTAAGCAGCTTGGCTATAGTAGACTTGCCGCTTCCCGAACTGCCGACAAATGCAACACTCTCACCTGCCTTTATCTTAAGGTTAAGATTTTCAAACAGAGGCGGAACCGCCCTTGAATAACCGAAAGTTATATCCTTAAGTTCTATATCTCCCGTAAGAAGCGAAACCTCTGTATCCTCAGGAATACCTTCCTCCTTAAACAGAGTCTCCTGCTCATAATGCATCACATCCTCTATTTTGGCTACCGACGTTGAAAGCTCCTTCACACTCTTTAACGTATCCGCTATATTCTGGGTAGGCTCTGCCAGCTTTACAACCAGCGTCTGAAAGGCCAGCAGCACACCTGTCGTTATATACCCCTTCATTATCAGATAAGCGCAGAATGTGAGTATGATCGCGCTTGTCAGGTCACGGATCATAAGTGAAAACCCGGTAAGCGTTGAGAGAGTTGTGTTCTCCCTGGTCTTTCCCATATTTACCGATGCCTGCCACGATGCCCATCTCGAAAAATAACCGGCTGCCACTCCTGAGGACTTTATCGTTTCTATCATGTCAATACCGGAAACCATTACGGCATCCATCTGCATTGATGAATTCATCCTTTGCTGCATATACCTGACCGTATAATCAGATGCGATCCTGGTCACCAGAATATTCGTTGCGATCAGGAGCAGTGAGATAAATGCAAGAAGCACATTACTCCTCAACATTACCGAGAAATATATAACAGCCATCAAAAGCTGTACCGCAACAGGCACCACCTTGTCAAACATTGTCTGTGTGACCGTGGAATTAAGAGCCAGACGGCCTATGATCTCACCCGGACTCCTCTGCATAAAAAAATCCATGGGCAGCTTTAACAGATGCCTGAAAAAACTCATATTCAGATGAATACCAAACATCCCCCTTATCCGGTAGCTGTATATCTGATTCAGTGTATCCGCAGTAAGCTCTGCAAATCCGAGAATAAAGACAGTCACGAAGAAAGCTTCCTTCCATACCTGATAATCATCCAGTATTTCGTCTATATATACCTTCTGGAATGCAGGTACAAGAACACCGATCATGGAAACGACGAGCGCTGTCAGGAGTACATATGCTATTCCTTTCTTTTCCCCCTTCAGGAAATCCTTCACAACATTCCAGACACCCGGTCTTATCCCGTCCCGTACGAATTCATCAGTAGGCGAAAACTCAAGGACTATGCCTGTAAAGCTTTTGTCGAACACATCCATTGAAACCGTGATCTCTCCGAGAGCGGGATCGTTCAGATAAGCCTTCCCCTTTCCAAACCCCCTCAAAACCACAAAGTGGGACATATTCCAATGTATGATCGCCGGATAATGGACCTTGGTCATACAGCTTTCTACCGAGTAACGGTAACCGTCTGCCTTAAGTCCGTACTGTTCGGCTGCGGTTAATATAAGCGAAGCCTTGGAACCGTCCCTCGAAACATTACAGTCCTTCCTTACCTTCTCAAGAGGGACGTATTTTCCGTAATAGGCTAAGATCATGCAAAGTGATGCAGCCCCGCACTCAACATATTCCATCTGCGTGACCATCGGCACTCTGACATGATGATATCTTATATTTTTTTTATCT
>JAEEGL016080044.1_pt1 | contig 13339 bp, 7 predicted proteins | sample 9134231 | NCBI WGS metagenome assembly JAEEGL01 (sample SAMN16246548, study PRJNA631951) | gut metagenome | biome: gut microbiome; feature: rumen; material: fiber-attached | host: Bos | place: Iran: Karaj | collected 2018-10 | reverse complement strand
TGGGAATCAATGTGGGAATAACCACATTCCTCACAAGACACGTTGGTATTAATTATTTGATTAGCAATACAATAGCCCAAATCATCGTGTTTTTCTTCAATTTCTTTATGCGGAAACATTTGGTGTTTGAAAGAAAAAAATCTTCATGCTCGAAAACTTAGGCTATTTCGGTTTGTTTGTCGGTTCGTTTTTGGCTTCGACCGTTGTGCCGTTTAGTGCCGATGCGTTGTTGGTCGGCTGTTTTGCCGTAGGGTTGAATGTGATTGTATGTTTTGCATTGGCGACGGCGGGAAATTGGCTTGGTGGGCTTACGTCATACGGAATTGGCAGAATCGGCAATATGGAACGCATAGAAAAATGGTTCAAAGTCAGTCCCGAAAAATTGGAAAGCCAGCGGGACAAAGTTGCACGATGGGGCAGTCTGTTGGCGTTCGTTACGTGGCTGCCGATTGTGGGCGACGTGTTTGCCATCGCTCTCGGATTTTATAAGATTGACTGGCGGCTTTGCGCATTTTGGATGCTTGTGGGTAGAGCGCTGCGGTTTGCTCTTTGGATTTTTGTGTTCGCTTCGTGAATGTTGTTGCGCAACTTGTATATAACTTTTCGTAATTAAAAACGAAAATCATTATTTTTGCCGCAAACGAATTTGTAATGATGACAAAAAAGGAATTCCTTGATATACTTGCAAATAGAATCCTTGTACTTGACGGTGCAACGGGAACGATGATTCAGCGCTACAATCTTAAGGAAGAGGATTATCGTGGAACTCGGTTTTTGGATTGCCCAGTATTATTGAAGGGCAACAACGACATTTTGAGTTTGACGCGTCCCGATGTGATTCGGGAAATTCATACAAAATACCTTGAAGCTGGAGCTGATATAATCGAGACTAACACATTCAATGCCAATAAAATATCGCAGGCTGATTATCGCTTGCAGGACATTGTTACGGAAATAAACATCGCGTCGGTTTCAATTGCGCGGCAGATTGCGGATGAATTCACTAAAAGAAATCCCGCAAAACCTCGGTTTGTCTGTGCGTCAATAGGTCCTACAAACAAAACGGCTTCAATGTCGCCCGATGTGAACAATCCTGCGTTTCGCGCAGTGACATTCGATGATTTGGTTGATACATACTACGAACAAGTTAAAGCAATGGTTCAAGCAGGAGCAGATATCTTGCTGGTTGAAACCTCTTTTGATACATTAAATGTGAAGGCTTGTTTGTTCGCAATTGATATGGTGCAAACGGAACTTGGCACCGACCTTCCCGTGATGGTTTCGTTTACCATTGCCGATGCGAGCGGCCGCATTTTGTCGGGACAAACGCTTGAGGCGTGTATTCGTTCCATTTCGCACGCGAATATTGTCAGCATTGGTTTGAACTGTTCGCTTGGCGCAAAGGAATTGACTGCTTTTGTGAAAGAATTGTCGGAAAAATCGCCCGTCTGCGTAAGCGCACACCCGAATGCCGGCTTGCCGAATCAATTTGGAAAATATGAACAAACGCCTGAGATTATGCAGGATTTTGTGCGCCCGTATTTGGAACATTCCTATGTGAACATTATTGGTGGGTGTTGCGGAACAAACGATGAACATATCCGTAAAATTGCGGAAATTGTTGACCACTATTCTCCTCGTCCGATTCCAAAGGAAAATCATACGATGTATCTAAGTGGACTTGAGCCACTTACGGTAGAGAAGGCGAAAAATTTCATCAATATTGGCGAGCGTACAAATGTGGCTGGATCCGCAAAATTCGCTCGTTTGATTCGTGAGAAAAATTACGATGAAGCGTTGTCAATCGCCCGTGCGCAAGTCGAGAATGGCGCGCAAATTATTGATGTGAATCTGGACGATGCTATGCTCGATTCCAAGGCTGAAATGATTCATTTTTTGAATTTGCTTGCTTCGGAGCCTGAAATTTCGCGTGTTCCGATAATGATTGACTCTTCGAAATGGGAGGTGCTTGAGGCTGGACTGAAGTGCGTGCAGGGCAAATGTCTTGTGAATTCGTTGAGTCTCAAGGAAGGCGAGGAATTGTTTCTGAAGAAAGCTAAGATGGTGAAGAAATATGGCGCGGCGCTTGTCGTGATGGCATTCGACGAGCAAGGACAGGCGGATTCGTATAACCGAAAAATCTCAGTTTGCGAACGTGCCTATAATCTTTTGCAGTCAATCGATTTTCCGCCGCAAGATATTGTGTTTGATACCAATGTGTTAACCATAGCTACAGGCATCGCCGAACACGATAATTATGCGAAGGATTTTATTGAATCGGTTCGTTGGATAAAGGAACATCTCCCGTATGCGAAAACAAGTGGCGGCATTAGCAATGTGTCGTTTTCGTTCCGAGGTAACAATACGGTTCGCGAGGCGATGCACTCTGTATTTTTGTACTATGCTATTAAAGCTGGACTTGATATGGGGATTGTAAATCCTGGAATGCTACAGGTTTACGATGAGATTCCGCAAGAACTTCGCGACAAAATTGAGGCGGTCGTTTTGAACACGTCGTCAACGGCGGCGGAAGAATTGGTGGAATATGCTGGCACGATAAAACAAAATGAATCAACTGCGGTAAAACACGAAGATTGGCGGAATGCTTCGGTGGAACGGCGTTTGGCGTATGCCTTGATGAAAGGATTGCCCGACCATTTGGAAGAAGATTTGGCGGAAGCGAGGGAAAAATATCCGTCTTCGTTGGCAATAATCGAAGGTCCGTTGATGAGCGGGATGAACGAGGTAGGCGTGCTGTTTGGACAAGGGAAAATGTTTTTGCCGCAGGTGGTGAAAACGGCTCGGACAATGAAACGCGCAGTTTCGATTCTGGAACCATTTATCGAACAGGAAAAACAGCAATCCAAGGCAACCACAGCCGGAAAGATTCTGTTGGCAACAGTGAAAGGCGATGTGCATGATATTGGGAAAAACATTGTTGGGGTGGTGCTTGCCTGCAATAATTTCGAAGTAATAGACTTAGGCGTAATGTGTCCGACCGAAACCATTGTTGATGAGGCGGTGAAAAACAATGTGGATTTCATAGGGTTAAGCGGATTAATTACACCATCACTTGAAGAAATGCAGAATGTTGCCGCCGAATTGGAACGCCGTCATTTGAATATTCCTGTGCTTATAGGTGGTGCCACAACCTCAAAAGTGCATACCGCGGTGAAAATTGCTCCATTGTACTCTGCACCAGTTGTTTATGTGAGTGATGCTTCGATAAATGCAAGTGTTTGTTCCGCATTGTTGTCGTCAACAAGACAAACATATATTGATGAACTAAATGCTGAATATGAATTAATTAGACGACTTTATTTAAATCGTCAGGTTAATGATATGCTGCCATTGGAAGATGCTCGGGCGAATAAATTTAGATTCAACGAACAATCGGCGCAAATTGTTGTTCCTCAATATCTTGCTAATAAACCGATAACCAATGTCGATTTAAATGAAATCGTCAAGTTTATTGATTGGTCATTTTTATTCGATGCGTGGGGGCTGCAAGGTGCGCCATATCCTGCAATTTTCGATGACGCACAAAAAGGCGAAGAGGCTCGGAAATTGTTCGACGATGCACAAAAAATGTTGCAACATATTGTTGACAATCAATTGATTACGCCAAAGGCAGTTCTTGGTTTTTATCCAGCAAATTCCGTTGGCGACGATATTGAATTGTATGCTGATGAATCGCGAAAGCAAGTTGTAGCGAAGTTTTATAACTATCGCCAACAGTTGCTTCGTGCAAATGGAAATCCAAACCTATGTTTGTCGGATTTTATCGCTCCGAAAGACTCAAATGTGGCGGATTACATTGGTTGTTTTGCGCTTACGGCTGGTTTGGGGGTTCCGCAGCTTGCGCAGTCGTATAAAAAGCAAGGCGATGACTATTCCGCAATGCTTGTGGAAACGCTTGCCGCCCGAATTGCCGAAGCGTTTGCTGAAAAACTCCATTACGATGTGCGTAAGCAGTATTGGGGCTATTCTCCCGAAGAAGAATTGCATATTGATGCGATTCTCAAAACTTCGTATCGTGGCCGCCGAATGGCTATAGGGTATGCTGCTTGTCCCGACCATAGCCAAAAAACGCAGTTGTTCAATTTGTTGGAGGCTACAAAAGAAATTGGCGTGAAGTTGACGGAAACGTATATGATGGTGCCAGTTTCATCGGTATGCGGATTTTTCTTCGCGCATCCTGAATTGCAGTATTTTGGCGTGGGCGAGATTAGCGACGAGCAAGAACGCGATTTCCAAAAACGGAAGCTCTCACAATTATAACCGCCCGAAGTCTAAAAACAATGCATAGAAGAATATGGTGAAAATAATCGCCATGCCAATCATTTGTGCCTTCATCAAGAATTTTTCGCTTGGCTTGCGGCGGATAATCAGTTCCACGAGCAAAAACAATAGATGACCACCGTCAAGTCCGGGGATTGGCAAAATGTTCATAAACGCAAGAATGACGGAAAACAACGCCGCCAATGTCCAAAAGTGTTTCCAGTTCCACGTTTTGTCGTACATTTTGCCCATGGAAACAAAGCTGCCGACTTGTTGCGAGCTTTCTTTAGTGAATATGAGCTTGAACTGCTTCACATAAAATGAGAGCGTGCCAAATCCCATTTTTATGCCTTCAGGCACGGATTGCAGTAGTGAATACTTTTCTGTAACCATGTCAAACAAATCGTCCGCTGTTTTTGTATATGCGCCGATTTTTCCTTCGGAAGAAATTGTAACGGGAATTTTCTCGTCAAATCCGTGTCTCACAACTGTCAAAACAACGTCTTTACCAGCGAATGGCTTCACTTCTTTCACAAAATCCATAAACGACAAGGTTGGGACGGAATCTATCGCAACAATCCTGTCGTTCACCCGTAAGTCGGAACGGGATGCTGGCGTGTTCGGCATAATCGAGTCAATCACGAAGGGAAAATTCTCCATCATAAAGAATGAATTCGGATTGGCGACGATGCGATTTTCAATGTCGTCGGGAAGTGCGATTGCGATTTCTTTTCCGTTGCGTTCAACAGTGACGGTTTGTGCGTTGTCGAGCAAAATTTGCGTAATGGCTTTTCCCAACGTTTCGGGTTGTTTATCGTCAACCATAAGGATTTTGTCGCCATTTTCAAAACCTATGCTTAATGCCGTTGAGTCGCAATACACGCCGTAGTTCAGGTTTTGAAGCGGCAGATACGTCTTCCCGTAGGTGAACGAAAGCGCGGAATAAATCAAAATAGCTCCAATAAAATTGAACAAAACGCCGCCAATGGTTATCATAAATCGTTGTGTCCACGTTTTGGAACGATATTCCCATGGTTTCGGCTCGGAATGAAGTTGCTCCTTGTCCATTGACTCGTCAACCATTCCCGCAATTTTGCAGTAACCGCCCAGCGGCAGCCATCCGATGCCATATTCCGTTTCTCCTTTTTTGAACTTAAACAGCGAAAACCACGGGTTAAAAAACAAGTAAAATTTGTCAACTCTCGTTTTGGAAAGTTTGGCAAACGTGAAATGCCCCAATTCGTGAATGAATACCAACAGGGCTAATGTTATAATGAGTTGAAGAGCCTGCATATCTTGGATTTGTTCTCTATAATTTGCTGGCAAATGTATTGAAAAATCTCTTTGAAATATTCGCTGATTTTCAAATAGTGCTACATTTGTTTAGCAAACTATAAGAATACAAAATGTCTGATTCGTGGAGCATATACGCTGACTGGAATCCGTGGCACGGATGTACAAAAATCAGTGCGGGATGCAAGTATTGCTATGTGTATAGGCAAGACGAAATGTATGGTTGCGAAATTGGCAGCGACGTGGCTCGGAAAACTGCTGCTTTTGACTTGCCCATCAAGCGCAAACGCGATAAAACCTATAAAATCCCTTCGGGGAAAATCGTTTTTACTTGTTTTACTTCGGATTTTTTTCTGAAAGATGCTGACGAATGGCGACCAGAATGTTGGAGAATGATAAAGGAACGTTCGGATTGCATGTTTTTCTTCTTCACAAAACGCATCGACCGTTTCCCTGAGTGCATCCCTCCTGACTGGGGCGACGGGTATCCCAACGTGTTGATTGGCTGTACTATAGAAAATCAGGCGATGGCGGATTATCGTCTGCCTATATTTTTGAAGGCGCCCATAAAACATAAGATTCTTGCGGTTGCGCCATTGCTTGAGCAAATCAATCTACTGCCATATCTTGACAATACAATTGAAGAGGTTTCCGTGGGTGGAGAATCAGGTGTGAATGCTCGTCCGTGCCACTACGACTGGATTCTTGACATTCGTCGCCAGTGCGTTGAGAAAAATGTGCCGTTCCGTTTCCATCAGACGGGCGCATATTTTGTGAAAGACGGCAAAACTTACCGCATCTTGCGGAAATTCCAGCTCAGCCAAGCACACAAGGCAAACATCAATTTCGGCATAAAAGATTATTATGTTCCTGCAAAAGCGAGTACGGACGGGTGGGAGTGAGGCCGATAGTGAATAGTGTTATTTCACAATAACCTGTTTTGTAACGCTGTTCATTCCTGTCCATACACCTAAACCGCCTTTAATGTTCGAAGGCAGATTTGACCCATTTGAAAAGGGATTGTTGAATCCTGTTTCGTTATCGTACAATCGCCAAAATTCGCCCGCAACAGGATCTATAACCGAAGCTTTTACTGTCACGGTGTCGCCGATGGCGAAGTAGGGTGCCGTGGTTGTGTCAAGGAAATTCTCTCCTCCCGCTGCCATTTCCACAATAAACTCTTCGCCAAACGTGTCTTCTCTGTACGTTGAGATTGCCAACGGGAAAAATCTGCTTTGGCGTTGTGTGCGTGTAAAAAACTTAAAATAATTCCCATCGCCAGTTGTGGAAATTCGTTTTACCGACATGAACAAATCCTTATGCACCGTGTCGTTCGGCACATCTTTGAACCACATACTGTCAATTTCCGTGGTCTGTGGTGGAATGGTTGTGACGGAAGTCACCGTGTCGCCATTGAAAATGACTTGGAGTTGATAGGTTTTCCCTGGTTTTCCCGTCATCAGCATTGTTGAATAATAATATGGAGGTAATAGATTCTCGTCCTTTCTGAACGTAAGAACTTCGCGTTCCGAATCACTTGTTATCACAACTTTTGCATAGGAATTTATGAAATTCACGTATGTTTCGTCGCCAATCTCGTCGTTGAGCCCAAAGGGGAACGTAAGGAACACTTTTGCAAGTTTGTCGTTTTCTATATAACCTTCAACAACAACTTTTGGTTTTTCCTGCGATTTGGTAAAATCATCGGAGCACGCCTCGAATAACAAAAAAAGCAATATGAACGACAAAAAATTTCTCATCACAACAAATGTAACGTTAGTGAAACCGATGGTAAAATGGGGAATAATCCTGTAATAGTTTTATCTATTCTATATGATTGAGTATCTTCGGAATACGCCGCATCGTACGAGATGAAATACGGGTTATCCCGATTATATGCGTTGTATATGGAGAATTGCAAATGTGCGTCAAATTTTTCTTTAATAAACCACTGATAGTCAGCGCTTAAATCCAGACGATGGTAGGCTGGCATACGGGTGTTGTTCATCGCTCCGTAATGGTGCACGAGATTCCCTGCTATAAGATACATTTCCGACAATTCAGAATATGCTTTTCCGCTGGTGAAAACCCAATAGGCGGCAAATTTCCATTTCTTGGATTTCGTTGAATACGAAAGTGTTACCGTAGCGTCGTGCGGACGGTCGAACGATGCGGGATAGAGATGATTGTCGTTCAATTCGGCAAATTTGCGGAGCGTCCGTGAAAACGCATACGATGCCGACCATTGGAATTGCCCTTGCTTTTTTGCCACCACCAGTTCCGTACCGCAGGCAAATCCTTTCCCTGTGGTGATTCTGTCGTAGAAATTATGCATGTAGGTGTCAAGCAAACTATTTTTGAATTCCACAAGATTGTCCATCCGCTTATAAAATAGGCTCACCGATGTTTCGTAAGCGTTATCCATAAAATTTCGGAAGAAGCCTATGCTGCACAGCCAACCTTTTTCTGGCGGAAGATTCCCTGTCGCCGGAAACCACACGTCAGCCGGAAGAGCCGACGAAACCAATGAAACCAAATGAAGATTCTGCGTTTCATGCGACAATGAAGCTTTTACTGAAGATGATGGCGAAAGCATGTAACGTGCTTGTATTCTTGGGCTTATGCTTGCGTTTATATAGGTGAGCGAATCGTTTTTGGAATACAACGAGCTTCGCATACCAACTACCACGTTACATTTGTCAGTTACATTAATGTTGTCTTCGACAAACAAGGAAAATTCGTTGGAAATGCAGGCATCAGGATTGTTTATGACTCGTTTTTCCGAATCCAATTTCAATTCAAGGTCGCCTAAACGAAACTGCTGAATGAGATTTTCAGCTCCGAAAGAGAACAAATTTTTCCCAACTTTTTTATTCGTGACAGTTCGTACATCAATATCGGAAATGCCTGTTTTCGTCGTCATTGAAAAATAATTCTGCTCCATTTCTAAATAAAAGTGGGATTCTGAACACGAAACCGACGTTGATGTGATGAAGTCGCGTTTTGAAGAATGTAGCCAATTCGCCACAATGGCAGAATTCCCCCAACGAACCAAATTTTGTTTTGCTGAGGACTGTTGCGATTGGTCCATTGAAAATTCATCATTACCAATGTATGCCGACACGGAAAACAAATTGCGTGGATTCATTGCGAATGACAATTTTGCGTTCGCATCGTAAAAGCCAAGAAGAGGGACGTTCTTGTCTGGGTTTACCACCGAATATACCAGAGGGAGAATCATTGTGTTCAAATACGATTTTCGTCCCGACAATTGGATGGCGGTTTTCTCTCCGAGTGGCACGTTGCATTTTGCGCGCAGCGAAATCAGCCCAAGCGAACCGTCAAATTCAACTTTTTCTGGTGATGGATTCTGCGATGAGACTTGCAGCACCGATGAAAGGCGACCACCGTATTTTGCTGGCACGCCAGACTTATACAACTTTGCATTTTCAATAATATCAGGATTAAACACAGAGAAAAATCCAAGCAAATGCGATGGATTATACACGATAGCCTCGTCGAACAAAATAAGGTTCTGATCCTGACTGCCGCCACGGACATAGATTCCTTGCATTCCTTCGAATTGTTGTACGCCAGCGTTAGTTGTAAACGAGCGGATAACATCCTGTTCGCCCATTAACGCTGGTAAATCCATCAGTTCTGCTTTTGAAAGAAATACTTCGTCACGTGCAAGTTTCACATTCTCATCACTTTTCTGGCTTGTAACAACCACTTTGTCCGTTTGTATGGCAGTTGGTCGCAGACGGACTGTGATTTTTTCCTGCGTTTTCCGCACAACCACCGTTGTGTCTTTGTAGCCAATAAACGAAAAAATGACCGTGTCGGGGATTATTTGTAGTTCATACGAAAGTTTGCCTTTTTCATCGGTGATGCGGACATCGTTGTTGGCGACAAATACAACCTGTGTACCAGCAAGCGGACGGCGGGTCTCCGCGTCATATACTGTAGCCGTAAACTTGTGTTGCCCCGTAGCCTGAAACGTGGCGAGTAATAATAATATAAACGTAAATCGTTTTATCACAACTAATTAAAAGTCCATTCCTATTGAAAATTGATTCATCCGTTGAATAACACCTTCGTCGTAGCCCCAGCCAATGTCCAGCCGTACAAAATAACCGAACAGCCGTGTTCTGAAGCCAAATCCATACGAACCTACAAATGGTTGGCGCATTTCATCAATTTCCACGGAAATAGGTTCTTGATGTATCACTGTGTAATTATACGCATTTTCTTTCTTTCCTGGAATCAATCCGCTCCACGCGCCACCAAAATCGGTGAAGGCAACCACTTGGAAATGCCGTAGTATGTCGGATTTCAGTGGTTTTGCGAAGCAATACTGAATTATTGGCCAGCGAAGTTCCACATTTGCAACAGCGAACGAATTACCGTTGCGGATATTTTGCGAGAAACCGCGCATATTTGTCCCCACCGCCTGATATGCCCAATCAACGGTGTGGTCGTATTCAATTGCGGAATTATAGGTGGGGAATCGTCCAAACAAATTTATCCAGTTATCAACTGCACCCAGGTAATACAGCAGCGGCGATGTCCCAAACGACGAACTGAACGCCACGCGCGCCGCAAGAATTAGATTTTTGTGGATTTTTTGGTAATGGCGCACATCGAAGCCGAACACACAGAGATAGGAATCCGATTTGTTCAACTGCGTGAAGCCTTCGGCAAACACTTTGGAGCGGGTGCCTTCGTATATGTTCAGTTCACGTTTCCGCACGTTGTCGAACACATAGTTGCACGAAATGCCCGTCCAAAACTCATCCACAGTCGGTTCGTTCAACGATTTCATATCTGTGGCGAGCGTAATATTCCGCACGTAGCGGAAATTTGGATTCACCGAAATGGAATGCACCTGCGAAATTGGATACGTAAAGCGGCACAAGAAGTTATTATCCTGAATGCGTTCGTAATATCGTGAGGAATTTGTTCCAAATGTAAATCCCGACTGGCGGTGGAAAATATATTGCCTGTCGATGCGGTTCCGAAGATTTTCCAATGAAATAAGGTATTCGCTGGAACCGAGCGAGCCCGTGAAACGGTATGCGCCTGTTAGACGATAATCCTCAAACAAATCGATTATGCCAAGTTTCAACAACAAATTCAATTTTTGCGTGTAGTCGTATTCGCCGCCTGTAAATGCCTGATAGCCAGTATTTATGAAGTTGAAGTCAATTTGGTTCACCAATTTGTTCACATAAAAATTGGTTTTATACAGGTTTGCCGCCTCCCGTTCGTACCGCGAAGTATCGACTGGTGGCAATTCCGTTTTTTCAAATTGTGTTTCTACAAAGTCGTTCGTTTGGAACTCTGCTTGTTCAAAATTGTACCGTTTCTTCCCTCGTGAAAGACGAATCCACGAGTTTCCCGAAACGGAGAAATCCGCGCAATTGGCAACATCGCCGCGATGACGGAAATCGGTCGTGAAATGCGAATAATGGAACGAAGTGTCAACCGAACTCACCACGCTGTCGGTTGAAATGGCAAATATGTCCGTACCTTGTTTAGTTTCAGCAAGATACATATATTTCCCTGGAGCGATTTCCTCTGCTTTCATATCGTTCGACGACGAATTATTCAGTCGTTCCAAACCTTTGTCCGACAGCAAAAACAAGTTGTACGAAGGAATAATATTTTCTTTCGGGTTATTCAAAAGTGTGTCGGCGCGATTCGACGAAAAGATGATTTTTTCGCCGTTTTTCACAAACGACGGATAGCGGTCGTCGGCCAAGTCGTTGGTTAATTGCTCGTTGTCGAATGTGTGCATATAATACACAAAAATATCGGTTTGTCCAGCTTGAACGCCTGAAAATACGATTTTGGAGGCATCATCGGAAAATGAGAAATCAAGCACTTTATCGAAGTGATGGAATTTCCGCACTATCGTTTCTTTTTCGTCGCAATTATAAATCGCAAGCCACAAAAGTCCGTTTTTTTCGTACAAATACGTGAGCGCATTCATTGAAGGATGCCATTGGAATACGGGAAATGAGTAGTCTGTAATTTGTTCAATCACAGAGCCAAATCCATATATTTTCTTGTTTTTTCCTGATTCAAAATCATATATCCACAAACCAACTTTTCCGCTTTTGTTGGTGACATACGCCATTTTCGATGCGTCATAGTTCAATTCAACTGCGGTAACCGTGCGTTTTGCCAACCGTTTTGGCACATCTATCGAGGATTCCGTTTGTTTCGGCGTTGAGGTTTGGGTGCGGTAAAACTCCGCCATTTCGAGTAAAACTGTTTGCAAATCCTTGCCAAGCACATATTGGAACGCCCCATCAATGTCGTCAGTCAATTTGCTCATATACAGAATATTGGAGATTGCTTTGTCGCCGTGTTTTTGCCCGATGTAATGCCACAGTGCATGACCGACCAAAATAGCATCGCTGCCATATAATAATGTGATTTTCTTGAAATTACCTTTTTCTGTCTGCCATCGGATTTGTTTTTCCATTTCGTAATTCCAACTATTGGAGAAATATTCCGTCATTCCATCGAAAAACCAATCAGGATAAGCGGTTTGCGATGTGTTTGTAAGCATTTTGCGATATGAGCCAACGCCGTACAAAAATTCACTCATCATAACTTCGGCAATGCCTTTCCGCATCTGACGGATGAGGTCGGCGTGGTCGCCAGAAAAATACAGAACAACTTTATTATCAACGATTTGTGTTGTTCCGCCAACATTGTATTCGTCGTCCGATGACGAATAACCGATATTGCTTTGCCGAAATTCGCCCAACGTGTTATACACCACATATACAATCCGTCGGGAATAGTCAAATTCCAGCGTTCGTTTGAGGTCGGCGTAGGTGGAATCAACATTTTGCAACACAAATTCAGCTATTTTCCGTCCACCCTTGTCAAAATACACATCAAATTTTTCGTGGCGGAAATAATACCAGAATTTTTCGTCGTACTGCACACGATTTTTCCCGAAATCCTGTTGGTAACCGTTATAGAACTGAGCTGTGAGCGACAGACAGCATAACGACAAGAGCATTATTAAGAAAAATCTTTTCATTTGTTGATAAATGCAAATTTATAACGCAAAAATACAAACGATTATATTCTATCTTTGCAAAAATAGAATTTTCAGAGTATGAAACAATACTTGGACTTAGTTAAAAAGATTCTTGATGAAGGTACTCCCAAGGAAGACCGCACAGGAACGGGCACAATCAGCCTGTTTGGGTACCAAATGCGCTTCGACCTTCAGAAAGGTTTTCCGTTGTTGACGACGAAAAAATTGTACACTCGCGCCATTTTTCACGAACTGCTTTGGTTTTTGAAAGGCGACACTAACATCAAATATCTTCACGACAACAATGTGACGATTTGGGATGAATGGGCTGACGAAAACGGCGACCTTGGCCCCGTTTACGGCTATCAGTGGCGGCATTGGCCCACGTACGACGGCGGCGAAGTTGACCAAATAAAACAGTTGGTTGACCAAATCAAGACAAACCCCGATTCGCGCCGACTGATTCTCAGTTCGTGGAATGCGGCTATGGTGAACGATATGGCTTTGCCTCCGTGCCACACGCTGTTTCAGTTCTACGTGGCAAACGGGAAACTTTCGTGCCAATTGTACCAGCGCAGTGCCGATGTATTCCTCGGCGTGCCGTTCAAAATTGCGTCGTATGCGCTTCTTACCCACATGATTGCGCAAGTGTGCGGTTTGCAGGTTGGTGAATTTATCCACACATTCGGCGATGTGCATATC
>JAEEGL015606938.1_pt1 | contig 13339 bp, 9 predicted proteins | sample 9134231 | NCBI WGS metagenome assembly JAEEGL01 (sample SAMN16246548, study PRJNA631951) | gut metagenome | biome: gut microbiome; feature: rumen; material: fiber-attached | host: Bos | place: Iran: Karaj | collected 2018-10 | reverse complement strand
TATGAGTATGACGAGGATGATCTCCCTACCCTGAGGGATGAGTGGGCCGGGTATTTTGAATTCGGCGCGGAAGGGAAAACGAACGAGGACGAGATGGTCTATTTTACCTATGACGATCCGGATAATATGACCCAGGCGGCCCTTATGATCGTGAATTCCGATAATATCCTGACATTGTACGATATCGGACCGGTAAAGATGGACGGAGATTATTATGTTATAGAGGATCTTGACGGGGATGTGGAGCTTCCGTTTCTGGTTACCGCCGCAGAGGATGATCATTTTGAAATGACCTTCCAGGATGACAGCTATGCTGAGCTCTACTATGTTGACAAGGATAAGATTATAGATGATATGTGCTCGATCATAGAACAGATCTCGGCGCAGAACTGAATTTCATCTCAGCTATTGAAAGGATGTATATATGAACAGGAATATCAGACAACGAATATTTGGAAATCCCGGGGGAGGCCTCTGTTTACTCATGCTCCTGCTGCTTTTTGCGGGGATCCTTACCGGATGTAAGGTTACGACCCAGGACGATCTTGAAAAAGAAGCTGCCACGGAAGCCGCAAAGGAGCCTTTTGCAGGGCATTTCAGGGTCGACGGGAAGACTGCCGGCGGGCAGAGCGCGGACGGGGCATTTACAACCGTTGCATCGGATGATGTCAGAGCCTATCCGGAGGATGGCCCGATAACCTTTATTGAGGGTGATTTCTACGGCAAAAAGATAGATGACGAGAATGACGCTCTTGAGGCTGTCTACAGCATCATAGAAGATCTGGGCGGAGATGAGGAAACGGTTCTTGAGTGTGAGACCATCCGTCCGACGGAGGATGGCGTAAACTACATCACCTTCAGGCAGCTGGAAGCCGATACAGCCGTTTACGGAGCCGCCGTGAAGGTTATCGTCGGAGCGGACGGTCATATATCAGCTCTTGTAAGCTCACTGGTTCCGGGCATCGATGCGGATAACATGGAGGAATGGGCGATCACGGCCGAAGAGGCAGAGCAGATCGTCCTGTCGGAGAATAAGGGCCTCGGGCTTTCGGTGGTAAAGGATGCCACTGAGCAGACCCTCCTGCCGTTCCTCGATGACAGTGAAGAATTCTACTATGTCTGGATCGTATATACCAATAACGTATACAGTGATTATGACACGGCTTATCTTGCCCACTATGTGGATGAGGAGGGTGAATACCTCTATGCGCTGCCCGTTACGGAGCCCGGCAATTCGGATTCGCTTTCGGGAGAAGGCGCAAGCCTGGCATTTACCGGTTTTAAGGCGGGAACCTACAGCGCCACGGTTAAAAAGCATGACGGAAGCACGGAGGATATCACGGTTCCGATCCTTATAGATACGGAAACGGGAGATGAGTATCTGGGGGATCTCGACCGTAAGATCCTTGTAGCGGATTATGCCGAGTTTGCCGGAAATGATGAGATCGATATCCGCGCAAAGGGAAAGAACGGTTTTGAAGACAACGAGCTTCTGATCTATGATACCTATATCCGTGTTTACGATGAATATGAAGAAGTGGGCTGGAGCGGTCCTGACGGAGAGGAATCGCCCACCCTGCTGCTGATGGACTGGGTAGACGAAAACGGGGATGTTGTTAATAATGCCTGTTATGCAGGCCGCATGCACGGGTTCCACGTATTCCAGTTTAACAGAGAGGATCCGGATGGCGAGAACACGGACGTTATAGCGCACGAGTTCACTCACTGCGTGACCGGTACTCTGATGCTGTATAATCTGTATTATAATGATTATGGCGCTATCAATGAGGCTTTCAGTGATATCTGCGGTAATCTTATAGAAGCTATGCTGGGAGATACGGAAGATAAGACCTGGTTAGTGGGAGAGCATGAGACATACGGGGCCTACAGATCCATGAGCGATCCTCATATGTATAACCAGCCCGCTTTTGTATGGGATATGTATTACGCGCCTCATCCCGAAACGATCACCGAGAACAATGATTACGGCGGGGTGCATACAAATTCCTCTCTCCTTAACCTGATCGCTTACCGCCTGAACGAGAGCGGGATGGACTATGCGGATCAGCTTTATTACTGGATGAACGTGGCGCTTGCGCTTACGCCGAGGACAGATTATGTGGATATAGCGCATCTTCTGAGATGGTGTATGAAGGAGATGGGATATAAGGATTATGAGACGGTATTGAAGGATGCGATCGAAGAGACAAAGATAGAAGTCAATACCATTCCCGATAAGGCACCGGACGGTCTTGGACTGGTTAAATTTGATTTCCCCTTTGCCGTTCCGGAAAATCCTCACGGGGTCACGGTATTGTTTACGGATCTGGACACCTTCTTTGAATATACATCCTGGCCCGAGGACACCGAATCCGTTGTGGCAGCGTCCATGCCTGAAGGAGATTACGCGGTTGTGATATTCCTTGATAATGATGATTCCTCGATGTTCATGGATCTTTTGCTGACGGAGGACGGCTTTATTGAGGTCAGGGATGAGGTTGAGCTCTACAATATAATCAATGAGATCGATCCCGTAAACTACTGCCATGTCAGAAAGGGAGAGATCACGGAGCTGGATTCCGAAACGCTGGTACCTCTTCTGGAAAAAGCCGAAGAGAAGCTCTGGACATACCCGGAGAATACCGGGGAATAAGACTTATAGGAAACGAATTTATTTAATTCGTTTACGATAACTACGGCGAGGCTTTCCGATGCAGCATATGGATGTTTGGACAAGTTAGATGCACAAGTTGTTCTGAGACAGTTTCTAAGGCTTTGTGATAAAAAAGGACTGTGAAGACAGGGGTATAAGTACCTGCCTTCACAGTCCTTTTTGTATGCGTAAACATAATTGACCGACACCGGAGCCCGATGATAAAGAAGAGCCTGAGCGACAGGAGAAGCAGTGTGCCGGCCTGTCAATATCCGATGTACCGATGCTGCGGGTTGCCTGAAATTAGGCAATAAAACGGAGATTTCCCGGAGACAGGATAAAAATGCAATACAATATGAATAATTTTTTTCGATTTTCAATACAATAATAGTATATCTTCACCAAAAAATATGTTGCATTTTCTGGTTATAAGTGTAAAATAAGAACATAGGATGTTAAACATAGGATGTTGTGGAAATAAAAAGGAAGCTCGGAGGGATGCAGTGACAAAGCTTTTAATCATTTCAGATGATCTGACAGGGGCGTTAGATACAGGCGTAATGTTCGTCAAGGCCGGCGCCGGGGTCCGGGTCAGCATATCTGCAGAACTTCCGGAGCTGATGTCAGAGGTTATGGTCGTCGATACGGAGACAAGACATGAGCTCCCTGACATAGCATACAGGATCGTCTATGAACTGGTAAGGAAGGCTAAGGATGCGGGAGTTATCTGCATCTATAAAAAAACTGATTCCGCGCTTCGCGGGAATATCGGGGCGGAGCTTTCTGCGGCACTTCGGGCATCAAAGGAGAAGGTACTGCATTTTATACCGGCTTTTCCGGAAATGAACCGCTATACGGAGGGTGGAATTCATTACATTGACGGGATCCCGGTTTCTGAAAGCGTGTTTGGAAAGGATCCGTTCAATCCGGTAAGGAACGACAGTGTCCGGGATATTATCGGAGAGCAGAGCAATATCTCTGTGGAGGTGGTTTCAAAGCCTGAAAGAGGAGCTTCAGAGAAGAAAACGTCTTTGGGGCAGGTCGGAAACAGCCCGTTCCTTCCCGGATCCGTCATCCGTATTTACGATGCGGTCTCGGCTGAGGAGCTGAAGGATACCGCGGAATATCTGAAGCAGGCCGGTGAACTGAAAATGCTGGCAGGATGTGCAGGCTTTGCAGAGGAGCTTCCAAAGCTTCTGGAGCTGGGGGATCATTATTCAAAGCTGTATGGCGGTTCTGTCACTGATAACGGATTTCTGGTAGTTTGCGGAAGCGTCAACCCCATTACAGTTTCACAGCTTGATCACGCGGAGGAAAACGGATTTCGACGGATAAGGCTGAAGACAGCGGAGAAAACTGACGGAAGCTTCTGGAAAACGGAAGAAGGAAGGGAAAGGATCAAAGAGCTTAAAGAGGAGATCGATGCTTCCCGGAATCTGATCATAGATTCCAATGAGGTCGGGAACGGTTCCGGACTTTACGATTATATCCGTGAAAAGGGAATGACAAAGGAGGAAATGCGGATCGGGATTACAGAGAGTCTCGGGGAGCTGCTGGCGGGGCTGCTGGATCAGGGCGTGAGACGCACGCTTATGGTTATCGGGGGAGATACGCTGTCAGGTTTTTTGAGGAAAGCAGGAGTAGGAGAAATAAAACCGCTTTGCGAAGTGAAACCGGGAACAGTATTGACGGAGATCGCCAGGAAGGGGAATAAATATCATCTGATCACCAAATCCGGAGGTTTTGGCGACAGGGAACTGCTGTATGAGCTTTCGAAGCTATAGCTATCATCCGTAACTATAATAAAGGTCAGAGGGAGGAATTATGTTAAAACAGTATAGCTTACAGATGCCGAAACTGGTAATTTGCGGGGAGGATACCCTTGAAAGGATAAAGGAGCTGATCCCCCAGGGAGTGAAGACAGCGGTCTTTACCGATAAGGGAATCGAGCAGACCGGTTTGATCGATCTGGTTTTAAAGCAGGTAAAAGAGGCGGGAGTGGAATCTGTAGTTTTTGATGAGCTTCCAAGTGAGCCGACCTATGAGCAGGCTCAGAAGATCGTGGATGAGTTTAAGGCATCGGAAGCGGGATTCATTATCGCTGTTGGCGGAGGCAGCGTTATGGATACGGCTAAGCTGGCCTCCATCCTGAAAACGGATGAATATGGCATTAAAGAGCTTCTGGATGATCCCGGGCGGGCGAAAAAATGCGTTAAGACTCTGATGATCCCGACAACGGCAGGCACAGGCGCGGAGGCCACTCCGAACGCGATCGTTGCGGTTCCGGAAAAGGAATTGAAGGTCGGGATCGTAAACCCGGAGATGGTAGCGGACTATGTGATCCTGGATCCGCTTATGATACGTAAGCTCCCCAGAAAAATCGCCGCTTCGACAGGGGTGGACGCTCTTTGCCACGCGATCGAATGCTTTACGAGCAGGAAAGCGAATCCCTTCAGCGACCTGTATGCACTGCAGGCGCTGGACCTGATCTTAAATAATATAGAAAAGGCCTGTGATGATCCGGACGCTGTAGATGAGAAAATCAGAATGCAGTTAGCCAGCTTCTATGCGGGGGTAGCGATCACTGCTTCAGGTACCACGGCGGTTCATGCTCTTAGCTATCCGCTGGGAGGTAAATATCATATCGCGCACGGAGTTTCGAATGCGATCCTTTTAGTTCCGGTCATGAGGTTTAATGAACCGGCCTGTAAGGAAAAATTCGCGGAAGCATATGGCCGTTGCGTTCACGGGGATAGCACGGATATGACGGTTGACGAAAAGAGCGCTTATATGATCGGATGGATGGAACGGATCGTTAAGCATCTGGAGATACCGACAAGCCTGAGGGAATTCGGAGTACCTGCGGGGGATATCGATGTTCTGGTCGCAGCGGGAATGGATGTGCAGAGACTTCTGGTGAATAACATGCGCAAGGTTACGCCGGAGGATGCAAGGGCGATCTACGAGCAGGTTATGTAAACCAAAATGCCCGGGATTGCCGCTGCGGGATAATCTGATCCTCGATTGGCACCGTTAATAAGTATAAATAGCATTGTGAGGTGGAAAATGAAAAAAACAGTCATCAAGGGGATCATCCCCCCTGTCGTTACACCGATGAATGAGGATGAAAGTATCAATCTTGATGTGCTCAGAGAGCAGATCGAGCGACAGATTGAGGGAGGCGTTCATGCGCTTTTTGCTTTCGGTACAAACGGTGAAGGCTACATCTTAAGTGAAAATGAAAAATATGAGATCCTGGAGGCGATGATCGACCAGACGAAGGGCAGGGTTCCGGTCTATGCCGGCAGCGGCTGTATATCAACAAGAGATACCATCCGTGTCAGCAGGAAAGCTCAGGAGCTGGGGGCGGATATCCTTTCCATAATCACGCCGAGCTTTGCGGTTGCTTCCCAGAAGGAGCTGTATGATCACTATGTGGCTGTAGCAAAGGAGGTTGATATCCCGATCGTTCTTTATAATATTCCGGCAAGGACAGGCAACAGGCTTCTGCCTGAGACGGTGGCAAAGCTTGCAAAGGATGTGGATCTGATCATAGGCGCGAAGGACAGCAGTGGGGATTGGGATAATCTGAAGGCTTATATTGATCTTACCAGAGATATTGGAAAGGATTTCTATGTTCTTTCCGGAAACGATTCCCTGATCCTGAAGGGGCTGCAGGCAGGAGGGGCCGGCGGGATCGCCGGATGCGCAAACGTGTATCCGCATGTATTGTCCTCTATTTATGATCTCTTTATGGAAGGAAAGACGGAAGAGGCGCAGAGGGCGCAGGATTCGATAGCAAGCTTCAGGGCGGTATTTAAATACGGCAATCCGAACACGGTCGTAAAGAAGGCGGTAAAGCTTTTGGGCTATAACGTAGGCGACTGCAGAAGACCCTTTAATTACTTAAGCGATGAAGGAATTGAAGAGTTGAAAAAGGTTCTTGAGGAAAATCGCAGGGCGGGAATGAACTGAGCAGATAATATTAATTACAGGAGGAAATATCAATGATAGAAAGACCGGTTTTGGGGATATCCATGGGGGATCCGTTCGGAAACGGACCTGAGATTACGGTTAAGGCTTTGTCCGATGCAAAGCTTTACCAGCGCTGCAAGCCTCTGGTGGTAGGTGACAAAAGCGCTATGGAGTATGCGCTCAAGGTATCAAAAAAGGTCAACGGGATCGATCTGAAGCTGAATTGCATAGAAAAGCCGGCAGATGGAAAATACGAGGCCGGAACCATTGATCTTCTGGATATGGGTCTGGTTCCCTTAAGCGAGATACCTGATACTTCGGAGCAGGAGGAACCCGGACCGTTCGGGATCGGAGCAAGCAAGCTTGGAGGAGAGGCTTCCTTCCAATATGTGGTAAAGGTGATCGATCTGGCAATGAAAAATGAGGTCGATGCGACCGTGACGAATGCCTTCAGCAAGGAGGCGATCAATATGGCAGGTCATCATTTTTCGGGACATACTGAGGTCTATGCCGAATATACGAAGACAAAAAAGTATGCGATGATGCTTGCTCACGAGGATCTGAGGGTTGTTCACGTATCAACTCATGTATCCCTGAGAGAGGCCTGCGACCGGGTAAAAAAGGAAAGGGTATTGGAGTGTATCCGGATGGCGAACGATACATTAAAGCAGTTAGGAATCGCAAATCCGAAAATCGCTGTGGCCGGACTGAATCCCCATGCCGGTGAAGCCGGAATGTTCGGAAAAGAGGAGATCGAAGAGATCAATCCCGCAATCGAGACGGCTCTGGCTGAGGGAATCGATATTCCTGACAAAAAGGCTCTTCCGCCCGATACTGTTTTTTCAAAGGCTCTTGGCGGATGGTACGATGCAGTTGTGGTTATGTATCATGATCAGGGGCATATCCCGCTGAAGGTAAAGGGCTTTGTTTATGATAAGGATGCCGGTCACTGGGAGGCTGTTGCGGGGATCAATGTTACCCTGGGGCTTCCGATCATCAGGGCGGCCGTGGATCACGGTACGGCCTACGGGCATGCGGGAATGGGGCATGCAAACGAGCTGAGCCTGATAAATGCCATGGATTATGCGATCCGGCTTGGCAGAAACAGAGGATAAGCTTTTGATGCTTATTCTGCCTGAGGACCGCTCGCCCAGGGCTGAGATCTTAAACGGCTGGATGCCGTTTGGATATATGGGATACGCAGATAACTGCGTATGTCGAAAACACTTTTATTAACCAATATTAAACGGAGGTATGAAAATGAAGAACAAATCATGGAAAAAAGTTCTGGCAGCAGTGTTATCTGTGGCTGTGACCGCATCACTGGCCGGCTGCGCAGGCGTTCCTGCGGCTGCGCCTGCTCCTGCAGCGGAGGCTTCATCGGAGGAAGCGGCTCCCGCAGAAGAGAGTACAGACAGCGCTCCGAGCGAGGGCGCTATTGATATGAGCGGTGTCTCTCTTAATTTCTGGTCGGATAAGGTAGGCTCCGGAACCTACAATATCATCGTTGCAATGAGCAAAATCCTGGAAGAAAAGGGCGGCTTCGCAGAGGTTAACGTAGATCCCAGTTATCCCGGCGGAATGGGCGCTCCCTATATATTTAAGGCAAACAATGTAGACCTTTCCTTTGCAAACGGCGCTCCGGCCAAATGGGCAATGGAGGAAGGAACCCTCGGCAATCCTCCGACAGATGGCTATAAGGCAGCGATCGGAAGTCTTACCGCTGTATGTTATGTAAACCTCATCACAAATGATTTCCTTGAGAAATATAATGTTTCTTCTCTGGAGGAGATCTTTGAGCAGAAGCTCCCGCTTCGTATAGGCTGCTCACCGAGAGGCTCCATGGACGCAGAAGGCGCTTACAGGATGCTGGAGTATTTCGGTGTTACCCTTGAGGATCTTCAGTCCTGGGGCGGCGACATTATTGAACAGGGCGGAGACGCCAATGCGGAAGCTATTGCAGACGGACAGATCGATTTTTATGTAGATCATACTTCTTCAAGCTCTTCCACAATGGCTCAGATAGCTTCAACGGTTGATGTCACCTTCTTACAGTGGAGTGATGAGATGTGCCAGTGGTTCATGGATACTCTTGGATTCGATCTTATTACGATCCCGGCGAACAGCTTCAAGGGACAGACTGAGGATCTGCATCTTCCCGGATCTCCGGATGCATTGTTTGTAAATGAGAACCTCGATGACGATGTTGTATATATGATCGTAAAGACCCTGAGCGAGAACCGTGACGAGCTCGTTAACGAGTATGCTTCGCTTGAGCCGTGGGATCCTTCTACCGCCTGGGAAGCAACAAAGAGAGGCGGCGTTGATCTTCATCCTGGTGCGGAAAGATATTATAAGGAAATGGGTTATATGAACTAAACGGCCCGTATCTGCGTGGGGATTTGGCAGATGCAGAAAACTGACCTTTAGTGAACGGCAAAAGTATTTGTCGTTTCCTGTATATCTGCTTATGACAACTGAGATTCAATTAATGAGCGGAGAGCCGGTTTTGCCGGCTCTCCGGTATGAAACTGCCTCAGAGCGCCATTCGGAGACGCTTAAACAAGTAGGAGGAGATTATGGCGGATAATAATGATACTTCCTCAAAGATGGACGAAAAAGCGAAGGAACTCGCGAACGAGCCGGATGAGGAAAGCAAGATTCAAAAAATGATCAAGGCGATGCCGAAGTGGAGGTATTATCTTCTGATCGCGATATCTATCTTCTGGGTTATTTTTCAGCTTCGGATCAAGCTGTATAAGCCCTTCAGACCGTGGTTCCAGCTTCCACTCCATATGTGTCTGGCACTGATCGTCGTATTTCTGATGAATCCGTTGGCGGATAAATATAAAAATAAGTATCTGTGGATCGCAGACGGAGTGCTTTGCTTCATGAGTGTCTGGATTTTTCAGTATTTTGCCCGAAATGCGGATTATCTGAATCAGCGCATGTACAGTGTAGATCCCTTTACCGGCGAGCAGATCGTTGTTGCGGTGTTCCTTCTGATCACAATCCTCGAGGCAACCAGAAGAGTGGTCAGTGTGGCTCTGTTTGGCGTTATTCTGTTCTTTATGGCGTATGCCTGGTTCGGGCAGTTTGTTCCCGGTATATTCCACTATCAGGGGATTACGTTCGATCGGTTCTGTGAGACCCTGATGCTTTCGGAAAACGGAATTTTCGGATCGCCTCTGAATACTTCGTTAAATACACTGTTCTATTTCCTGATGTTCGGATCCTTCTTCGCAACCTGCGGGGGCGGAGGCGTGCTGATCGACTGTGGTATGAAGCTGTCCGACAAGACTGTAGGAGGACCTGCGAAGGCCGCGGTTATTTCTTCGGGGCTTATGGGCATGATCTCAGGCTCTGCGGTTGCCAATGTATCAAGTACGGGTGTATTCACTATCCCTTTGATGAAGAAGACGGGCTATGCTCCGGAGGAGGCGGGAGCGATCGAGTCGGTTGCCTCGACCGGAGGTCAGATAATGCCGCCTATCATGGGAGCGGGAGCCTTTATAATGGCAGAGATCATAGGCCTGCAGTATATACATATTGCGGGCGCCGCGGTTATTCCTGCAATTGCTTACTTCGGCTCCGCTTTTATCCTGGTACATCTGCTTGCCAGAAAAAGGCATATCGGTAAGGACAGCAATCTTCATTACGAAGGAAAACCGGTACTTCCGAGATTGTACCGACTGCTTCCGATCGTTGTTCTGGTTGTGATGATCATTATGGGGTATTCTATTCCCAGATCGGCGATCATATGTACGGCTGTCTCGATCGTTGTAGGTATGATCTCTCCGGAGACAAGGCTGTCTCTGAACAAACTCATCGCAACGATTTTAGACGGTATCCGTCAGGCTGCGAATATCGCGATTCCGACGGCAGCGTGCGGCATCATGATCGGGATCGTTGTCCGGTCGGGAATTGCGGTTAAGATATCCAAGCTTATAGGCAAGACCGGTAACAGCAGTCTGCTGCTGGCGCTCCTGATAGCGGCGATCGGGTGCCTGATCCTTGGTATGGCGCTTCCTACGGTAGCGGCCTATCTGATCGCGAATACTCTCTTTATATCCGCGATCCAGCAGCTGCTTGATGCTCAGCCTGCCATGGCAGGCCTGAATACGGCACTGATCGGAAATATGTTTATCTTCTATTTCGGTGTGGTGGCCCAGATCACGCCGCCGGTCTGTCTGGCATCGTTTACCGCTGCAGGTATAGCCAACGCAAGCGCATGGAAAACAGGCTGGAAAGCATTTATGTATGCTTCGGTGGCTTTTATAGCTCCGTTTATGTTTGTATACCGTCCGGCGCTTCTTCTGGAAGGCTCGGTAGCCGGAATTATCATTGCCGGCGTGATGCTTCTTCTTGCTACCTTCTGTCTGGGAGCGGCCATAGCCGGTTATATGTTTAAGGATCTGAATACTCCGGAGCGTATTTTATTTTTGATCGTGGCATTGTTTTATATTATGCCGCAGGGCTTTTCGGATATTCTTGGTGTTGTCGGAAGTATCGTTCTGTTAGGTTATTGCTTCTTAATGGCAAAAAAGAACGGCTCCGGCCAGTCAGCTCAGGCAGCCTGAATGAAATCAATACGAAAAAAGAAAACGGCAGGGAAAACCTGCCGTTTTACTGTATGGCAGGCTTTGACGGAAGACATCTTAAGCTCAGATGTAAAAAAAACCGTACAGGTCATGGATACGGGCTGTGAGCCCGGTAATGAGCGCAGCACCGTAATTTGATATTAAAGGAGAGATTATGATATTAGATAAAACGAAAAATGCATTGCTTTATGAGAAAATGCTCCCGAATCTTGAAAATGCTCTGAATAAGCTGAAAGAGCTGGGAGACGATGCTAAGCCGGGACGGTATGAGTTTGAAGGCGGCTATCTGATGATCCAGGAAGGTGATACCAGACCTGCGGAGAGCGGAGATTTCGAAGCACACCGGAAATACATTGATGTTCAGGTTGTCCTGTCGGGGACGGAATATGTCGTATGGGCTCCGACTCCGGAATTGACTGTTTCGGAGGAATACAATGATGAGAAGGATCGTGCGATGCTGTCCGGACAGGCAGAATATTGCATTAAAATAAACGGAGGAATGTTCTATGCATTGTTTCCGGAGGACGCGCATAAGGCGTGCAGGGATACCGGTACCGGAACTCATTACAGAAAAGCAGTGATCAAGCTGCCCTGCTTATGAGCTCTGTTCTTGCGTATTCCTTCAACGCAATTGCACCGATCCTGATCCTGACCCTTATAGGTTATTACTGTCGGAGATCAGGCCTGCTCAGTCTGCCTGCGATCAGGGAGATAAATCGGTTTGACTTTCGCTTCGGTCTGTCGTGCCTGATGTTCGTGAATATTTATGAGATCAATGAATTTAAGGATATTCCGCTGGATATTCTGGCATTTACGCTGGGAATGCTTTGTTTGTTTACTATACTCGGTTTTCTGTTCGCCGGAAAGATTACAAAGCAGGAAAATCGAAAGGGAGTTGTAATACAGGCCTGTTTTCGCTCAAACTACGCTATCATCGGAATTGTACTGGCGCAGGAGCTGGCGGGCCGGAAGGGAGCGATGCTGGCCACGCTTTTCCAGCTTCCGACGGTGATTTATTTTAATTTTGTCTCAGTGATCGTTTTGAGTATCTACTCCGAAAAGAAAGAGAAGATCGATTTTAAGGGCATATGCAAAAAACTGTCGAAGAATCCGCTGATTATCGGTTTGATAGCAGGAGTGATCGCATTAGGCATCCGGCAGCTTATTCCGGCCGGGGCGGACGGAGAATTGGTGTTTCGGCTGGATCGGGATGTTCCATGGCTTTACACTGCCGTTAAAAACCTGAGCAGGATGGCAACTCCGCTTGCGTTGGTCGCGTTAGGAGGGCAGTTAGAGCTCTCCGATACAAAGGATTTCGGAAGAGAGCTTCGCATCAGCGTACTATGCCGGCTGGTAATGGCGCCGCTTACAGGCCTTTCGCTTGCCCTTCTGGCGGATAGCTTCGGATTTTTTCGCCTGACACCGGAATGCTGCGCAGTGATGGTCGCCGCATTCGGATCGCCGATGGCCGTTTCGAGCGTTGTAATGAGTGCCGAGATGGGAGCGGATGATCTGTTTGCCGGTCAGATCGTAGTATGGACGAGTATTCTGAGTATGCTGAGCTTGTTTGTGATCACGGGGATCCTCAGAGGATTCGGATATTTATAGGGCTTGCCGGATCCGGGCAACGCCGCCTGCCGTTTTGCAGGCGGCTTACCCGGCAGCTTCACATTCTTACAGCTTCCCCGATATAAACTCCTCGGTCTGTGCAATATACAGATCGCAGTCCTCAAGGGTCTGGGCCTCCACCATGATCCTTATAACGGGCTCCGTCCCGCTCTTTCTAAGCAGGAGCCTGCCCTCGCTGTCAAGCCTTGAATTCAGCTCCTTTGCAAAGCTCTGTACCTCGGGATCGTTCATTATCAGGTCCTTATCGGGGACCTTTATGTTTTTGAGCTTCTGGGGAAGAGCCTTGAAGCCGCTTGAGAGATTTGAAAATACGCATTTCTGTTCCACGAGGATGTCCGACATGATAATGGCGGTGAGGATCCCGTCGCCGGTGGTGGCATATTTGTCAAAGATCACGTGTCCGGACTGCTCACCGCCGATGCTGTAGCCGTGCTCCTGTATCTCCTGAGATATGTACTTGTCTCCGACATCGGTGATCACG
>JAEEGL014784932.1_pt1 | contig 13339 bp, 13 predicted proteins | sample 9134231 | NCBI WGS metagenome assembly JAEEGL01 (sample SAMN16246548, study PRJNA631951) | gut metagenome | biome: gut microbiome; feature: rumen; material: fiber-attached | host: Bos | place: Iran: Karaj | collected 2018-10 | reverse complement strand
CGCTTTTCACGCGCGTCAAGCGCACATCACTTCCAAAGGATACATCACATGCAAAGCGTACATCACGTTTCGCGGGAGCGGAACACATCGTTCAAAAAACGCATCTTTTGGTAGACAAAAGATGCGTTTTTTGTGGAGCGGACAACGGGAGTCGCTACGCCGCGACTGTCGCGGCTACACGCCCACGGGCTTTGCGACCGTTCACCGAAAGGTCGCAATTTTGCATAAATGCAAAACCGCCCTTTTCGACTCCCGTTCATAAAGAAATAGAGAGCAATGACAAAAGTCATCACTCTCTATTTGGAGCGGACAACGGGAGTCGAACCCGCCTTACAAGCTTGGGAAGCTAGTGTTCTACCGATAAACTATGTCCGCGAATTGCCGCTGTTGCGGCGTTATATTTTCTCACCCGTTAAAGCCGTGAACGAGCAAACCGCCGCTTCGCGGCTGATATTACACGAAAGCTCATAAAAGGGAACGAACCTTATTATATCATCAATCAGGCGTATAGTCAAGTCAAGTGTTTCACCGTTTTGCGGCATATATATCTGCTTGATTATCGCGTTTATCGCCTCACTGCCTTCAAGGCGGCGAATGCTGTTATTTTCGGCGCGCCGTATCAGGCATATACCGCCGAGAGTTTTGGAAGTGTTTTTTTGGAACATTTCCTTGCCTGCCCACGGTGTGCCGTACGCGGTAACGCCGTCGCCGGTGATTTCGAGTATCGGTTTGTCGCCGTTTATTATATCAACGCCCTCAAAATACTCTTTCCAAAGCTTTATATGCGTGGTTTTGCCGGTGCCGCTTTTGGCAATAAACAAGTATCCTCTTTCTTTATAGGATATTGCCGCGCCGTGCGCCACAACACGGGAAAAGAGCGGCAGTTTTTCGGCGATTTGGCGGTAAATATTCGCAAACTCCGCCGACGCCTCACCGTGCCCGCTCTTTCTTGCTTCGGCGGCACAACCCTTCTCGTCGTAAAAAACGCTGATATCGGGAACGTCGAAGTCTGAAACGTAATCGTGGCAAAGCTTCGCTATTACGCCGCTTTTATACTCCGCGTCAATATTAAGACCCGCGAGGTTAATCTTAATGTGTTCAGGCATAACGCGTCAGTCCTTGAATCTTACTTCACAGCCGAGCTCCTGCTGACACTCGGTAAGTCCTTTTGCCACTACCGCCTTTGAACGCTCGTACGATTCTTTCAGCTTCGCCACTGTTGCGGCGCCGAGACCGTAGCTGTTTACTGTATCGGCATTGTCAATCGGGTACATTGTATATCTGTACTTGCCGTTTACACTGTATTTATCAAGCCACGTCGGTATGAAATCGACCGCGGTAAGAGTCGTCACGCCGTCGGGCGTTTTTGTAAAAGTATAACTGAAAAGCGCGCCGTCCTCCGTGTGTCCGTTGGGACTCGATTTTATAAGATCGCGGCGCTGGTTTGAAATAGCGTTGCCGAGTGAATACGCACAGACCGTGGTTTTATCACTGCCCTCGGCGTGCAGTATCTCTACCGGCTGTAAAACGTGCGGATGGCCGCCTACGATAACGTCAACGCCCATATTGCAGAGCTTTTGCGCTATCGCTTTTTGCCAGGTATTGGGTGAGCGCTGGTACTCTTCGCCCCAGTGTATGTAGAATACAACAGCGTCGGCGCCGTCGTTCTTCATACCGCTTATCACCGACTGCGCGTCGGCGTAAAATGAATCTATTTCGTTATAATCAAACGAATTTACGAGGTTCTGCGCTTCGCTTGAAAGAACGTTGCCGTTGAGCGTTTTTCTGCCGTCGGCGGCGCTCTTGGTTTCGTAAGTATAGCAGACCATACCTATCTTTATGCCGTTTATATCCTTTACGACGTAAGTGTGGTCGCTTTCCGCCTCTTTTGTGCCTATAAACTCAAAGCCGTACTCTTTAACCTTTTGTACGGTTCTTTTAAGTCCGGCAAGTCCCGTGTCATAGCTGTGGTTGTTCGCGGTGAGAAGCAAATCGATACCCGCGTCTTTTATATAGTCCAGAAGGCAGTCGGGCGAATTGAACGCCGGATATCCGGAATAGCCGTGATACTGTTTGCTTTCGTTAGGGCCCGCCAAAGTGACTTCGAGGTTCGCCACCGCGTAATCAGCCGCTTTGAATTTTGCATTTGCTACTTTGAAGAAATCCGAAAAATCATAAACGCCGTTGTTTTCGGGCGCGTCCTTAAAAATGCGGTCGTGCAGGATGATATCGCCGGTGTTTATGACCGTTGCGGTAACCGTTTTGCCGTTTTTAACGGTTTTCGGCGTTTCGGTTTCCGATACGTTGCCGGCGGCGTTTTCCTTTGCGGCGGCTTTCTTTTCGGGTTTGCCGCACGCGTTATAAAATAAGGCGCCTACGGCGACAATGACCGCCAGTACGGAGCACACGAATATTCTGCGCCTGATTATCGCTTTTTGTCTTTTCGTCCTTCTTTTCAAAATTCTATCCCCTTAATCGATTAAGTTCTTATTTGATAACGCGGTCGATTTTTTATAAATGCGGTTTACTATAAGCGTGGCGACTATCGCAAAAAAGGTGCCGAGCAGTGCGCCCGCCAAAACGTCGCTCGGGAAGTGAACATACAGATAAAGCCGTGACAGCGCGATAAGCACCGCCAGTACAAGCGCCGGTACGCCCCATTTTTTGTTTCTGATAAAAATGCAGACAGATGCCTCAAAGGACGCGAGAGTGTGACCGGAAGGGAAGGAATAGTCGCTAAGTTTTTTAACCAAAAGGACTATATCCCGGTATTCGTACGGTCTTGTGCGGGCAACCGCGTTTTTAATGATCATGTTTCCAAACAGGTAACCGAGCGCTAAGGCGATAGCCATTGAAAAGCCCATTCTGCGGGTCTTCTTCGGAATAAGCAGTATTGCGGTCAGCGCCATCCAGAATATGCCGTGGTCGCCGAACATAGACACTATCGGCATCGCTTTATCGAGAAATGCGCAGCCGAAGGTATCTTTAATAAAGTCGAGTATTTTAAGTTCGAATTCGGTCATGGCGTTCACTTAAAGAAAAGCGGCAGCTTCTCAAGGAAAATAATATCATTACGCTGTGCGGCGTCGCCTTCCGCCAAAAACGCGGCTGCAGCCGTCTCGATACCGCCTGCTTCGCGCACAAGCTTACGCACGGCGTCAAGCGACTCGCCGGTGCTTATTACGTCGTCAACGATAAGTACACGCTTGCCTTTGAGCATATTTACCTCGGATTCGCCGAGATAGAGGTGCTGTTCGTGCTGTGTGGTAATTGACGTGACCGCCACGTCGATCGGGTTTCTCATATACACTTTAACGCCCTTGCGCGCAACTATGTACGGCTTGCCCGACTGGCGCGCCGCCTCATACGCTATCGGAATTGATTTTGCCTCCGGCGTAATAATGATATCAAATTCCGGCACCTTTTTAAGAAGCTCCGTCACACCGGCTACTGTCAGCTCAACATCACCGAATATTATGAAAGCGGCGATATCAAGCTTATCGCTTACCGAAAACATTTCAAGTTCGCGGTCAAGTCCGGCAATCTTCATTTTGTAGAATTCAGACATAAAAATATCTCCTAAAAAATTATTTTATCCTTAAAATCAGCCGGGAGGCCACTGCAAATATCTGCGCGCAAGCAGGTGAAAATGCAAATGACCGACGGTCTGTCCGCCGTCCTCGCCGCAGTTGGTCACAACGCGGAAACCTTTTTCAAGGTTTTCAGCTTTGGCTATTTTCGCTATTGCCTCATAGATTTTTGAAACGTAAACGCTGTTGCCTTGGTCAATTTCCGCGGCTGAGGTTATATGCGTTTTCGGCACAACTACCGCGTGAAACGGCGCCTGCGGCGCAATGTCGAGAAAAGCGTAAACGTATTCGTCCTCATACACCTTGGTGCTCGGAATATCTCCGGCGATTATTTTGCAGAATAAGCAGTCTTCCATAGTGGCTATACTCCTCTTTATTTCTTTATCATTTGTTCGACAGTGTTTTTAACGCTTTCGAGCGCTCCGGCGAGCTTTGATACGTCTTTGCCGCCCGCCATTGCCATATCCGGCTTGCCGCCGCCCTTGCCGCCGGTCATTTCGGCGACGCTTCTTACGAGGTTGCCGGCGTGAACTCCCGCTTCAACCGCCTTTTTGCTTGCCGCGGCGACGAAGGTAATTTTATCCCCGCCTTTTGCGGCGAGAACCAAAACGATATCGTCGTTTTTGTCACGCAGACTGTCCGCCATTTTGCGCAACTCATCCGCGCCGGTGTTGTCAAATGCCGCCGTCGCTACCCGAATATCGCCGATCTTTGCGGCGTTATCCAGAACCGAGTCTGCTTTGCCCGCCGCAATACGCGCGGAAAGCGCGTCAAGCTGCTTCTGGCTTTCCTTTACTGCCGCCGCGGTGGATTCCGCTTTTTGAGCAACGTCAAAGAAAGAGCATTTTAGCGCGTCGGCGGTTTCTTTTATCAGGACCTCGTATTCGCCGAACAGCTTTAAGAAACCTGCGCCGGTTACCGCGGTTATGCGGCGTACGCCCGCGGCTATGCCGGTTTCGCTCGTTATTTTGAAAAGCCCGATTTTCGCGGCGTTATCAACGTGTGTGCCGCCGCAGAACTCTACCGAAAAATCACCGGCGGATACGACGCGGACAACGTCACCGTATTTCTCGCCGAACAGAGCCATAGCGCCGAGCTTTTTGGCTTCCTCAATGGGCATTTCGCGGCTTAAAACCTCTATACCCGAGAGAATTACCCCGTTCACTCTGTTTTCAACTTTTGCGATTTCTTCTGCCGTAAGAGCGGAAAAATGCGTAAAGTCGAATCGCAGTTCCTTTTCGTTTACAAGCTGGCCCGCCTGCTCAACATGATTGCCGAGTGTTTCGCGGAGCGCCGCCTGAAGCAGGTGCGCGGCTGTGTGGTTTGCGCGTATCTCATTTCTGCGCTGCACGTCTATTTCTGCGCGGACGCTGTCGCCTACGGCGATTTTACCGCTCAGCTTACCTGTGTGCATGAATATGCCGGAGGAATTCTTCTTAACGTCCGAAACGCAAATCTCGGCGTCTTGGGCGATGATTTTCCCGGTGTCCGCCACCTGACCGCCGCTTTCGGCATAAAAAGCGGTTTTATCGAGCACTACCGTTACGTTTTCATCCTGCGCCGAGCTTACGTGTTCGCCGCCTGAAACAATATCAAGTATTTTTGCCTCGCAAGCGTCAACTGTATAGCCGAGAAAATCGGTTTTGGCAATACCTTCAAAACTTAAATCATTACTGCTCCAGCTTTCACCGTCCTCCGCCTTGCGTGAGGAACGGGCAAGCTCTCTTTGCTTCAGCATAAGGGCGTTGAAGCCTTCTTCATCCACGTCCATACCGTGCTCCGAAAGTATATCTTTCGTAAGGTCGAGAGGGAAGCCGTAGGTGTCGTAAAGCTTGAACGCGTCTTCACCCGAAAGTGTGCCTCCCGATTTCATCAGGTCGTTTAATATGCCGAGACCCTGGTCTATGGTTTTTGCAAAGCTTTCTTCCTCGCTTAATATTACCTTTTTGATTATTTCCCGCTTTTCAAAGATTTCGGGGTATCCCGCCTTGTTTTCAGCTATTACCGAATCGGCAATCACGGTTAGGAAACGGTCGTTTATGCCAAGCAGTCTTCCGTGTCTTGCCGCACGGCGTAAAAGCCGGCGCAGAACGTAACCGCGACCCTCATTTGAGGGTATAATACCGTCGCTTATCATAAACGTGGCGGCGCGGGCGTGGTCGGTGATGGCGCGAATTGAAATATCCGTACTTTCATCAGCGCCGTATGCCTTGCCGGAAATGCGGCAGACCTCGTTTAATGTGTTTTTTATACTGTCAACCTCAAACATATTGTCAACGCCCTGCATAACGCAGGCGAGACGCTCAAGTCCCATACCGGTATCTATGTTTTTGTGTTCGAGCTCGGTATATGTACCGTCACCCATATTATTGAACTGGGAAAAAACATTGTTCCATATTTCCATGTATCTGTCGCAGTCGCAGCCGGGGCGGCAGTCCGCCTTGCCGCAGCCGTATTTTTCGCCGCGGTCAAAATATATCTCACTGCACGGACCGCAGGGACCTGTGCCGTGTTCCCAGAAGTTATCCTCTTTGCCGAGTCGTACTATATGGTCTTCGCGGACGCCGATTTCATCGCGCCAGATAGCGTACGCCTCGTCGTCCTCCTCGTAAACCGAGGGCCATAAAAGGTCGGAGGGTATTTCCAAAACCTTTGTCAAAAACTCCCACGCCCAGGCGATGGCTTCGTGCTTAAAGTAATCGCCGAACGAGAAGTTGCCGAGCATTTCAAAATACGTGCCATGGCGCGCGGTATGACCGACGCGTTCAAGGTCGGGTGTGCGAATGCATTTCTGGCAGGTGGTAACGCGGGTCTTAGGCGGGGTGACCTCGCCGGTGAAATACTTTTTCATCGGCGCCATGCCGGAGTTGATAAGCAACAACGATTTATCGCCCTTCGGTACGAGCGGAAAGCTTTCAAGCCGTAAATGCCCCTTGGATTCAAAAAAACTCAAATACTTTTCGCGCAAATCGTTAAGTGATGTCCACTGCATAAATCTACTTCCTTAAATCAATATAATACAACCATAATATTATATAACGGCGAGTGCGTTTTGTCAATCAAAAGGCAAAACAAAAAACCGGCGGTTTTGCCGGTTTGTTTGTATGGAAAATTGATTATTTCAGTTTATCGAGGTCGAGTATTCCCGGGTTTTTAAGCAATCGATAGTAAAGCAGAGTGCCGAGAGTAAACATAACGGCGATTTCACCGAGAGCCACAAGAGAACCCTGAATCATAAAGTTGATAAAATCAGGTGGAAAAATTTCAGTTATGTACGTCAATTCAACCCCGACGATAACGCCGTTTGCGAGCGCCGGAATAAGCAGGGAAACAAAAGGAAAACTCTTGAATTTTATGTTTCTTGTAAAGTATATGCCTGCGACCGCTATGAGTGTGGCAAGTGTGCCGAGAAACCAGTCGATAGGGCCTAAATCCGACGGTAGATTTGCCAAAAAACAGCCGACTGTAAGCCCCGGTATCGCCGCGGGCGTAAACAGGCATAAGACATTGAGCGCTTCCGAAATGCGAAACTGGACTCCTCTGTAAGCAAGGCCGAAAAACGCGGAAGCAAAGGTTAAAGCGGCGTAGAGCGCCGCGATAACGGCGTTGAATGCAAAGAATCTTATCTGCTTACTTTTCATCTTCCTTTGTCTCCTTGAATTGCCGGTAGAATTCTACCGCGAGTTTATCGCACCTTTCGTTTTCGGGGTGACCGTTATGGCCGCGCACCCAAACGAAAGTTATTTCATGATAACCGTCAAGCTCGAGAAGCTTCTCCCAAAGCTCGGTATTTTGCGCCGGTTTTTTATCGGCTTTTCGCCAGCCGTTACTGCGCCATGTGCGCGCCCAGCCGAGATTCATACCGTCGCAAACGTATTTCGAATCTGTTGTAAGCGTAACGCGGCAGGGCTCTTTGAGAAGCGAGAGCGCTTCAATAGCGGCGGTAAGCTCCATTCGGTTATTGGTTGTATTCTGTTCGCCGCCCGATATTTCTTTTTCGCGGTTGCCGTAACGCAAAACGGCACCCCAGCCGCCGGGGCCGGGGTTGCCGGAACATGCGCCGTCTGTAAATATTTCAACGTATTTTAACATAATCAGACCTTAGAATCAATACTTTCTGAAAGAACCGACGACTTTACCGAGCACCTTCGGTTCTTTCGGGTAGATAGGTGAGAAATCTTCATTTTCCGGCATAAAAACGACTTTGCCGTCTTTAAGGTAAAGTCGCTTTACCGTTGCCTCGTCGCCATCCATACCTATTACGATATCGCCGTTTTTGCAAGGGGCGTTTTTATCGGCTATTACGATATCACCGTCAAGAATGCCGGCGTTTTTCATACTGAGTCCCACGACTTTAAGCGCGAAAAGCCCGTCGGCGTCGCGCGTGGGATAGGGAATATAGTCCTCTATCTGTTCCACGGCAAGTATCGGTTGGCCCGCCGTGATTTTACCGACGAGAGGTACCATTGAGGAATCAAAATCACTGTTCAGCCTTATTGCCCGGGAAAACTTCGCGTCGCGCGTGATATAATCGTTTTCCTCTAAAAAGTTGAGTATGCCGTGCACAGACGAGGTCGAATGCAGACCTGTTGCTTCACAAATCTCACGAACGGTGGGCGGCAGACCGCCGCTTAACCGCTCCACAAGAAACTTATAAACTTTTTTCTGGTTATCGCTTAAAGGTCTTTTATCCATAACGCGCCTCCCGGTCGAACATCTATTCGATTATATTATAGCATTATGAGGCGTACTTTTCAAGAACTATTTTATTTTTTGAAAAAACACTTCTTTTTTGCGCGGTTATCTGTTATAATATAAAATGATATACTGTGGGCTACGAAAGGACGGTTTTATGGACACTGTTATTTGCGGTCTTAAAACTGAATATCTTATATCCGGCGAGGGTGATATACCTGTTGTACTGCTTCACGGCTGGGGTTCGTCTTTTGACGTTTTTAAGGGCGTTATGGGAGCGCTGCGTGACCGCTGTAAATTTTACGCCGTAAATTTCCCGGGCTGCGGCGGCAGTGAGGTTATGAAAACGCCGTGGAATATAAACAACTACTGCGATTTTGTTTTGGAGTTTTTATCATTTGCCGGTGTGGACGTTAAGGCGGCGACCTTTATCGGTCATTCGCACGGCGGCAGGGTAATTTTGTCGCTTGCCGGAAGCGGCAGGATAGCCCCGGGTAAAATAGTCCTGCTTGATTCCGCCGGTATAGTCGCTGAAAAAACGCCGCGCCAGAAGCGCAGGGCAAAAAATTTCAAGCGCATAAAGCGACTGCTCACATTGCCTGTTATAAAGAATTTCAGCGGCGGACTCCTCCAAAAGGCGCGCCGGCATTACGGCTCCTCTGATTATAACGCCGCGCCGCCGGTGCTCAGAAGCACCATGGTCTCGCTCGTTAATACCGACTTGCGCGATATCATAGGTAATATCAAATGTCCCACGCTTCTTATCTGGGGTGAAAACGATACGGATACGCCGCTTTCAAGCGCAAAGATAATCGAAGAAAGAATTGCCGACAGCGGCTTGTGCGTTATAGAGGGCGCCGGGCATTTTGCCTTTGTTGAAAAACCGTATAAGGCGCATGCGATACTGAACGCGTTTATAAAATAGGGGGTCAACCGTGAATATTTTTACCGATATTTCAATTCTGCTTTTAAGCGTTTCGGCGCTTTTCTCACTTTACACGCAATACCACATGCTTCAACAAAATTCGTATTACATTTCACGGTATTTCACCTGGGTGAAGGACGCCTATGTGTTCAAGCTTTGCGGCGACTGTTTTCTTTACTGTATTCTTTCGGTGCTGTTCCTGCAAAAGAGTCCGATAACCGCGTCGGCAATATGCCTGCTCGTTTTGATTATAAGAGTGATTCTCGCAATAGTCGCAAAGCAAACGGCGATAAAACCGCTTGTTTTCACCGGCAGGGTGAAGCGGCTTTACTGCACCGCGATATTATTGCTTGCCGCGCTTATCGCGCTATGTGCTCTGCTTTGCAAAACTCCGGTCGGCGAGCCGTTATTGCTTTTCTCGTTCATGCTTACGTCGGTCACGCCGATACTTACGGTTCTTACAAAGATAATAAACTCGCCGCTTGAAAACTTGATAGGCAGACACTATATAAACGACGCGAAGCGTATACTTAAATCCTACGCGTCGCTTAAAGTGATAGGCGTCACCGGCAGCTACGGCAAGACGACCACCAAGTTTATACTGAACCGGATTTTAAGCGAACGATTCAACACCGTCTGCACTCCGCAAAGCTTTAACACGCCTATGGGTGTAGTGCGTACCGTAAGGGAAAAGCTTAAACCGCAGACCGAGATATTCATCTGTGAAATGGGCGCGAAAAAGACGGGTGACATAAAGGAAATATGCGATATAGTAAATCCCGATTTCGGAATAATAACCTCGGTCGGTGAACAGCATCTTGACACCTTCAAAACGGTGGATAACGTTTTCAAGACAAAGTTTGAACTTTATGACGCGGTGATAAGAAAAGGCGGCGTCTGCCTTGCAAACGCCGAAAGCGAAGGCATTTCCTCGCGCCGCGATAAATGTGAAAAAGCGGTTTTCTTCGGTGAGGGAACCGATTATTACGCCGATAACATAAGCTATTCTTCCGCCGGCTCTGTCTTTGACCTTCATTTGCGCGGCGAGGCGATTACCCTTAAAACAAAACTTTTAGGCAGACACAGTATAGCGGATATCCTGTCTGCCGCGGCGCTTGCCCATATACTGGGCGTAGGTGCGGACGATATAAAGTGCGCGGTGGCGGCGCTCACGCCCGCCGAGCACCGGCTTGAGCTCAAACCGTTTAATAACGGTTCGCTTCTTATTGACGACGCTTACAACTCAAATCCCGAGGGCTGCCTTGAAGCGGTGCGGGTCCTGGGTTCGTTCGAGGGCATGAAGAAGGCGGTCATAACTCCGGGACTTATAGAACTCGGAAGCCGTGAATATGACTGTAATTTTGCACTCGGACTTGAAGCGGCGAAATACTGTGATATAATAATACTTGTCGGCAAAAACCGTTCCGTGCCGCTTAGCGACGCGGTAAGGAGCACCGGCTTTGATACCGATAATCTGTACGTTGTTTCAAGCTTTAAGGAGGCAATGGACCTTTATCTTACGATGTGCGATAAAAACAGCGTCGTATTGCTTGAAAACGACCTGCCCGATAATTATTTGAATTGAGGTAATATATATGAAATTAAACGTTGCTGTCTTTTTCGGATGCCGCTCGGTTGAACACGAGGTGTCTATTATATCGGCGGTACAGGCAATGCGTGCCATGAATCGCGATAAATACGATATAACGCCGGTCTACGTAACAAAGCAGGGCGCAATGTATTCGTCATCCGCCATGTTTGAAATAGAGAGTTTCAGGGATATCGGCAAGCTTCTTTCCGAAAGCGAGGAAGTCACCTTTGTGAAAAAGGCGGACGGCGTATTCATGCACCCGGTAAACAGGAAAGCGTTTCGCAAGGTAAAAGAAGTAAAAATTGACCTTGCTTTCCCGATTGTTCACGGTACCAACTGTGAGGATGGCACGATAGCGGGTTATTTTGAGTTTTTAGGCTTGCCGTATATAAGCTGCGATATTATTTCCGCCGCCGTCGGTATGGATAAAGCGGTGTTCAAGGATGTGCTTTCCGCCGCGGGACTGCCCGTGCTCGGATGCGTGCGCTTTACCGCGCGCGAGTATATGCTCGGCGGCGCCGAAATATCTGAAAAAATCAAAACTCAGGTCGGTTTTCCGCTTATAGTAAAGCCGATAAATCTCGGCTCGAGCGTGGGTATCAGCAAGGTTAAAACCGAAAATGAACTTGACGAAGCTATCCGTCTTGCAATGAGCTTTGCCGATAAAATTTTAGTTGAGCGCGCCGTTTGTAACCTGCGTGAAATAAACTGCTCGGTTTTAGGCGACGGCGACGACTGCGCAGCCTCGGTTTGCGAAGAACCTTTTATGCACGACGAGATACTTTCATATAAGGATAAATACGAGGGCGGCGCAAAGGACGGACCGAGTAAGGGTATGGCGTCGCTCGGCAGAAAAATTCCCGCCGATATCCCGGATGAGCTTTCGGAAAGAATACGCGATATTTCTTGCAGGATATTTAAGGCAATAGGCGCTTCGGGCGTTGTGCGTATAGATTATCTGCTTGACAATAAATCGGGCGAGATTTATGCCAACGAAATAAACACGATACCCGGTTCGCTGGCGTTTTATCTCTGGGAAGCCACGGGTACAAAATACAGCGAGCTTATCGATAAGCTCGTAGATACCGCGTTTCGTCGTGAACGCAAACGCGAGAATCTCAGGTACACCATAGATACGAATATACTTTCCGGCGTTTCGTTCGGAAGCAAGGGAAGTAAAGGAAGTAAGTTTTAATGACGGAATTGCTTGTACGCCTGTTCATAAAAAACAGCGACGATGTAAAGAGTACAAGAGTACGTATATCCTACGGAAATCTCGGCGCTGTTACGGGAATAGTCTGCAATCTTCTGCTTTGCGCGGTTAAAATTGCGGCAGGCGCCGTAATCGGCAGTATGTCGGTAGTCGCGGACGGACTCAATAACCTTTCGGATATGGGCTCGTCTGTGATATCGATGATAGGTTTTCGCCTGTCAAACAAACCGGCGGACGCCGACCACCCGTTCGGGCACGGCAGAATGGAATATCTTTCGGCTTTTACGGTTTCGGTCTTTATTCTCATAGTCGGTGCGGAACTGCTGATTAGCGCCATTAAAGCGATAGTTTACGGCACACCCGCGCCTGAGTTTTCAAAGCTCGCGCTTATAATACTTGCGCTTTCTATCGCTGTTAAACTGTGGATGTTCCTGTTTAACCGCAAGCTCGGTAAGCGCATAGATTCCCCGGCGCTGATCGCCACGGCGAGGGACAGTCTCAACGACTGCGTTTCAACCCTTGCGATACTTGTATGCGCTGTTATTTCGATGAACGTGTATTTATCCTTTAATCTTGACGCGATAGTCTCGGTAGGCGTTGCCGCCTTTATACTCTGGTCGGGTATCGGTACGATAAAAGAAACTATAGGCGAGTTGTTGGGGCGCCCGCCTTCGCCGGAGCTTATAGCCGATATTGAGCACGGCATTATGGCGTTTGACGGCTTTTTGGGCGTTCACGACCTGATAATCCATAACTACGGTCCCGGCAGGCAATTTGCCTCGGTACACGTCGAGGTGCCGCAGGATACCGATATCGTAAAGTGCCACGAGCAAATAGATATTTGCGAAAAGGTGGTAGGCGAGAAGTGCGGCATAAGTCTTGTGATACATATGGACCCCGTAAACGTAAACGATGAGTCGGTGCTTATTGCAAAGCAGGAAATGATCGATGTGATAAAATCAATTAACGAAGACCTCACTCTTCACGATTTCCGCATGACTCCGCCCGCCGACGAGCGCACAAACCTTATTTTCGACGTGGTTGTGCCGAATTCCGTAAAACTTACCGAAAAAGAACTTGACGAACAAATAAAGCGTCTCGCCAAGCAGAAAAACAAGTCCTATGAATGCGTTATAACTTATGACAGGTCGTATGTTTAACGCTTTGCATATCTGAATACCGTATATAGAAACAGCGCGGCGGAATTATCCGCCGCGCCTGGCTTTTATAGAGATGTATTATTTTGTTCCCGCAAGCGCAGTGCCGTTTACGTAGAGCGTATATCCGTTTGAAATGATATTCTTCGCGTTGCCGGTAAAGCTTGT
>JAEEGL012199712.1_pt1 | contig 13339 bp, 9 predicted proteins | sample 9134231 | NCBI WGS metagenome assembly JAEEGL01 (sample SAMN16246548, study PRJNA631951) | gut metagenome | biome: gut microbiome; feature: rumen; material: fiber-attached | host: Bos | place: Iran: Karaj | collected 2018-10 | reverse complement strand
TAACATCCTTCCTTAAAAACGCAAATCGTTCTAACATCAACGTCTGCAATTCGAACGCATCCGTCGCTGAAAGACCAGTTTTACAAAGCGAATTATATTTCGTCAAAAGAATAGAACAAGAGGACATGCGTTTTGTTCAAGCTCTAACTTCCTTGTCTACATTGAAATCCAAACATTCGTTTCCTTTTGAGCTCGCCTTGTCCCCTCTCATTAAGACTTGGCGAAAAAATCAAACAGTGTACAATCGACGAAACAATTCATCATCGCGTATTTGACGTAGTGTATTTTTTCATGGAAAGCCGGCTTATGAATTTCATTTTCGACATGGACGGAGTCCTGATAGACAGTAACGCAGCGCATTTGGCAAGTTGGAAAAAGATTGCGGCAGAAGACGGAGTCGTATTTTCCAACGAAGTCTTTTGGGAGACTTTCGGAATGACTTCCGAATACATCGTCGAAAAGTATTGGAGTCCCACACCTCTCTCTCTGGAAGGAATAAAAAGCATCGTCGATCGTAAAGAAACGGCGTTCAGAGAGAGCGTCAAAGAATTTGTAAGACCGATTGACGGTTCTGTTGAGTTCGTTCGATTTCTTTCCAATAAAGGATTCAAACTAGCCGTTGGTTCATCCGCTCCAAGAATCAACGTCGAATATGTAATTAACTGGTTAGACTTGCGCGACTGTTTTGGCGACCGAATCGTTGCAGGAGACGAAGTTCCGCATGGGAAACCTGCGCCCGACATTTTCTTAATCGCCGCGAAAAAAATGGGCGAGGCGCCGCATAACTGCGTAGTAATCGACGACTCGAGAAGCGGCGTCAACGCCGGTAAAAACGCGGGCATGACGACTGTCGGATTCTTCAGTTCGGGGCATTCGGCCGACGAATATGAAAACGCCGACTATGTGGTTAAAACGTTCGGAGAAATAATAGATCTCTTTTCGATATAGACCGACAGTTGCAAGTTTATTCCAAGCTTGCAACTGTGACTACGTTCAAATCAAATTGGAATCGATACTTTTGTTTTGAAGGCAATCAAACCTCAGGGGCCGGATTAAGCGGTGAAAAAACGTTTTTCTTCCCACTAAATGTTTTTAACGCTGAAATATCAGTTTTCATAATCGACGCGCGTCTTATTCTTTTGCCGCATATTCTTGCTGATTAGTTCGCAGTAAAACATCGTCGCTAGCGGCACAAAAATTAGACACGGAAACCAAATACCGATAAAAGCGTTATTCAGTTTGACGCCTAGATAAGAGCTTACATATTGAGAAGCGACGTAGGATCCAGCTAAAAACATCCCCTGCATGATCGCGGTAAGTATTTTTTTATCTCTTCGTAAAAAAATAAAAGGAACGCCCAGAAAAAGTGGAAGAAGATCAGTCAAGGGACGCCATAAACGAGTATGAGTTCTTACGGCGAGCGTAATTGACTTATGCTTGAAAGTTGGATCTTCCAGAGCCTCTTTCAGTTCAAAAACAGAACCGTACTGAAACCAATTCTCCCCCGTGACTAAATGTATAGGTTTTAAAGAAGTAGCTACAAAAGCCTCATTCTCCTTTAACCATGGATAGTCGACGGGAGAGTAAATCACAATTTCTCCTAACTTATCGTCCATAAGCGATTTATTTTTCAACAACTCGCTGGGACTTGCCACATCCTTCAACAACCAACCGTCGGGACGTTCGTTATCTGCGTCTAAAAAAACTCCTTCGGAGGCGGTCAATCGATTTCCGTACGTATTAAGATTCTTTCGTAACAATATCGACGGTTTTATAATTGTGTTTGAATTCAACAAAACTTTTTCACCGTCAATAGAGATATGCGTTTTGTAGTCGTAAGAGCGACAAACAGGAAAAACGTCGGACTTCTGAACAAATTCAGACGGTTTTTGCGATATTTCAACCAAACGCGTGGGCAAATAACATTCTCGTATTGCAGTAAAAAGCAAGGACGCGCCTAACGCGCCTACAATTATGGGCGCAAGTATTCTTCCGGGCGAAGCTCCCATAGCAAGCAAAGCGATCAGTTCGTTATTATGATCCATTACGGCCGAAGTTGTTACTGCCGAAAGGAGAATCAAAAACGGAAACACCATATCGATAAAAACGAACGAATCAATAAAATAATATGCCGGAATGTTCGTAAGCAAATCAGAAACAGTTCCCGCTCCCAAAAACGCGCCAATGTTGGAAACCAAATCAAGCAAGACATAGAATCCAACTAAAGAAATATAACACCAAAAGAAAGTGATAAAAAACCTTCCTAAAATGTATCGATCGAAAATCTTCATAGAACTCCCCCTTGTCTAAATCTTTCGCGTAGCATCCCCCAATTCAAAAACAACAACTAACGGTCGTCAATCTTTCTTTTTCGTAACGCGCGAAGCTTTAATATTAAACAATCCAAAAATATCTTCCTGAGTCAAACCCATCGAATAATTAAGTCCCTTCGCGTCGGAAAGAATCGCTTCCGACAACATGCGTTTCTCTATAAGAATTTTATCAATCTTTTCCTCGATTGTGTTGTCCGTAACAAAACGCGTTACGGTAACAGGCCTTGACACGCCAATTCGATGCGCGCGATTGATCGCCTGATCCTCAACGGCAGGATTCCACCAACGATCGAAAAGAAAAACATATTCGGCAAACTGTAAATTCAGGCCTACGCTTCCCGCACCGTAACTCATCAATATTATATGTTTATCAGAATCGTTTCGAAATTGTTCTATAACAGAGTCTCGTTCCTTACCAGGAATTTTCCCGTGGTATTCTAACGGACCGAATTGCTCTAATCTTGGCTTCAACCATTGAATCGTTTGAACCCACTGACTAAACACTATCGCTTTTCGCCCGCTTTCTGCCACTTCCTCCATGTCGGCTACTAAACGTTCTAATTTGGCGCTTTCTCCTGTAGCGGGGTCATAGTTGCAGATCTGTTTTAAACGCAAAATTAGTTCAAAAGCGTGTTGTAGCGTCACGGAATCGCCCATCGCGTTTAATCGGACCTCCCCTTCTTCCTGAGCAAGTCGATAAGTTTCGTATTGCTCAGGCATCAATTCAATGTGCGCGTCTCGAATTAGCTTCGGAGGCAAGTCCTTGAGAACCTCGTCTTTCGTTCGACGTAATATATGCTCTCCAACAAGTTTACTCAGCTGATTTGGCTTCATCCCTGATTTTAAAAAACCGGGAGCTAAAAACTCAAAAATGCCGATAAGATCCTCTGCCGAATTCTCAACAGGAGTTCCTGTAAGAGCCCAATTTCGACGTCTGGGAATCGCACGAGCCGATTCAGAAGTTGCGTTTGATTTATTCTTTATGCGTTGAGATTCGTCAAGGATTACAAGATCAAATGTGACAGGAGCCCCTCCCGGCGGATCGAAAAAAACTCTGTCACGACTTAATAGTTCGTAATTTGCGATTCTAACCGGAGAATTTTGTCTTTGCCAAAGCCATTTGCGCCGTTCGCTCTTCCCTTCAATTACCTGCACGGGAATCTCGGGAGCCCAAATATCAAACTCCCTTTTCCAATTAGTAACAAGCGGTTTGGGACACACGAGCAGAACTCTACGACATTCGCCGCTTCTGAAAAGCAAACGTATAGTCGTTATCGCTTGCATCGTTTTTCCCAGTCCCATTTCATCAGCTAAAATCGCGTGATGAGCCCCATATAGAAAGGCGACGCCTTGTTTTTGGTAGTTAAACGGTTCAAAAGGCGTTTCCAGCAATCGCCGTCCCAACCATGTTTCAATGGGCGGCTGAAGAATATACCCTAAACGGTCTTCAACTTTGACTACGTCGTTTGGGACGCGAATACGCGTCGGCGAATTGGTTGATTCAAAATAATCAAGCGAACTCTCCGCCTCTGTGTCGTTCACATTTGCGTCGATATTTGAAGCGACGCAACTCTCAGAATTAGCCTTCTTTGTTCCACAGTCGGCGTCATCGGACTGGAAAGAAAAGAAAAAACTCTTAATGTCAGAAAGGGCTTTAAAAGGACGTCCGATAGGAATGGAAAGAACATGCGTGTCGGCGACTTTAGCGCTCAACATGATCGAATGAAGCTCAATTTGCAGTCTTTTTCCAACGTCGTCCAATAGGATTTGGGGACAAATTACGCTAAGCGTAACCGGAAGCGTAGTGTGTTGGTTCCACGATTGAATCGTGATTTCGAGAGGAGTCGATTGGTAACGATTTGTGTCCTTTGGTTCCATAAGAATTCTTTCTTTGAAACGCTAGCACGATTTCTGCGCTTCTTCAACCGCCAAACGAATCCGCTCAAAAGGTTCCACGCTATCGATAAATTTGAGAAAAGGTTCGATTCTTTTTACGATCTCGTCAAATGAAATCTTAATTCCGTCTTTCAACGTATACGATACGGGTAGCGCTAAATGATTTTTCCCTCGAATTGTTTCCCTCCATCCGGAGTAATCGACGCCAGGGACAAACGGAAGATTTTCCAGCGAACTGCCAAAAACAGTACTTATGGAAGGCGACGGCGGAGATTTTTCACTTGACGGATATTCTTCCCCCTTAGCTACGACGTTCCTCTCTTCATTTTTGATCTGGTCATTAGTCGCTTCCCAAAGGGCAAAACGTTCTCTATCAACTGCCTCGGGCTGAATATGAGAAAAAACGATCCCCAACGGGGCTTTAATTAGATCTGGCGCCGTCAGAAAATTAGGGTCGTTAGTAAAAACAGCCGCAAGTTCCACTTTTGTACGTCCAACAAGAGCAGGAGCTATTTGTTCTCCACACACAAATCCGTCAAGAGTATTTCCAAACAGTATTTCCTGAGCGCGATTGGGTTTAACAGGAGCTGTACAATGGAATTCCGCAGGACGTCCAACTGCGTTTAGAACCAAAAACCCCCCGATTAAACCTTCATTGGCGCTCCCTAAACCCGTTAAAAACCCCAAATGATCGGGTTGTTTTTTCTTTTCCAACATTTTACTCTCATCTGCAGCCGAAAAGATAGCAATTCACAGGATATGTCAAACTGTCGTTGTCTCCTATTCGACCGTTTCTAAACCTTCGCTATCCCGCTGGACGATTGTAGAAAGTTCACAACAAATCATCAACCCCAAAAAGAAAAGCTATCTTCTGACAGACGTGAATAAAAAGACTATGTTATTGAATCGAAAGGGCAAGTCTATTCCGATAGAGTTCGACGTTCTGTTCTTCGTTTGCTTTCACACTAGCGTAATTGTAGTCGCTCTAAAGTATCAAACAATACAAAAAATAACAATTTTGTCGAATTTAATGAAAATATAAAATATATCAAGAATAATCGCCGATACTTAAGACTAAGCGGGAATCGTCGCCTTTTCCGACAAAACTACGTCAACATAAGAAATGAAAAAACGTTCTCGAAGGATTAACGAGGAGAAGAAACGCCATGCGTTACCCAGCAACGTCGAGAAGAAACTTTTGTCTTTTTTTAGCGTTTGCCCTTGTTTCTTCCACAATTGGCTGCTCAACTTTCAAAAACAGCAAAAAAGAAAATTCCTCGCACTTCGACGACAAATTGAAGGATGAAGCCCAACAAACAACGGAAAAAGAGCGTGTCTTCGATTCAGAACGAGCCCGTCAAGATCAGCTCTCCGAATACGTGGCGCAAACGGGACGTTCGTCGAAGACAAAGAAAAAAGTTTCTTCCGGCGATACTTTTCTCCTTAGCGATAAAGCGAAGGAGATTTACGCTAACACGGAACGCTAAACACTTGTTCATTCGAATAATGACGCTTGCAGACCGTTCTGTATTGTTCGACGCTTTAACGCGTTATTCAACTGCCAGTGTCATTCGCAGACAGGAGAAATAGTTTGAACGAGTCTTTTGACAGTAACAAGCACGAAGAAACGCTCCCTACTTTGGAGACAATTCTTAATGGAGAAATCGCCGCCCGGTGGAGTTCGCCTATCTTACCTAAGAATGATCCTGTCCTCACTCCAAATCATCCGACGTACGAATTCTCCTCGCCTAAAGTCGACGTGGGCAAATATACGTTTAAATCCTCTTCGTCAACTGCAATCCCTCATGAAGATTCTTCGTTTTGCGACGATTCAGTCCAAAAGACGAGAAATTCCGTAAAATGCGACCTCTGTCCTAAAAACTGTGTAATCGAGGAAAACAATGTTGGCTTCTGTTCCGCCAGAATTAATCGAGGAGGACGTTTACTAGCTCGTTTCTACGGACGACCAACGTCAATTGCCGTCGATCCGATAGAAAAGAAACCTCTGTTCCATTTCTTGCCTGGGACAAAAATCCTATCCTTAGGGACTCAGGGATGTAATCTTGCATGCAAATTTTGTCAAAATTGGCAAATATCTCGGCCTCTCGCTGCGGATTCAACGATTCAAAGAGTACTGGAACCTCGTCGTGTTGTAGACTTGGCGTTGGAAAACAACTGTCCAAGCGTAGCCTTCACCTACAATGAACCGACAGTTTGGGCCGAATATGTCGTTGACACGGCGCAACTGTGTAAGAAAAACGGAATCAAAACCGTCGTTGTCACCAACGGTATGATCGTAGGACAAGCGCGAAAGGAATTTTATGAAAACATCGACGCAGCAAACGTCGATTTGAAAGGATTTACTTCCGTTTTTTACAGCAAACTCGTCAACGGTTCGCTCGACGCGGTTAAGGACACTCTCGAGTACATCGTCAAAGAAACAAACGTATGGTTAGAAATAACCAATCTACTTATTCCGACAAAGAACGATTCTCCCGAAGAGATAGAAAAACTATGTCGATGGATCGCCGACGCCTTGGGACATGATATTCCCTTGCATTTTTCAGCATTTTTTCCGACATGGCGCTTAACGGACGTTCCCCCCACCCCAGCGCAAACCTTACAACAAGCGTCGAAGATTGCTAAACAATCAGGGATTTCATATGTGTACTGCGGCAATATTCCCGACCCAGAATCACAAAAAACCCTGTGTCCAAATTGTGGTTCAGTATTAGTTGAACGCCATAAATACATTGCTCGTGTCATGCCAACTTTGGGGGTCGTTCCTCTCAATAGTAACGGAGGCGTCCAATCAGAACCGCAAAAGGATCGGCGTTCAAACTCGTCAGCACGATACTGTCAAAACTGCGGTATGAAAATTGCGGGAATCTATTGATAGGTCGACGATTAAACGTCTTCAAAAAGCCTCACAACCTAATAATCGTTAAAACCAATACAAAACAAAAATCTATATTCCAACAATAGGAAAAATACGATATAATTGGAGCGATATGGTTTATTCTCTGCGAAACGCAGCGAATAGTAAGCGATCAAGTCGTTAAAACACACGTTTGACATATTCCGTTCGGCGTTTGTTTTTTGAGGGTTTGAATTTGCACGTGACCGTACGACCTGACATGATTGAGTAACCGTTAAACGAAAGAGTAGCTTGTTGTCGCGCGTTTAACGCTCTTCGCGTCGAATAAAAGTTGTAAATAGATTGGAATTGGCTAATGTTTCGATATAAATTGGACACAAAAGGTGTTTTTCTATTTACAGTGGCGACGCTGTCGCTCCTTTTTTTAGTTTGTTCGCCAATGACTGAGGCCCAAAACCAGAAGGAAAACGGAGCCAGATTTGTAGCGCCTAACATAGGCGGCAACGAAAAAGATAATGATGCGGAAAAGGCTGAATCTAGCGTAAGAGACCAATCAGAAGAGTCTGACGAAACAACTCAAACAGAAATCGATCTTATCGAACAACCCCAAGACGCCTCGCAGGAGACGCCCGATTCTAATGTTGCGGACAATCAAGTCGATCGCGAACCGTACGACGTGTATAAAGAGAACGGTCGTTATTTTGTCGATTGGGAAAAGCCGGACGTAGCTCTTGTCTTTACCGGGATGACGAACGGCTATATCGAACCGTGCGGCTGCGCGGGAATGGATAGAATGAAGGGCGGGCTCAGCCGCCGCAATACGTTTTTAAAAGACCTGCGCGAAGAACGCGGTTGGGAAGTCGTTACAATCGACGCCGGCCAAATCACCATCGGCTTTGGAGTCCAGGAAGAACTCAAATTCGACATGGCAATGAACGCCTTTAACTTGATGCATTACGACGCTATTGGCATAGGTAAAGGCGAGCTTCGTTTTCCCGCTTACTTCCTTCTGACGTTTACCGCTCCGACGTCCGCTTCGGCTCAAAGCCTCTACACATCGGCTAACATAGGCGTTTACGGCTATCATCCGACATACACGCGCCCCTACAAAATCATTGAGCGCGGGGGCAAACGTTTTGGCGTCACGTCCGTAGTGTGCGGCGACGAGACGACAGAACGTCGCGATGAAAATCTTTTGTATGAATCCCCGGAAAAGAAATTGTCGGAACTTATACCAACGCTGAAAAAGGAATCCTGCGACGCATGGGTTTTAATCGTTCATGGAACGGAACAAGAAACGTTAAAGCTTTCCAAACAATTCCCAATATTCAACTATGTCGTCACGTCAGACACGCCCAGCGAACCCCCGGCAGAACTCCGCTCCATTGGCGCCAATCAATCGTTAATTGAAGTTGGGGAAAAAGGGAAATATGCCGTTGTTCTCGGTCTTTATAACGACGGAAACGTTCGTTATCAACGAGTAGCTTTAGATTCTCGTTATGAGTCTTCTCCTGAAATCACGCTCCTCATGAAGGATTATCAGTCAATTATCAAGAACTTAATCACTTCAAAAGGTTTCCGAGGGGGGTTGGGCGTCAATCCCGCACGCTCGCCGCAAGCGGAACTTTTAGGAAAATTTGTCGGATCGCAAAAATGTCGGTCGTGCCACGAAGAAGCCTATCGCGTTTGGGCGAAATCCCGACATGCCTCCGCATGGAAATCTCTCAAGGAAACAGCCAATCCGCCTCGTGATTTCGATCCGGAATGCATTAGTTGTCACGTCGTAGGTTGGGACGGTTTACAACATTTTCCATACGTGGACGGTTTTTCTTCTGAAAAGAAAACCCCGGAATTACTCAACGTCGGTTGCGAGAGTTGTCACGGTCCCGGCGAGCTACACATGGCCGCCGAACTCGGCAACAATGAAAGCCTGCAAGAAAAAATTCGCGAGGGAATGCGCTTAGGGACGAACGTCAAAAAAGTCTGCTACTTGTGTCACGACGGCGATAATAGTCCGTCTTTTGACTTCGACGTTTATTATCCTATGATCGAACACTCAGAAGAGCTTGACGACGAAGACGAAGAATAATTCGTCTCGCCCGTTTGTCGTTGGCTCGTCATTTATGACCAGGGGGAGGAATCGGCTAAGGAAGCAGGTTCCTCCTCTTGTTACTCAAGTGGGCAAACAATTTCGCTCTTAAGACGTTTTTCCCGTCGTGCCAAAATTGTTCTCAATGATCAACTATTATCGTTCTTCTACGATTCTTAATAAAACTTTTCAGAACTAAATACGATAGCAATCGCGAAACTATATAGAAAACGTTTGAGCCTATCGTTCTTTCTAAAAAACATTTGACGTCGTCTCGCACTCGTGATATAAATAGTCTGGAAGTTATGTAGGAAGATAAGAAGATTGTTTTTAGCTTGTTCGCATCACGCCTTTTATTTTGATTTCATTGAGACATTTTGACAACTAACGCGTAAAAGCAGGAAAGGGACTCGATATGATTAAGGGAGCTTTGAAGCAAAAAATAATTGACGATTTGAGTTTCGCCGTCGCGCAGGTAGATTTGGATCACAAAATCGTTGCGCATAACCGTCGTTTTGGCGAATGGTTCCCGTTTGGAAATCCAAGCGCCAAAGATAGCCTTGTTGGCATGGATTTCTATCAGGCAATCGGTCGCCCGTTCTTTTTTGACGGCGCCTATGCGCCTTTTTATTTTGCGTCCAAAACTCATGAAACAACGAGCACGGTAGTTGGCGTGCCGACGTCTTCTGTACGCTCCTCCGAATTTGAACCTAAGAAAAGCGAATGTCATCAGATTTTTTCACTACTTGTGACGCCAATTCGTTCCGACTCTGAAGAAACGCTTTTTCTCGTTGAACTCAAGGACGTCACTGAATCAACGCGTCTTGAGCAAAGGTTAGAAACTCTTAAATCGGCTGGCGCCGAATTAGCGGAACTCAACGACCAGAGTTTAATTCGAACAGAAGCTGAGCGGAGAGAAGAACTAAAAAAACTGATTGAAAAACATATGCATCAAACGTTAAAATACAACGTGTTTGAAATCAGGGTTATTGGCGACACCCCCGACAAACCTCTGCTGCCTTTTCTCAGCGTAGGTATTACAGGGGCGGCAAGCTCAAGAGAACTCTACGCCAAATCCAACGACAACGGAATTACAGGCTATGTCGCCGACTCAGGCGAACCTTATATCTGCGACGACACAGAAAACGACACGCACTATATCCCAGGCGCAATTGAAGCAAAATCGTCTATAACAGTTCCCCTTTTTTTCTGCAACAGAGTGGTCGGCGTTTGTAATGTTGAAAGTACTAAACGTCACGCGTTTTCGAAAATGGACGAATTGTTTTTGCAATTATACGCTAAGGACTTAGCGATGGCGATTCACCTTCACGAATCGATTTCGTCAAAAATCCGTCGGCTGTATAGCGAATGTAGAGATCGCCTAGACGACTATCTCGATCCTCCTACCTCGGATTTGCTCGAACACGCTTTTTCTTCCTTGGCAAACGCCAACGAAGATTCTTCCGTTCGTTCCGCGAACAACGTCTCGGAAGTTGTGAACGGCGTTTTTAAATTAAAGAGAAAAACAAACGAATTGAAGCGTTTCTTCAGAAGCGCTTCTGAGGATATGATCGGCGAACCTACGCAGAATCAAAATTACGCCTGTTTCCCTAGTGAATGGATAGAGTGTTGTAAAGACAATGCGGCAACAATAGGATTTCTAAGGGGAAGACGGGCGTTGCTTGTATCCGCCGATCCTAATTGGTCAGTGGTAAAGCAGTTGGAAACGTTTGAATGCGCCGTCGACGTCGTTCACTCGACCAAGGCCGCAATACAAGCAGTCGCTTTCCCCGACGTTTTGTATGATCTCATTATTTCGGATCTCAATCCTGACGGTTATTATTTCCCCGAAATGGAGGGACGCGACTACTCCGCTTTGTCTAATGAGTATAATCTTAACGTGTATGACATTCACGACGGAGACGAGTACTTCGTTCCTGTTAAAGGCAACGAAGCCGACCGACGTGAGCGTCGACGAATTCATGACGAGATCTTCGTTTTACACAAATTAGACGCGTTTTTCTTAAAATTGTCAATAAACGCCTTAAAGCTAAAGAAAGATCCGCTTTATCTCATTAATGTTCCCGGTTCGTACTACGATCCAACGCATATAAGACGAAGTCTCAGCCAATTATTAGGTAAGGAACAGCCTGCTTTTGAGGCAAGCGCCACGTCGCCAAAATCATTGCTGAAAGGTTTGTCTGCGGCCTTGTCTTTATCGAAACAAAAAATCACCACCCCATAGCGATTCGCTGCTATTAAGGAGAACATATGACCAACGCTCCAAAATCGAAAAAAGAACGTAAACGCTCAAAGGCCAAAGTCAAAAAAACGCGCACCTCCGTTGCTTCTGAAAGCGACGAACTCGTTTTTGCCGTCTGCGAACGTTTTTTCAATCAGTTGGCTCCAGAAAATTCTTCTGTCGACACTTCTGATAAAGCGCGTAAGAAAGGCGCGGCAACGGCCGTTTCCGAATGGGTTCAAAAAGAACGAAATCGTCCAGATTTGAATCGAGAAAAAATTTATCCAATCGTCTGGGAAGCTCTTCATAGGAATTATTTGCTTCTTAGTCCTCCTGTCGAAAAAAACATGCGAGACAATTTAATCAGCAAATACGATCTAAAGGAGCATTTAAACGCCAGCGAAGGCGAAATCGTAGTTACAAACGTAGTCGGCAATACAGCTTCAAAACACGTTAATACAACGGCCGCCGACCTGATTATCGAATTGATTGAAAGAATTAATCTTAACAAAAAGAGAAACGCCGCCGCCGAAGGTAAGAATCCTGACAACGTTCGCGTTCATCTTGGAGTTGGAGCGGGATACGCCGCAATGGAAGTGGCAAAACGATTATCAAGTCGCGCAGGAGCGGAACTTCCTAAATTAACTCTTCACGCGATAACGCCCGGCGGATATTACATAGCGGAACAACAAAAAGACACGTCTACTTACTTTTCATACTTTGTCGAACGTTCAATTGACGTCGAGTGCGTCGGCTTCTTTTCCACTCCTGTGGTAATGGAGGATTCTTACTCTTCGTTTAAAAAGAATCCGTCGCTACGGAATTGCTTTGAACGCAGAGACGAAATCGACGTTGTCGTAACGTCGCTTGCGTCTTCTTCCGATCCGCACGGATTAATGGGGCAATACTTTGATTATTTGAAGGCGCGCAACCTTATCGACGAAGACGTACGTCAAACCTTGGAGAATCAAGGATGGGTAGGCGATCTGCTTTTCCAACCGTATTCGTCGACAAAGCCCATCTATCCTGACACATTACGTACCGTCGCGTTATTTAACTTTGAAGAACTTGTGCAGTTTTCACAAAAAAAGGATAAATACGTCGTCCTTTGCGGAGGTCCGTGCGCGGATTGCGGCGAGCCCAAGACGGAAGCGTTGCGTCCGCTTTTGACCAACCCCTCTTTGCGAGCGTGGACACACCTGGTTCTCGATCGAGAAGCAGCAAGACAACTATCGTAATGATCGTTGAAGGAATCGTCCTTCTCTTAATAAACGAAATCCTTGCCAGGCGTAAAAAACCTGACGAGGATTTCGTGCTTTATAATACTGTGATAGGATCTAATCTCGATCGTCGCAGACAATTATTCGCACCAAGCCGGAATCGGAAAAGCTTCAATTTGGCCGACGCAACCTTTTTGAAGCGCCGAAATTCGGGAAGCACATTCTTCAACTTGTTGTTTATCTGTCAGCACGTCAAATTCAAACCAAAAATTCTTCGTTTCTTTTGCGGCTATGGGCATAACGCGACCGTTTCTTTTTTCAAAGGAACGAGTATTGGGGAAATTAATGGCAGGTTCCATTCCCGAAACGTAAATATCGCCGTTGGGGCGTTGCGTTTTCCATAGAATGAAATATGGGAAGTCCTTTTTACTAAAAGTGAGAGACACTCCCCTTTCACGACTGTCGCCAAGCAGAGCTACGCTTGTAGCCCCCTCCTCGTCGGACGTCAAATCAAAGAAATAGCATGTTTCTGGTCGTCCTGGTTCGGGATTTACAAAGACGTCCCATTGGGGCAACTCGGACACGGCGTTTTGGTCGCGCGGACACATTTTTGCAAAAGGCGCGATAAACTTAGCGCCGGGAGAAACAAGCGGATATCCCGTATTAATATGATAAAGGAGT
>JAEEGL011779725.1_pt1 | contig 13339 bp, 12 predicted proteins | sample 9134231 | NCBI WGS metagenome assembly JAEEGL01 (sample SAMN16246548, study PRJNA631951) | gut metagenome | biome: gut microbiome; feature: rumen; material: fiber-attached | host: Bos | place: Iran: Karaj | collected 2018-10 | reverse complement strand
TATTGCTTTCTTTACAGGATGCGAAGAAGGCCTGCATTTCTTTGACGGCTCCGCACTTTTTGAATCCGCAGAGGAAAGAGTTATGTATCAGCCCGGTTTCGGCGGATTCGGATTTGATTTTTCAAACGGTTTCGTGCAGAGCTACCTTCTTTCCGCAGCGCTTCATTTAATCAAAACCATCGGAATCGACGGACTTGAGATTCCGAATCTTTCCGCGGTTCTTTATCTTGACTACGGAAAACGCGACGGAGAGTGGATTCCGAACGAATACGGCGGAAATTTGAATCTTGCGGGCGTAAGATTCTTAAAGAAGTTAAATACAAAACTCGAGAAGAGTTTCCCGAATGTAACAAGAATCGCATCTTCCGACGGCGTTTTGGAAAATGTTACGGCGAAAAACAAGAAGGAGAGCCTTCAGTTTGATCTGGTTCGCAATACCGGTTTCGAGAACGAAATCGTATCATACTTACAGAACGATCCGTTCTTCAGAAGCGAACATTATTATGAACTTCAGAACCTTGTACAGTATGCGTTTGCGGAAGATTTTATCCTTCCCGTATCCTTCCTTTCATCTTCTAAGGATTTCGTATCCTTCGTAAAGAGAATGCCGGGAACTTACGAGGACAAGGTTCGCAATGCGGTACTGGCAACGGCGTTTATGACGATTTTCCCCGGAAAGAAACTGCATTTTATGGGCAGCGATACTTTCTGCGAGGATACCTATCTTGCAGGACCTTATGCGCAGGCACTGAAGGAAGCAAAGAATCTCGAAGGTGCCATCCGCTGCGTCAAGGATTTAAATGCGATGTATCTTGAAAAGAGCATGCTTCATCCTACGGGCGAGTCGGAAGCGAATTTCCGTCTGATCAAGAGCGACGATCCGAGCGACAATGTACTCATTTTCGAACGTTCGGAAGGCGAGAATATCGAATATATCATTTGCAATTTCTCCAATAAGGCGATTGAGAAATACTCCTTCGGACTTCCGAAAGAGGGTAAAATCAAAGAAATCTTTACCATGGCGGATGAAAAATACGCACTCGGCGAAGCAATGGTAAACCGCAACGCGATTTCCACGAAAGAGATTCCGATGGATAATGATGCACAGTCCGTTACCGTAAAGATTCCTGCGATGGGCATGCAGATTTTCCATTACAGACCGTTTACCGAGAAGGAAAAGGAAGAAATCGCAAGAAAGAAATATCAGGAAAAAGTTCGTTACGTGCAGGCAAAAAAGAAAGAAATCGAAGAGGAGCGCGATCGCATTATTGCGGCCGCTACAAAGGAAGCAGCACGTAAGATTAAGGAACTTGAGAAAATCTTAAAATAGGGACGTTAATTTACTTGCCATTTTAGGGGATAATGGCTATAATAACACTTGGTCGCAAGACCCCCTTGCTGGAATAGCTCAGCAGGTAGAGCACTTCACTCGTAATGAAGGGGTCGTCAGTTCGAATCTGATTTCCAGCTTGAAGCCATGTCAAGTGTTGACATGGCTTTATTCATTCATGAATGCGGCAAAAGCCGAAAACCGTTTTGTTTATTGTTCAGGAGGCTGATATGGCACAATTGTGGGGCGGAAGATTTACGAAAGCCACAGACGAAGATGTATTTGCATTCAATGAGTCTTTATCGTTCGATCAAAGGCTTTATAAACATGATATCAAAGGCTCCGTTGCACATGTGCATATGCTCGGCGCACAGGGAATCCTGACCGATGCCGAAGCAAAAGCCATTGAAGAAGGCTTAAACGGAATTCTTGCCGATCTGGAATCCGGCGCACTTGCCATTACCGTGGGAGATCCGAGATTCGAAGATATTCATAGTTTCGTTGAGTCAACATTGATTGACCGGATTGGTGAAACAGGCAAGAAACTGCATACCGGAAGAAGCCGTAACGATCAGGTGGCTTTGGATATGAAATTATATACCAGAGACGAAATCGATGCAGTGGCAGATCTTTTAAAGGAACTCGAAAAGACACTGCTTGGCATTATCGAGAATAATACCGAGACCTACATGCCCGGTTTTACCCACCTTCAGAAGGCACAGCCCGTAACGCTTGCGCATTATTTAAGTACTTATATGGAGATGTTTTTGCGTGATTCCGACCGGTTAACGGATATCCGCAAACGTATGAATTATTGTCCTCTGGGCGCGGGAGCACTTGCGGGCACCACATATCCTTTGGATCGCGAGATGGTTGCAAAAGAACTTGGATTTACTGCAGCAACGGGCAATTCCATGGATTCCGTATCGGACCGCGATTACTTGATTGAATTCTTATCGGCTTTATCCATGATTATGATGCATTTAAGCCGTTTTTCCGAGGAGCTGATTATCTGGAATTCGAATGAATACCGTTTTGTGGAGATGGATGATGCATTTTCAACCGGTTCGTCCATTATGCCGCAGAAGAAGAACCCGGATATTGCAGAACTTGTCCGTGGAAAGACCGGACGCGTTTACGGCGATCTGATGGCGCTTCTTACCACCATGAAGAGCCTGCCCCTTGCATATAATAAAGACATGCAGGAAGACAAGGAAGCGGCATTTGACGCATTTGATACCGTGAAAGACTGCCTGCACCTCTTTGAAGGAATGTTAAAAACCATTACATTCCGAAACGATGTTATGCAGCGTTCCGCAATGATGGGATTTACAAATGCCACGGACGCAGCGGATTATCTGGTAAAGCACGGTGTTGCATTCCGTGATGCGCACGGAATTATCGGTGCACTTGTATTAAAATGCATCGACAAGAACTGTGCAATCGAGGATTTGTCCCTGGATGAGTTAAAAGAAATCAGCCCCGTATTTGAAGAAGACGTATACGAAGCAATTTCCCTGGTAACCTGCGTTAACAAGCGTCTTACAAAGGGAGCTCCCGGAAAAGAAGCCATGAACGAGGCAATTTTGCGATATAAGAATGCACTTGGAATGTAAGTAAGCATTTCGTCGTTGATTTTATGTGTAAATCATTAAAAAAGTCTTGCAACGATACAAAAAAGCGCATATAATCGCTTTAAATTTTTATACAGTTAGGAGAAAGAACTATGAGTGAGAAATTAAAAGTCGGTATTTTAGGCGGAACGGGAATGGTCGGACAGCGTTTCATTTCCCTTCTTGAAAACCATCCCTGGTTTGAGGTGGTAACGATTGCAGCAAGCCCCAGAAGTGCCGGAAAGACATATGAAGAGGCAGTCGGCGGCAGATGGAAAATGACCACCCCGATGCCCGAAGCAGTAAAGAATATCATTGTAAAAGACGTTAACGATATCGATGCGATTGCGGCGGAAGTTGATTTTGTATTCTCCGCGGTTGATATGACCAAGGATGAGATTCGTGCAATCGAGGAAAAATATGCAAAAGCAGAGATTCCCGTTGTATCAAATAACTCCGCACACCGTTGGCCTCCCGATGTACCGATGATGGTACCGGAAATCAATCCCCAGCATGCGGAAGTCATCGAAGCACAGAAAGCACGTCTCGGTACGAAGCGCGGTTTCATTGCCGTTAAACCGAACTGCTCAATCCAGAGCTATGCACCCGTATTAAGCGCATGGATGGAATTTGAACCTTACGAAGTAATCGTTTCCACCTATCAGGCAATCTCCGGTGCTGGCAAGACCTTTAAGGACTGGCCGGAAATGGAAGGAAACATCATTCCTTACATCGGCGGTGAAGAAGAAAAGAGTGAGAAAGAACCGCTTCGTATCTGGGGAGAAGTAAAAGACGGACAGATTGTGCCCGCTGATTTTATCAAGATCACCAGCCAGTGCATCCGCGTTCCGGTATTAAACGGACATACCGCAACGGTATTTGTAAAATTCAAAAAACAGCCCACCAAGGAGCAGTTAATCGAAGCAATCCGCAACTTCAAGGGACTTCCTCAGGAACTGGAACTTCCTTCCGCTCCGAAGCAGTTTATCCAGTATCTGGAAGACGACAATCGTCCCCAGGTAGCTTTGGATGTTGATTTCGAGCATGGTATGGGCATCTCCGTCGGACGTATCCGTGAAGATTCCATCTATGACTGGAAATTCGTGGGTCTTTCCCATAACACCGTTCGCGGCGCTGCGGGCGGAGCCGTACTCTGTGCGGAATTATTAAAGGCAAAAGGATACATTACTGCAAAGTAATATGTTCTTCTTAAAGCAACGAATTTGTTGCGAAAACTTTTGTGTGGGGGATAATACATGCTTCAGGGTCGATCGATTGAAATAAACCGGTTAAACGATTTCTTTTCGCGCTCCGAAAGCAGTATCGTTATCCTTTACGGTGAACAATTATCGGGTATTTCTTCCCTTGTGCGTGAATTCGCGGAAGGGAAGAATACCACGTATTTAAGCTGTGTTCCCGCATCGAACAAAGAACAGACCTATCTATGGGCGAGAAACTTAAAGATGCGGGAGGATTCCTCTCTGTCAGAGATTTTTGAAGGAATCATTTCCTCAGGAAACGAGCATTCCCTTTCAAAGAAACTTCTTGTAATTTCCGATTTTCAGCTTGCATATGATGCCGATGAAGCCTTTCGCAGGGAACTTTTCGCGTTCGTGGAGAAATTCCGTTACCAGAACCGCGTAACGGTGCTTCTTACCTGCTCGGATTGTGACCGTGTTTTAAATCACATTTCGAAAGAACTTTCCGAAGAGGGCAAAAAAGCAAATTACATAAAGGTAAATCCTTTAAAATACATCGACCTTGTCTGCTTAAACGACAATAACAGTTTCGACGAGCTTTTGAATCTGTATGCGTTAATCGGCGGATATCAGGATGCCTATGAATTCTTTGATGCGGATCTTGCGTTAAAACGTCTGATCATCCGCAATTTCCTCGAACCGAACGGAATGTTCCGTCATTACGGAATCGATTTAATCAAAACGGTCTTAAGAGAACCGGCCTGCTATGCATCGATTCTGGCTTCTTTGGCCGAAGGCAGAAACAAATTAAACGATTTGTATCTGCATACCGGCTTTTCAAGAGCGAAAATCAGCGTTTATCTTAAGAATTTAATAAATCTCTGCATCGTCGAAAAAGTGCAGTCCTTTGACACACCGGGCGAAGAGAACACCAAGAAGGGAATGTACCGGATTGCCAACCCAATGGTGAAGTTCTATTTTACCTACGTTTATCCCAACGAAAGCTTCCTTGCAAACATGCATGAAGAGGTATTTTACAACCGCTTTATCGCGCCTTCCGTCAATGAATACTGCATGGATGTATTCCCGCAGGTATGTGAGGAATTCTTATGCCTGATGAACGAGCGCGACATGCTGCCGATTCATTTTACCAAATACGGGGAATGGGTGGGTAAAATCGGTACCGTGGACATTATCGCACAGGATGCGGATCGCAATTTCTTATTTGGTTTCTGCAAACGCGGAGCCGGCAAATACTCATTGGCTGAGTATGAAGAAGCGATGAAATGCGTAAAAGAGACGCATCTTCGCGCGGATTATGTATTTTTGTTTTCCCTGGACGGATTCGAAGACGAGATCCTCGATCTTGCGGAAAACGACGAAAGTATTTATTTAGTGGATCGAACGGATTTCTGATATATGAGTAAAATCGTTTTAATCGCCGAGAAACCTTCCGTGGCAAAAGAATTTGCGAAAGTACTCGGTGAAAACTTAAAGCAAAACGACGGGTATCTGGAAGGTGAGCGCTTTATCGTTACCTGGTGCGTGGGACATCTGGTTTCCATGTCGTATCCCGAAGTTTATGACGAAAAATTCAAAAAATGGTCGTTTGACACGATTCCTTTTTTGCCGGAAGAATACAAATACGAAGTCATCAAAGACGTAAAGAAACAGTTTGAAATCGTTAAAGGACTGTTAACGCGTGACGATGTTTCGACGATTTATGTCTGCACCGACTCCGGACGCGAAGGAGAATATATTTACCGTCTCGTCCGTCAGGAAGCAAATGTAAGCGGCAAAACCGAAAAACGTGTCTGGATTGATTCCCAGACCGAAGAGGAAATGAAACGCGGCTTAAAGGAAGCCAAAGACATTTCCGAATACGACAATCTTTCCGATGCCGCATATCTGCGCGCGAAGGAAGATTATCTGATGGGTATCAATTTTTCCCGTGCACTGACATTAAAGTACGGCTATCAGGTAAAGGATTATCTGCATGCCGATAAATGTGTCATTTCGGTCGGCCGCGTCATGACCTGCGTGCTCGGAATGGTAGTCAAAAGAGAACGTGAAATCCGCGATTTCGTAAAGACGCCGTTTTACAGGGTGCTTGTAAAGAATGACATTTTCGGTTCCGTCGTGGAAGGCGAATTCCGTGCCGTGGAAGGTTCGAAATACGAGAATTCCCCGCTTCTTTACAAGGAAAACGGATTTAAGGAACGAAAAGATGCCACAGAATGCATTGAATACGTTTCCGGAACCGCCGAATGGGAAAAAGAAGAGTACCGCGGCGAATCCATCATCGAGAATATCGAGAAAAAGAAAGATAAAAAACAGGCGCCGCTTTTGTTTAACTTAGCAGAAGCGCAGAACGAATTTTCAAAGCTGTTTAAAATCAATCCGGATCAAACGCTTACGATTATTCAGGAATTGTATGAAAAGAAGCTGGTAACATATCCGAGAACCGATGCGAGAGTACTTTCCACCGCGGTTGCCAAGGAAATCGATAAGAATATCAAAGGGCTTTTGAATTATCCGGTTTGTTCGGAATTTGCCAAAGAAGCATTGGAACTTGGTCTTTATAAAAAGATTGCATCGACAAAATATGTCAATGACAAGCAGATTACGGACCATTATGCGATAATTCCGACCGGACAGGGTTTAAACAATTTAAATTCTTTAAATCCCACGGCGACAAAAGTATATGAGGTCATCGTAAGAAGATTCCTAAGCATCTTTTTCCCGCCTGCGGAATATGAAAAACTTGCGCTGGTTACCTCCATGCGCGGTGAGAAATTCTTTACCTCGTTTAAGGTTTTGCAAAAAGAAGGCTATTTAAAAGTAACCGTGAATTCTTTTGCAAAGAATAAAGCGGAAGATGCGAAGGATGAGGGATCGCAGGCAAAAGAGAATTCCGATTCGCAGGACGAGGAAGAATCAAAAAAAGATGCCGACGAAACCGAAGATTTAAAATGCGACGAAGCATTCTTAAAATCTCTTGCGAAGCTTAAGAAGGGCGATACGGTTCCCTGCGTCGGATTTCTGATTAAAGAAGGCGAAACCACACCTCCGAAACGTTATAATTCCGGTAGTCTGATTCTTGCCATGGAGAATGCCGGACAGTTAATCGAAGACGAAGAACTGCGTGCGCATATGCCGAAAGGAAGCGGAATCGGAACGTCAGCTACCAGAGCCGGAATCCTTACAAAACTGGTAAACAACAAATATCTGGCCCTTAATAAAAAGACGCAGATTATTACACCGACCCTGCTCGGCGAGATGGTACATGATGTCGTATTAAATTCCATCAAAGCGCTTTTGAACCCGTCGCTTACCGCAAGCTGGGAAAAAGGCTTAACCATGGTGGCGGAAGGTAATCTTGACAAAAAAGAGTACATGATAAAGCTCGAAGATTTTGTACGGAAAAATACGAACACTGTCAAAAACTTAAGGAACCAAAGTGATTTAAACAAATATTTTAACTATGCTTCACAATATTACAAGAAAGGCAGGTAAAACCTATGTCAGAAGTACTTATGATCAAGAATCTCTACAATCTGGAGGAGACCATCGCAGCGGGAATTTTTGAAGGAAAGACCTATCCCTGGGAAGTGCTTCCCGAAATCAAAACCTTTATCATTACGCTCGGCGAATCCCTTCCCGCTGACAAATTCGACAGAAGAGAAGGCAATATCTGGATTGCAAAGAGTGCAAAAATCTATCCGAACGCAACAATTATCGGTCCCTGCATCATCGATGAGGAAACCGAAGTTCGTCCCGGCGCATTCATCCGCGGCAATGCGATTGTCGGCAAAAAGTGCGTAGTCGGAAACTCCACCGAACTTAAGAACGTTATTCTTTTCAACAATGTTCAGGTTCCTCATTACAATTACGTCGGCGATTCCGTTCTCGGATTCAAGTCCCATATGGGTGCCGGTGCGGTAACCAGTAACGTAAAGAGCGACAAAACACTTGTAGTTGTTAAAAACGGCGACGAAAGAATCGAAACCGGACTTAAGAAATTCGGTGCAATGCTCGGCGACGAAGTGGAAGTAGGATGCAATTCCGTACTGAATCCCGGTACCGTAATCGGCCGTCATTCCAACGTATATCCGACTTCGAGCGTACGCGGATTCGTACCTTCGAATCACATTTTCAAGGATCCGTTCCACGTGGTTGAAAAATACTCCCTGTAATCGAAAGAATTCTTAAAATAATATAAAGCGAATTGTGACGAAAACTATTGACAATACTACATTTTGTGTTTAATATGTATTTGTAGTTTTGTTATTCCACTAAATTATACGTATAAAGGAGAATTTGATATGAGCAAAAAAACTGGTTTAATTTTACTTCATTGCACAATCATTCCCTGGCTTATTGCTTTCATTAACTTCAAGGATAATAAAGATGAGCTCGGATCCAGAATGATTACACAGGGACTTATTCTTTCCATCGTATGGTGCATCCCCTGCATCGGTTACATCGTAGGCTGCATTTTCTCCATCATGGCAATCGTAAACATTGCTAAGGGCGATGAAGATTACAAGCTTCCTATCTTCGGTGAAGTTAACTGGTTCAACAAAGGCTGATTAGCTGATGATTTGACTATTATAAAGCCGTTCAATTCATTGGACGGCTTTATTTATTAAGAATTTCGTTTAAATACCAAAGAGGCAATTATGAAAAAGAGTATTAAAAAAGTTCTTCTGATTCTTGCGGCAATCTGTGTTTGCATTCCCTTTGCCGGATGCAAAAAAGGCGAGATGACCATGGAAGAATACACTGTAAAGGCTAATGAATTCTATACCAAGGTCCAGGAATACGATCAGGCCATCAATGCAATCGATCCGAAGAAAGGCGATGCATGCAAAGAAATGTTAAAGCAGCTTGACGGACTGGATAAGGATTTACAGGCCTTCGCAAAGGTGACTCCTCCGAAGGAAGTGCCCGATGCAAAAGAGCATGTGGAGAATGCCGCAAAACTGATGAGTGAAGCAGTTACCAATTTCCATAAAGCTTTGGATGGAGAACAGATTGATGAGGCTGCGCTGGCGGAAGCGAATTTTAACTACGGAAACGCAGTAATTGAGATTAAGAATGTTGGAATTGCAATGCGCAATGCCAAATAAAATACGAAAATGACGGATTAAAATGAACGGTGCGAATTTATTAACTAAAGCATTAGAGCAGGAGGGCGTAAGATATGTTTTCGGGTATCCGGGGGTATCTATCTGCCCTTTTTTCGATGCGCTTAAAGATTCCGGAATCAACCCGGTTTTAATGCGTACGGAACAAAGCGCGGGACATGCCGCAAACGGTTATGCAAGAGCGGCAGGCGAAGTTGGTGTCTGTGCGGTTTCGTCCGGTCCGGGTGCCACTAATCTGATTACGGCAATTGCCACGGCTTTTGCAGACAGCATTCCGATTGTTTGCATTACCGGGCAGGTTCCGACCGAACAAATCGGAAGCGATATGTTCCAGGAGGCCGATATTATCGGTGCTGCAGAGTCATTTGTAAAATATTCCTATTCCGTTCGTACCGCAAAAGATATTCCGAGAATTGTAAAAGAAGCATTCCATATCGCATCCACGGGTCGTAAAGGTCCGGTTTTAATCGATTTGCCCGTTGATGTACAGAACAATGAAGGCGGTGCATTTGCGCCCGTCGGAAATGTAAATCTTCGTACCTACAAGCCCACAATGAAAGGGCATGCGGTACAGATTAAGAAAGTCCTGAAAGTACTGGAAGAATCCAAACGCCCGATTCTCTGCGTCGGTGGAGGTGTTATTTCTTCCAAAGCAGGAGAGAAAGTTACGGCATTTGCCGAGAAATACAATTTGCCGGTTGTTTCCACAATGATGGGCATCGGTGTGATGCGTAGCGACCATCCGCTTTATATGGGTATGGTCGGAAATAATGGCAAAAAATACGCAAACAAAGCCATGAACGAATCCGATCTTTTAATTATGGTCGGAGCGCGTGTGGCAGACCGTGCAGTCAGCCAGCCGGATCTGATTACCAAAGATAAAATCCTGGTACACATTGATATCGATCCTGCGGAAATCGGAAAGAATGCAGGTCCTTCCATTCCGATTGTAGGGGATGCCGGACTGATTTTTGATGAACTGAACAAGGCGGATTTGAAGTGTGATTTCAAAGACTGGACCGAACAGCTGATTCGTTACAGTAAAACCAGGGACGAAAAACAGCAGTCCACTGCAAAATATGTGGATCCGAACCTTCTTGTCAAAACCGTTTCGGAACTTTTGGACGAAAACGGAATTTATGTGGCGGATGTCGGACAGAACCAGATTTATTCCGCATCAAATTATATCTGCAAGGGAGGCAAATATTTTACCTCCGGCGGTATGGGAACCATGGGATATTCGCTTCCTGCCGCAATCGGTGCGCATTTTGCCGATCCGGATGCTCAGATTGTATGCGCGATCGGTGACGGAGCATTGCAGATGGTAATATCCGAATTATCGAAACTTGCGGAAATCGGACCGGATATTAAGATTATCCTCATGGACAACCGTTCGCTCGGCATGATTCGCGAATACCAGCATTATCACTATGAGAATCGTTATACGATGGTTGATCTGGGCGCGGTTCCGGATTATTCGCTGATTGCCAAGGCTTACGGAATTCCGTACAAGCGAATCAAGAACAATAAAGAACTGAATGCGCTTGAGGCTGTTTTTAACGAAAAAGGACCTTATCTGGTAGAAGTAAACGTGGATTCCGACGCATTTACCGCGTATTAAAAGAAAGCAGGACAGTATGAAACGAATTTACAACGTATGGGTTGAAAACCGTTCCGGTGTGCTTTGCAAAGTCGCAGGGCTCTTTTCCAGACGTTCATACAATATCGATTCCCTGACCGTGGGAGAAACGCAGGATAAAACCGTTTCGAGCATGACGATTCTTTCTTCGGGAACACCGCATACTTTGGAACAGATTGAAAAACAGCTCAATAAAAAGCTGGATGTTATTAAAGTGCGTACTTTTTCCGAAGAACAGGCCATCTGCAGGGAAGTCATTCTTTTAAAAATCAAATATACGTCCGACCAGCGCCGTGAAATCATGGAAATCTGCGAATTTCTGAAGGCGGAAATCGTGGATGCCACAACGACACATATGATTATTACGCTTTGCGATACGCCGGATCGAATCGAAAAACTCTTATCGATGGTTCGAAAGTTTAATATCGTCGAGATTTCCAGAACCGGAACGCTTGCCATGCCGAAATGCGGTGACGGGGAATAGGTTATGAAGAAGGGAGATTTGATTCTTCTTATTGTTGCAATCTGCGGACTGATTGGGGTTCTTGCGTTCTGGATTGTGAAACATAATGTGATGACTCCGTCCGGATACGGTATAGACTGCGTTGCTTATGAAAAGAACGAGGAAATCGGAAGATATCCGCTGAATCAGGATGCCGAAATCATAATCAAAACTTCCGACGGGCATTATAATACTCTTGTCATAAAGGATTGCGAAGCATCGATTAGCGAAAGTGACTGCAAGAATCAGATTTGCGTCAATACGAAGAACGCCGTAAACGAGGGCGATACCATCATATGTCTGCCGCATAAAATCTCCGTGGTTTTGGAGGGGTCCAAATGAAAGAAACGAAGAATACCTCCGAACACGTAAAGAACGAAGAACGAAACAGTGCAGAACGAAACAGCGCAGGCAGGTCAACGGAGAATAAACCCGGGAATACGTTTAAAAAACTTGCCTATATGGGCATGTTTCTGGCGCTTGCCATGATCATTTCCTATGTGGAGGTTCTGATTCCGATTGTTCCATCGGTCCCCGGAATTAAAATCGGTCTTGCGAATGCATTTATCTTAATCATTCTTTACCTGATGGGGCCGAAAGAAGCATGGATTGTAAATCTGCTTCGTGTAGTGCTTACCGCGATTCTGTTTTCAAATATTTATGCATTGGCGTATTCGCTTGCGGGTGCGATTTTTAGCCTTCTTGGGATGACGCTTTTGTACCGTAAGGAAAAGGCATTTTCATCGATCGGGATTGGAATGATTGGTGGCGTTTTGCATAATACCGGGCAGATTCTTGTGGCGGTTGCGGTTACTTTATCACCTGCAATTCTTAGTTACCTGCCGGTTTTACTGGTTGCAGGCTTGATCTGCGGCGCCCTGACCGGAGGACTCGCACGATTGCTGATACCTATACTCAAAAAAGTTATTAGTTTTTAGTATCATGTACTCGGAGGCGTCAGGAAAAAACCATGTACGCATATTTGAACGGCATCCTCGCGGATGCGGAAGAAGACAACTTAATCATTGACGTCAACGGCGTCGGCTACAACGTGCATGTCTACGACTCGAAGAGCATGCTTCTGCCGGCTGTCGGAAGCGAAATCAAGGTCTATACGTATACATCCGTAGCGGAAGACCGTTTTATGCTTTACGGATTCCTTGAGAAGGAAGAACTGGATTTATTCAAGATTCTGATATCCGTAAACGGCGTCGGCCCGAAGAGCGCACAGGCGATGCTTTCCGTGCTCGGAATCCGTGAAATCGAGCGTGCAATCATCGAAGAAGACGCTAAGACCATCGCCAAGACGCCCGGACTTGGTGCAAAAACCGCAGGACGTCTGATTAATGATTTAAAGGATAAGATTTCCGTAAAGGATTATGTTGCGGGAACCATCGGAGGCTCCGCAGATTCCGGTTCTGCTTCGTCAAATGGCACATTACGAGGCGGAAAGCTTCTTACAAAGGAAGAGGAGGAGTGCGTAATTGCACTTGTAAACCTTGGATATCAGCGTGCGAATGCCGTAAAAGCAGTAGAACTTGTAGAAAATGCAGCATCCCTTACCACTGAAGATTTGCTTAAGGCAGCTCTTAAGAACGTGATGTTTTTGTAACAGGATTTCTATATGGCAAGAGTTATCGAAACGAAAATTACAAACGAAGATGTCAAACTGGATCAGTCACTGCGACCGATCAGTCTGGAAGAGTATATCGGACAGGAAAAGATAAAGGAATCGCTCGGAATCAGTATTAATGCAGCTAAAATGCGTAAGGATTCCCTGGATCATATTCTTTTGTACGGACCACCGGGACTCGGAAAAACAACATTGTCCGCGATTATTGCAAACGAAATGGGCGTAAACATCAAGATTACATCCGGTCCGGCAATCGATAAACCCGGAGATATT
>JAEEGL011775179.1_pt1 | contig 13339 bp, 8 predicted proteins | sample 9134231 | NCBI WGS metagenome assembly JAEEGL01 (sample SAMN16246548, study PRJNA631951) | gut metagenome | biome: gut microbiome; feature: rumen; material: fiber-attached | host: Bos | place: Iran: Karaj | collected 2018-10 | reverse complement strand
GCAAAATAGATTATGTAGAACTTAGAAATTCCGAAACTTTAGATTTAGCAACCGATAAAGATAAATCTGTAGTTATAGCTGTTGCCGTTAAAGTTGCAAATGTAAGATTGATAGATAATATAGTTTGTAAAAAATAAAATTTTTCTTGGAGGAAAAATGACAATAAAAAGAAGACAGTATATTGTTAAACCGAAATTGCAAATAAAATATTTGTTGATTTTGGCAGCTATTATTGTTGTTTCATCAATATTGATTTATTATATGTTTTTAGATTCATTATTAAATTCTCCCGGAATGGATCAATTAAGTGCCGGTGCGGTTAAAAATTTTGTAAGATCGTACACAAGCGGGTTCTTTTGGGTAACACTTATTTTTATGGCAGTTATTTTAATAGAGAGTATATTTTATTTCCACAGATTAATCGGTCCGATATTTTTCTTTGAAAAAGTTATGTCAAAATTAAAAAACGGTGATTTTTCTGTTAGTATTCATCACAGACAAAAAGATGAAACTATAGAACTTGCAACAAGTATGAATGAAGCTGTTACAAATGTTAGAAACGCTATATCGGAAGATAGGAAAAAAATAGATGCAATTAAAATCGCAATAGATAGCGGCGAAAAGGATAAAGCTAAACATTTGCTTAGCGAACTTACACAATGGTTTAAAATAGAACAAGAAATAAAATGATAAAAACAGATTATTTAGTTATCGGTAGCGGTATAGCAGGTCTCAGTTTTGCATTGAAAGCATGCAAAACTAATGATGTTGCTCTTGTTACAAAGAAGAAATTATTTGATTCTTCTACCGGTAAAGCACAAGGAGGAATTGCTTGTGTTACCGATAAAGATGATACATTCGAATCCCATATACAAGATACACTTGTTGCCGGTGACGGGCTTTGCAACAAAGAAATAGTTGAAATTGCGGTAAAGTCTGCACCGGAGAGAATAAAAGAACTTATTTCTATGGGAATGAAGTTTGCAAAAAAAGATTATAACAGTTCTGAATTTGAACTTGGTCTTGAAGGCGGTCATAGTAAGAGAAGAATACTTCATGCAGGCGATATTACGGGTGAAGAAATAGAAAAAGTATTGGTTGCAAATATACAAAAGGCAAATAATGTAAGTATATACGAAGATCATATGGCAATAGATTTAATTGTCGATGAAAATAAAAAATGTTGCGGTGCTTACATATATGATATAAAAAATTCCAAGGTGGAAATCTTTTTGGCAAAAGTCGTTATTCTTGCTTGCGGCGGAACAGGTAAAGTTTTCTTGTATACATCTAATCCGGATGTTGCAACCGGTGATGGTATCGCAATGGCATACAGAGCCGGAGCAAAAATTTCCAATATGGAATTTATACAATTTCATCCTACATGTTTATACAATCCTATAGCAAAATCATTTTTAATTTCCGAAGCGGTTAGAGGTGAAGGGGCGGTATTAAAAAATCAAAAAGGTGAACCTTTCATGCAAAAGTATCATCCTTTAAAAGATTTAGCACCCAGAGATATTGTTTCAAGAGCAATAGATACGGAACTTAAAAAAAGCGGTGATAAATTTGTTTATCTCGACATAAGACACAGAGGTGAAGATTTTATAGTAAAAAGGTTTCCTAATATATATGAAAAATGTTTGTTCTATGGAATAGATATGGCAAGAGATATGATACCTGTTGTTCCCGCTGCACACTATTGTTGCGGCGGAATATCCGTAGATAAAGACGGACAAACATCAATAGAAAATTTGTTTGCAATAGGTGAAAATGCTTGTAACGGATTACAGGGTGCAAACAGACTTGCTTCAAATTCATTGCTTGACGGTCTTGTTTTTGCTTATTATGCGTACAAAAAGACACAAGAACTTTTACCTAATATAAAATTTAATGATAAGGTTAAAGATTTTGTTAATGAAAGTACAGGTAACGGAGATCCTACAATAATGTTACAACATTGGGAAGAAATAAGAAGAATAATGTCTAACTATGTAGGTATAGTAAGAACAAAAGAAAGATTAAAGATGGCTTTAAGAAGATTGAAGATGGTTAAAAAAGAAGTTGAAAACCATTTCAGAGATTTTAAAGTAAGTATGGAACTTTTGGAAGTGAAAAACTTAGTAGATGTTGCAGAAATTATAATTAAGTCTGCCATGACAAGAAAAGAAAGTCGTGGTGCTCATTATAATAGTGATTATCCAAAAAAACTAAGTTATAAAAAAGATACTGTTATTACAAAATATAATTAAATTGCAGTTTGTTAAGATAATATTATAATTGATATTTTATTTAAATTCTATTATACTATAAAAATGCAGATGGAAATTTTCTTAATTTGCTGTAGGGGGATAAAATGTTAAACAAATTAACGGAAAATGCAAAGGAATTAATAAACAATAATAAATTACAAGAAGCAGAAAATCTTTTGTTAGGTTTAGAAGATAAATACTCAATATTTGAATTGGCAAGAATAAGAAAAATACAAGGAAGAAGCAGAGAAGCAGAACAATTATATTTAAAATCGTTATCAATGTCTTCGGAAATAAAGAGTCATATAGATAGTGATATAAACATAGAATTAGGAAGAATATATGCCAGCTTTGGAAAAGTGGAAGAAGCTACAGCAAGATACGAAAGAGGAATAGATAGAATAAGTTTGGAGAAAAATATATATAGAGAAATAGGAGAATTATATTTTTCAATAGCTAATAATACAAAAGATTTTGTTAAAGAATATGCAAATTTAAATGAAGCAAAAAATAATTTAGAAAAAGCAATTGCTCTTTTCCCGAATGATATACAGACCAATTTAAGTTTAGGAATAGTTTATAGAAGATTAGGAATGGATAGTTTTGCCGAGACTGTATTCAATAAGATTTTATCCGATAAAAAATTGAGAACAAATAAGTTTTTATATAATAAGGTTTTAAATGAATATGAAATATTGATGAAAAAGAAATATTTGGAATCAAATCCGAGAGAAATGAGAGTAACACTAACTAATAAATGTAATGTCGGTTGTAGATATTGCAGTGTATGGAAAGATTCAGATTGGCAAATATCTACGGAAAGAATGGCTGAAGTTATGAGTTTATTCCCTTATTTGGAAAATATGTATTGGTTAGGTGGAGAAGTATTCTTATATAAAGGTTTTGAAGAAATAATGGAAGAAGGTTCAAAATATGATGCATTAAGCCAAACAATATTGACAAACGGGTTGTTGTTGAATGAGAGAATATTGGATAAAATAGCAAAGGCAAAAGTCTCTTTATTAATAGCAATAGATGCAGGTAAAAAAGAAACCTATGAATATTTAAGAAGAGGTTCAAGCTGGGAAAAACTTTGTTCGAATTTAGAACTTATAAAAGAAGTAAATCATAAGTCTGACAGAAGAATAAATACAACATTTAATGCCGTTATAAGTAAAAGCAATTATAAAGAAATGTTAGATATGGTAGAAATGGCACATAAGTATGATTTTAACAAAATAAGATTTATGCCTATTTTAGGAGATAGTGACGAAAATATATTTTTAAGAAAAGATATTCAAGCTACAACATATATTCAAGATATATTGCCGTTATTAAAACAAAAAGCGGATAATTATAGATTACAATTTGAAAACACATTACCTACAAAAGAAGTACCTTATTATAAAGATATTAATTTAAATTTTGTAAGAAATAACAACAGAGATTTAATTAATACCGATAGAAAATCAATTAAATGCATTGCTCCGTGGAGAACAGTCGTTTTAGATTCAAAAGGACCAATGAGAACATGTGCTTCTTGTAACGATTGGATAGGAGATTCTACAAAACAAACCATTAAAGAATTTTGGAATGGTGATAATATGCAATTTATTAGGAAGAGATTCGGAGAAATGTATTCTTGTTCCGGTGGATTTGATGTAAATGCCGGTCCTAATGATATCAGTAAGAAGGAAATGCATTGTTAATAGTGTTTAAGTAAAACATGTTTGGACAAAAGAAGTTACCATTTCCAACAGTGAGCATTATTTCTAAATGTAATAATAATTGCTGTTATTGCTTTCAGAGAGAAAATAGTGTCCAAAACAAAAAAGAAATGGTATCTTTTGACGATATAAAAAAGATTGTTACATGGGTAAAAGGTTTTTATCCTTGCCTTATTGTTTTGGGAGGAGAACCGCTGTTACATCCTAATATAGTTGATATAATGAACTATATTTCAAATGAACTTCAAAAATCAAAAATCATAACAAATTTAATAACTCCAGATGAACAAAAATTTGTGAATTTAATTAAAATAAAAAATATGAATTGGTTAATAAATGTAACACCCGATAAAAAAAATAAAGATGTTTTTGATAGAAATATTAAATTGTTGTTTGATAAACAATTTGAAGAGATTAATTCTAAAAAGCAAATTACGTTCAGCTTAACTCTTACGGGAGTAGAAAATATAGATTTTTATTATATTGATAATTTAATAGATATGCTGAAAAATTTACCGCAATGTTATAGAAATATTCGCTTTACGCCCCAAATGCCAAATAACGGGAATCCTAATAGCATATACGTTATAAAAAATTATGATAAGCAATATCTTTATTTATTAAAAAAAGTAAAAGAAGAAAATGTTATTATTTCTGCTTCTTTTGATTGCGGAATGAACAATTGTTTTATTTCGGAAGAAGTATTGGAAATTATTAATAAAAGCAAAATATTTGAAGCTAAAATAAAACTTTGTTCCGGACCTTTTATAGATATAACTACAGATTTAAAAGTTTTATATTGTCATTATTCTTCTCAAAGTTATTTTCCGTCGAAATATTATTATGAGTTTGATACACCGGAACAGTGTTTAGATTATTTTATTGAACAGAAAAACGAATTTTATAGAAATTATAGTTCTGATAAAATCAAGAAGATAAATAATGAAATTTATTCTGATTTTTGCCCGGCCATAGTTTCTAAAATATTGAAAAACGAATATATTTATGATATGAGAAATTAGCATGAAAATTTTAGCATTGATTGATGATCTTGTTATTAAAACGGCTTTGGAATCTATTATAAAAAATAAAAATTTTAAAGATATAGATATTGATTATGTATATTCTTATAATGAACATCATATAGAAAAGATTAATTTTAAACCTATTGATGTAAAAAAAGAGTGTAAGAGCATAATAGAAAAATATGACCTTGTTTTTTCTTTATGCTCTCAAGTTTTTCCTAAAACACTTGTAAATAATGTTCGTTGTATAAATTTCCATTTTGGCCTTTTACCTTATGTTTGCGGAGTGTTTCCAATAATATTTAGTGTTGTAAATAATATTCCTATAGGCGTTACCATTCATTTAATGGATGAAAAAATAGATCATGGAAATATAATATATCAAGAAAAAGTAGATATTTTAATAACCGATCAGTATAGAGAAATAGAACAAAAGTGTCAAAAAAAACTGATAAATATTTTGGAAAATAATATTGAAAATTTAATATATGGCAATTATAAAACTTATAAACAAGATGAGAAAAAAAGAAGATATTTTTCCGTAAAAGATCTTGAAGGTATAGGTATAAAAGAAGAAGAAAAGTGTAAAATGCAAGAGTTTTTAGACAGATTAAAAGTTTCTGATTTAATTAGTAGTGATGGAAAAAGCTATTTTCCTTTTTAAAGAATAGTTTTAAAAAAGATACTATTATTATTAATAATTAAATTAAAAGTGATTGATATTTTTATTGATATTCATACTATAACAAGTATAAATAAAAAGAGAGTTGTATATATTTTTGGTTGTAATATGGTAAATATTAGGCAAGAAATTAAAAGTGATTATAAAAAAGTATATGATTTAGTTAAAGATACTTTTTGCTTTGCAAAAGGTTTGATAAAAGGTGATGAGTGCAAGAGAATAAATGAACTAAAAAATAGTTCGAATTTTATTCCGGAACTTTCATTTGTTGCTGAAGAAGAAGATTGTTTGGTCGCATATAATATACTTACTAAGTTCAATAGATATTCAACTAACAAGGATATAAAAGCTTTGTTGTTAGGACCGATATGTGTAAAACTTGAATATAGAAACAAAGGAATAGGTAAAGAAATTATAAATAAAAGTTTAGAAGCAGCAAAAAACTTAGGATATGAAGTAGTATTCTTATTTGGTGATGAGAATTATTACAAAAAATTGGGTTTTAAACAAACTTTTTCTTATAATATAAAATCTTTAAATAAAAATATACGGCAAGAAGAAGCAATGCTTAAAGAACTTGTTCCAAATGTGTTAAAAGATGTTAAAGGAATGGTTTCTTTTGAATTTTAATACATTGTTATTTATAGATAATATTGTGAGCATAATCAATTTAATATTAGAACATTAGTTTAAAATAAAATCTTAAAAATATAGAAGTATATTTTGTAATATTAGTTATATTTCGATACGAATTTTAAAAAATACTCTAACAGATAACAATTGTTAGAGTATTTTGTTACTTTTTGCTACTGATAATAGTCTAACATAATAGACTTAGAATTTTGTATAATTATTATTTACACAATTTATAAGTTTTTGGAGAAAATTGAAGTGGAAAACATTATAAAAATAAGAGGAGCAAGACAACACAATTTAAAGAATATAGATATCGATATACCGAAGAATAAACTTGTTGTTGTTACAGGTTTATCCGGTTCGGGAAAATCTTCACTTGCGTTTAATACCATATATGCTGAAGGTCAAAGAAGATATGTGGAATCCTTATCTGCCTATGCAAGACAGTTTTTAGACCTTATGGACAAACCCGATGTTGATATTATTGAAGGACTTTCGCCTGCAATATCCATAGAACAAAAAAATCCGTCACATAATCCGAGATCTATTGTAGGAACCGTAACGGAAATTTATGATTATTTAAGATTGTTATATGCAAGAATAGGTATAGCACATTGTCCTAAGTGCGGTAAAAAAGTTGCTCCGCAAAGTTCACAACAAATCATTGATGATGTTATGAAGCTTGATGAAGGAACAATGATATATATTCTTGCACCGCTTGTAAAAAGTAAAATAGGAACATATGAAGAACTTTTTTCAAGACTATTAAAAGATGGTTTCACAAGAGTAAGGGTAGACAAAAAAATTTATGAACTTGATGAAACAATAAAGTTGGACAGATACAAAAAACATAATATAGATTTACTTATAGATAGAATAAAAGTTTCAAAACAATCACAAACAAGAATTGCAGATTCCATAGAAACTACACTTAAACAGGCAAGAGGTCTTGTAACTGTTGCGATAGTTAATGAAAATAAAGATATAAAAGAAGAAAAAACTTACAGCGAACATTATGCTTGTGTAGATTGCGGTATAAATATTCCCGAAATCGAGCCCAGACTTTTCTCTTTTAATACTCCGCATGGAGCATGTCCCGATTGTTCCGGTATAGGTGAAAAAAGTGAAATAGATGTAGATTTAATTGTTCCGGATAAAACAAGAACAGTAAATCAAGGTGCATTGCAGGCTTGGTCTGAACCTGTAACAACAAGAACTCACAGATGGAAAGGTGCATGGTCCGGATACTATTATGAACTTATAACAGATGCTTGTAAAAGAAATAAAATCCCTATGAACAGACCTTGGGAAGATTTAACATCCAAGCAACAAGAAGTGTTGTTATACGGAGATGGTGAATTTGAAGGCGTTATTACCAACATGCAAAGAAGATATAACGAGACAGAATCCGATTATGTAAGAACCGAAATTTTTTCGAAATATATGTCTACAAAAACTTGTCCTACATGTCATGGTAAAAGGCTGAAAAAAGAGGCATTATCGGTATTGGTAAACGATAAATCCATTATGGATATAACGGCAATGTCGGTAGAACAGGCAGTAAAATTTTTTGAAAATATAAAACTTACCGAAAAAGAAAAAACAATATCAAGAATAATTTTAAAAGAAATCAGAGCAAGATTAAACTTTTTAAATAATGTAGGCCTTTCATATTTAAGTTTAGACAGACAAAGTTCGACTCTTTCCGGTGGAGAAGCTCAAAGAATACATTTAGCAACGCAAATAGGCTCCGGCCTTACCGGAGTTTTGTATGTATTGGATGAACCGTCTATAGGACTTCATCAAAGAGATAACACAATGTTGTTAAAAACATTAACCACATTAAGAGATTTAGGAAATACATTAATAGTTGTTGAACATGATGAAGATACAATGAGAACAGCAGACTATTTAGTTGATTTGGGACCGGGTGCAGGTGTTCATGGAGGTCAAGTTGTTGCAAGCGGTACTCCGAAAGAAGTTATGAAAATTAAAAACTCAATAACCGCACAATATCTTAACGGCAAACTTTCAATACCTATACCTAAAAGAAAAAAAACTAACGGTAAATGGTTATCGATAAAAGGTGCAAGTCAATTTAATTTAAAAAATATTAATGTTGATATTCCGTTAGGCTTATTTGTTTGTGTAACCGGAGTTTCCGGTTCCGGTAAATCTACACTTGTTCATGAGATTTTATATAAATCTCTTGCTCAAAAGTTTTACAGAGCAAAAGAAGTTCCCGGAAAAAACAAAGGAATAGAAGGCCTTGAAAATATAGATAAAGTTGTTATTGTAGACCAATCTCCTATAGGAAGAACTCCAAGATCTAATCCTGTAACATATACGGGAGCTTTTTCTTTAATAAGAGAATTATTTGCGCAAACTCCTCAGGCAAAAGCAAGAGGATATATGCCCGGCAGATTTTCATTTAATGTTAAAGGCGGAAGATGTGAAAATTGTCAGGGAGACGGAACATTGCAAATAGAAATGCAGTTTTTGCCGGATATTTTTGTTAAATGCGATGTTTGCGGCGGAAGAAGATTTAATGAAGAAACTTTACAAGTAAAATATAAAGGTAAAAATATTGATGAAGTTTTAAATATGACAGTTGAAGAAAGCGTTAAATTCTTTGAAAATATTCCTAAACTACACAAAATATTAGCTACATTAAACGATGTAGGTTTAGGTTATATTAAAATAGGCCAATCTTCAACAACATTATCCGGCGGAGAAGCTCAAAGAATAAAACTTGCGACAGAACTTTCAAGAAGATCTACCGGAAGAACATTATATATACTTGATGAACCGACAACCGGTTTGCATTTTGCAGATATTGCAAAATTACTTGATGTGTTACATAAATTGGTTTATGCGGGAAATACGGTGCTTGTTATAGAACATAATTTAGATGTTATTAAAACGGCGGATTGGATTATAGATTTAGGACCGGAAGGTGGTATAGGCGGCGGAAAAATTGTAGGCTGTGGAACTCCGGAAAAAATAATGACTATAGAGAAATCTTATACCGGGCAATTTTTAAGGAAACATATTTACAAGAAATAAGGTTTGTATTGAAAAATAATATAAAAAAAGTTAAAATATTAAAATAGTACCTATAAAGAATATATGGGAGATTAAATGAGAAAGTTTTTGACGATATTTTATTTCGTTTCGGTATGTTTGTTAGCATATGCGTTTTCTTATGCTGAAACGTTTTCAATAGATGGTATTGAAACTTTTTCAATAAGCGGAGCCGTAACATCATTTTCTTCATCCGGTTTAGCATTGAATGATATAGAAATTGAAGTTACCGGTACAAAAAATGTAAAAACAAAAACCGGTAGAACAGGTAATTATATTGTATCGGGTTTACCGAAAGGTGGAACATATACACTTACTCTTTCTAAACCAGGTTATACTTTTCAACCGGCAAATAAAGTTTATAGAAATCTGGAAGGAAGTAAAGTTAAACAAGATTTTGTTGCGGAACTGGCAACATATTCTATAAGCGGAAAGGTTATTGTAGGTGGTAGACCTGTAAGAAATGTTATGATTACCATAAACAACAGGCCTATAAAATATTATACGGATCAAGATGGAGAATATGTTATAGATAATCTTGAATATAACGGAGGCCCTTATGTGGTTTCTGTTGTTTCGGATAAACATATATTTGAACCGTTTAAAATAGATTATTTGGAAAAAAATACAGTCCATGATTTTAGAAAAGATATTATTATTAGCGGTAGAGTAACATCTTTGGGACAAGGACTTGCGGATATAGAATTGGATGTTAACGGAACAAAATACAGAACGGATAGTGACGGATATTATAAAGTTGATTCTGTTGTTTCAAACGGTGATTATGTTGTTAAAGTAGTAGATGATAAATACAATCCTACTCCGGCTTCTGTTCCTATAAAGAAAATTACCGGTGACAGATATGATGTAAATTTTTCTATGTTAGGTCAGGTTGTTGTAAAAGTAACACATAATGGTCAACCGTTTAAAAATGCAATAATTACAGTAAGTGATAGAGATCAAGAATATAAAACAGATGCACAAGGTTCTTTTACTATCCCGAAAATGGGACTTAATCAGTATTATCAAATTTCCGTTTCCAGTGAAGGATATCAATTTTCACCAAAAGAAAGAGTTATTAATTCTTTGATAAGAGAATCTGCTTATCAAAATTTTAAAGCGGAAGTGGAAACTCATTCTATAACAATAAGTGTTAATCAAGGTAAAGATCCGTTAGAAAATGTTGATGTTAATGTTAATAATAATGTATATAAAACAGATAAGAATGGTGTATGTTTAGTACAAAAACTAAATTACGGTAAAAAATATACAATAACAGTAAACAAAGCAGGTGTAAAATTCTTACAAGCAACAAAAACAATAGATAAACTTACAAAAGATGAAATGATATCTTTTGAAACTCAATTATCAATCTCCGGTACTGTTTTAAACAAGAATAATCCGTTATCAAATGCTGTTGTAAGTTGTGGTGAAAAACAAATAAAAACAGATGCAAACGGAAAATATTCGTTTAAAAATTTAGAGCCATTCAAAAATTACACAATAAAAGTTTCCAGTGAAAATTTTGTTTTTGTAAAAGAAGAAATTGAAATATCAAATTTATCGGAACAAATGGATAATGTTGATTTTACTGTTTCTGTAGACAAGAAAGCAGAAGCCGAAGCAAAAGCAAAAGCAGAAGAAGATGCAAAAAAAGCCAAAGAAGAGAAAGCCAAAGCAGAAGCGGATAAGAAAGCCAAAGCAGAAGCAGATAAGAAGGCAAAAGAAGAACAAGCAAGACTTGATGCAGAGATAAAAAGATTAGAAATGGAAGAAAAAGCCAGAGCTGCATTGGCAGAAAAAGAAGCTAAAGCCAAAGCGGATGCGGAAGCCAAAGCTAAAGCAGAAGCGGAAAAGCAAGCAAAACTTGAAGCGGCAAAAGCAGAACAAGAAAGAATAAAAGCAGAAAAAGAAGAAGCAGCGAGAAAAGCAAAAGAAGAAAAGTTAAGAGCAAAACTTGAAGCGGAAGAAGCTGCAAAGAAAGCAAAAGAAGCAAAAGAAAAAGAAATAGCCGAAGCCAAAGCCAAAGCAGAAGCGGATAAAAAAGCAAAAGAAGAACAAGCAAGATTGGATGCAGAGATAAAGAAGTTAGAGATGGAAGAAAAAGCTAAAGCGGCATTGGCAGAGAAAGAAGAAGCAGAAAGACAAGCAAAATTAGCTAAAGAAGCAAAAGAAAAAGAAATAGCGGAAGCCAAGGCAAAAGCTGAAGCGGAAAAACAAGCAAAACTTGAAGAAGCAAGAATTGAAAAAGAAAAAATAAAAGCAGAGAAAGAAGAAGCAGCAAGAAAAGCAAAAGAAGAAAAGTTAAAAGCAAAACTTGAAGCGGAAGAAGCAGCAAAGAAAGCAAAAGAAGAACAAGCAAGACTTGATGCAGAGATAAAAAGATTAGAGATGGAAGAAAAAGCTAAAGCGGCATTGGCAGAAAAAGAAGCAAAAGAAAGAGAAATAGCGGAAGCTAAAGCCAAAGCAGAAGCTGAAAAACAGGCAAAAATAAAAGAAGCGGAAGAAGCCAAAGCCAAAGCAGAAGCGGAAAAGCAAGCAAAACTTGAAGCAGCAAAAGCAGAACAAGAAAGAATAAAAGCAGAGAAAGAAGAAGCAGAAAGACAAGCAAAATTAGCTAAAGAAGCAAAAGAAAAAGAAATAGCTGAAGCTAAAGCCAAAGCAGAAGCTGAAAAACAAGCAAAAATTGAAGCGGCAAAAGCAGAACAAGAAAGAATAAAAGCAGAGAAAGAAGAAGCAGCAAGAAAAGCGAAAGAAGAAAAAGCAAGATTAGAAGCTGAAGCTAAAGCCAAAGCAGAAGCCGACGCAGAAGCGGAAAGACAGGCAAAACTTGAAGCAGAAGAAGCAGCAAGAAAAGCAAGAGAAGAAAAAGCAAGATTAGAAGCTGAAGCTAAAGCCAAAGCAGAAGCCGATGCGGAAGCGGAAAGACAGGCAAAATTAAAATCTGAAGAATCTTTAAAGAAATCTAAAGCAGAAAAAGATGAACAATTAAGAAAAGCAAAAGAAGAAGTTTTTGGAAAGAACAGAATAAAAGAAAGTGTTGCTGTTAAGGGATATTCATCGGATGATGATATTAAATTAATAGATGATGATGCTGAAACTGTTTATATAGAAGGAAGAGTATTAAAAGGTAAAGTTGGTGTTAAGGGTGTTCAAGTCAGATTATTATTATCAGATGAAGAGAAAATATTTTTAACTGATAAAAACGGATATTATAAAATTCCTGAATTGGATAAAGGAAAGAATTATTTAATAACAGTTCTTTCCGGTAAAGAGACTCTTAATTTATCACCTAAATCAAGAACTTATAAAAATTTATCCACAAATATGAAAAAACAAAATTTTTATGTTGTTGAAAAAACAAAAGTTGAAAAACAAAAGAAGCCTGAAAAAGATAATAATACCGAAACTCAAGATTGGAACTCTAAGTATGGAATTGTTAACAAAAACGGAGTGATACAAAAAGATATACACTGGTAGTTAAATGAAATTTATAGATATAAAATTAAAAAATAATCCATATAAAATAATCTTTTCGGATAATTATAAAGATTTATTAGATAATTTAAAAAAATATCTTCCTAATAGGAAGGTATTTTTTATTTCCGACACAAATGTTTCAAAAATATATTTAAAAGAAATTATAGCCCTGTTAAAAAAAGAAAAGTTTATAGTTGAATATTTTATTATTAAAGCCGGTGAACAATCTAAAAATATAAAAACATTAACAAGCATATACAATTATGCTTTAAAAGTCGGAATAGACAGAAAATTTGCAGTAGTTGCTTTAGGTGGCGGCGTTGTTGGCGATATATCAGGGCTTTTCGCATCTACATATATGCGGGGTTTAGATTTTGTACAAGTGCCTACATCATTGCTTGCAATGGTAGATTCTTCTATCGGTGGAAAAACCGGTGTAGATTTAGAAATGGG
>JAEEGL011001734.1_pt1 | contig 13339 bp, 7 predicted proteins | sample 9134231 | NCBI WGS metagenome assembly JAEEGL01 (sample SAMN16246548, study PRJNA631951) | gut metagenome | biome: gut microbiome; feature: rumen; material: fiber-attached | host: Bos | place: Iran: Karaj | collected 2018-10 | reverse complement strand
TCTCCTCCCAGTACTCGTAAGCATCCTCCCAATCATCGAAATCCTCTTCCCATTCATCGGCGAAGTCTTCCGGATCACGATACTTATATACATCATAAGGATCATACTTATAAGAACCGGAGCTCTTCCCGGACTTCTTGGTCGAGGATTTACCGGTACTCTTTGAGGAGCCGCTGCTCTTCTTAGAACTGCTGCTATCCGACGACTTACTGCTCTTCGAAGTGCTACTGTATTTTGATTCTTCTTCTAAACTCTTATAAAGCTCAATGAAGTCCTTATTCTTTTTTGCATAGACCTTATCATAGCTGATAGCATGTTCAAAGCAATATTCCGATTCAGCAACATGTTCATTACTGCAGGTTTTAAGCACACATTTATGCTCCTCGCAATAAAAGCTTCCGGGCATACGCTTATTCGCACATTCATATGTGAGACATTTGTCTCTATAATACTCTTCTTTCCTGGCATCTTCTATCTTCTTGGCAATATTGTAAATAATGGACACAACCAGGCCAAGTAATACCACTGCGAAGAAAACCACCCAGGCATAATCTTTCAAAGTCCACTCATCTTTATCCTTCATAGTCCACTTGTTTTTATCTTTATTATCCTGATCATTAACCATATTTACAAATCACCTCACTTTCTACTATCAACAGATTATTGTTTGCTTATATACACTTTATCATGCAAAAAAGTCAAAATAAACCGAAAATACGTCAATTTATACCACTCAAAAGTCTCCTCAAAAGCAAAATATCTTTTTTACCCATACTAAATGTGTCGCATTTTTGGACAAAATCCCTATTTTTGTACAGAAATATGAACAAATCTAAAATAGCGATCAAACCAATAGTCGACTATCGATTTAATCGCAATTTTAGGGAACAGAGAACCGTCTCCCTGTTCTCTCTGTCTTACTTACGTCTATACATCATATCATAAAGGGTACTTAAACTAATTACCTGTTTGATCCTTTCAAGATCATAACTGTTGATATTGGGAACTACCTCCTGCATCATTGCCACAAGAGTCTCCGTACTAACATAACATTCAAAATCAGATATCTGTTCAGGACTATACTGCTTTCCACATTCTATGCTTTTAAAAAGCAACTTAAACACAGTTCTTTCAGAAAGGTACTCTGCAGCATCCAAAAGATCATCATAAGAAATACCGCCATCTTTTTTTGCACGTGCAATAATCAGATCATCAAATAGCGATTGGCTGATATACTCAGCAAGATCAATTATCTCATCGTATTTAAAATCATATCCGTTATCAACCAGATAATGAACAAGCCTATCTGTAGTATACTCATCAACGTATTCACATGTTATCATATCAAGAACATGATCAGGTACGAAATGTCCTCCACTCTGTATCTGCCTTAATACTAGCGATGAAAACATGTTTTTATCAAGGAAATCCATAAAGTAGTCTAACTCATCACGAGTATAGATTTTTTGCTTTTGGATAATCACAGAAAGAAACCAATCTCTGAGCCCGTCACTTATATGTCCATCCATCTCTATCACATCTGCAAGACAGAATTCAACCCCTGAATGCAAAGCTTTATTAACCAGTTTATCACAGACTATTTCATCCTGTAACATACATAGGCTTTCCGCCACTTCACTTCCGGAGGGGAAATTCTCTATAAAATCTATATTTCTTATGATAACATTTAAAGGCCAAATATCACAGCCATCAACGAATTTAGACCAATACATAGTTTCTCCTTTCCGGATGCGCCTGTCTGCCTCCTCATCAAACCTGTTATCACAAAATTATTTCTTTCTCACAAACGTACACTTCGGATACCCGGAACATCCATAAAACTCCCCGTACTTACCTTTTCTTAAAACTAACTCCTTCTTACATAGCGGGCATATCATACCGGACTGTAAATTCCTGACAGCATCAACGTGCTGCTTTTTCTCTTCCTGTGTTTTCTGGGTGAGAGGGAGTAATCTGTTATATATCGCATCTACTTCTGCTGGAGTAAAAAAAGTACGACCGTTTTTCAGCTCATCCTTCAAGCCCCATAAAAGCTGATTTCTCTTTATAATTTTAATATGTTCCGTGTTCATCGGGATCTTCTTCAACTCACATCTATCCGAAAAAACTATATATGAGTAAATGCAAAATGGAGCAACTCCCAAATAATCAGCAAGTTTTTTAATATGTCCCTCGTTCTGTTTTACCGGATTATAAAACTGATTTTTCTGACCTGATACCAGCATCTGCATCCATTTATCAGATCTTTCGTCACCAAAAATCCATCCGCTGTAATTCTTTGATTCAAGAACAAACAAACCCTTTTCCGTAATAGCTATAACATCAATCTCTGTAGTGAATCCCTTCTTCTCTACATAGACATTATGTATAGTCCTGATATAAGACAAATTTGTTAAGGCCCGATTATTCAAAACGTACTCAGAAGCATACTCTCCGAACTCTCCGACACTCTTGCCAAATCCCATCACCTTTAAAGGTTCACCATTAGTAAATAGATTGGTTGCGTCAGTCAGGAAATCTTTGACTTTATTTATGGCTTTTTCTTTCTTGTCATCAAAATTATCCATAATAGAAGCTAACTCCTATACATTTTCTATCAGCATCATATAAATATACAAATGTCCATAATGACTTACTGAAATAATTACTTGAATTAGCTTTAGCATCATTTATTCTCACGTAATAAACATATGCTACGGAATTATCATCATAATCTTGGCTACTAAATAACGGATGTGATCCATCATAAGGATCCCATTCTGCTGAACCGGATATTTTTATATTATCTTCAGTATAACCGGAAAACTTCTTTAAAATGTCTTGTTCAAATGTATCAAACGCCGGCGCTTTTTTTGCAGCAAATGTTGGAAGTATATAATAATCAGAACCTGTTAAATAAATCCCGTTAATAAACGGAATATAATTAGCCTTAATATTTCTATCTGAAATAATCATTTCTCTATAATACTGGTGTGTACCAGGATCAGTTTTAAATACATTCCACTTCCATTTTCCCAGTAATACATATGCTTCATCTCCATAGATTTTCGAAGTGTTAATATCAACTTCTTCTGCTTCTTCTAAATCCGTATATGCATCTTCAATATATAGAATTGGAGATTTCATTTTTTCGTCAATTTCACCCAAAGTGGTTTTTCCAAATATAATATCAACGCCTTCAATATTCATTTTAGGCTCTTCTATCTCAACTCCGTTTTTACCAATATAAAGTGTACCTTTTTTAGATTTCTTGGTACTTGATACTGTAAGATTAAATAATTCCGATTTACCCTTTGCTGTTGCCACTATAGTACATACTCCCTTTGCGACGCCCTTTACTACTCCCTTGCTTGAAACAGTTGCTATAGAAGTATCATCGCTTCCCCATACAGCGTTCTTTAAGTTTGTTTTTAACGTAATCTTCTTCCCAACTTTTACTGAGTATGTCTTTTTATCCGCAGCATTTATACTATTATAATTTCTACATAAAACGCTAATGCAAATTAAAACAAAACATAAACAAAATGGAACTAGCTTTTTCATCGTTTTCCCTCCAATTCTGCTCAAAATTTATTACTTGTTCTTAAGTTTAATCCCAAACCCGACTATACCAAATATCAGTAACCCGAGAGCTCCGACTATCATACAATAATACCCCAGTCCTCTTGACAGATAATCACTGGTATACCCAATTAATGTAGATAAATCTTTGTTATCCAAGTAAAAGAAATACGCATACACTATACCTGCTATCCCCGAAAAAACATATTGTTCAATCGCACCTGCTGTAAGTCCAACCGCACCGGCTATAAAAAATATAGCGAAATCCTTGGAACCGACATCCCTGAAAGACATGCTAAGCGAGCTACCAAATAAATTGATCTGTATAAAAGGCAAAAACAAACCTACGACACACATAGCTCCGGCTATAACCGCCAAAATACGTATACCATTAGTGTTATATGAGCTATTATCATAACCCGAATTATCGGTATCGGATTCGGTCTGTTTCTTTGTAAACCAAAATTCATATTTCTCGCCGCAATAAGGACAGTTGGGTACATCACTTTCAATATTGCGCCCGCATCTTCTGCATATCATAGATTATCTCCGTATGTTAATAATAGTCTTTTTTGCAACATACAATGTTTACAGCAAACTATCCGATGAACCAAATAATACAAGATTCTCAAAATCTAAATCATATTTCTTTTCAAGATAATTCAAAATCTTATAAAGTGCCGTAGTGTCATCTATAACCTTATCTACCTGTTCGCAAAGATCTAATATCTTGTTCCGTCTCTGTTTGAAATTTTCAATAATTCCCATATAACTTTCCAAATAACATTCTAAAGTCTAATAGCATTATTAATATACATATCAATCATCTTTTGAATTTCTACATTATCTGCTTTTAAGAATCCATCAAAACAATTAGGAAAAACAAATGTATGTTCCAATCCTGAAAAATCTGCTGTTATATGTTTTCCATCGCAAAAAATAACTTTCCCATATTTAAATTTTTCGTGAAAAACGGTAGTATTAATTACAGCCTCAGACAGCTCCTCAATAGTACGCGGTCTATCCTCCTCATCTGCTTTTGCTAGCGGTGCATAATAAACGGTTCCATGAACTTGTATATCAACAGCATTATCTTCGCTACGGATTTCATATCTTTTCTCGGGTAAACCGTAAACATTTACAAGCTGATGACCCGTTGAAAACGCATTTTCTTCCAAATAATCCCTGTTTTCAAAAATTAGTTCCTCTATGCTCTTAGACTCTTGCTCCGAATGGAAATCTTTTTCTATCAGTCTCTTTAGCTTATTGATAAGAAATAGATTCTGGACTCCCTCAGTATCGTCAGAAGGCATCAAAACAAATAAGTAATCTCTTGCCCTACTTATAGCAACATTAACAATATTCTGTCGGTTAAGAAACATCTCCTTGTTAGTGGTTATCTTAGGCGGAGGATTAAACAAAGCAATTATAATATCGCATTCATCGCCTTGAAAGCCATGTATCGTTCCGCAGTTAACTTCAACAGTATCGGGTAAATCAGCCGATGCAATCAACTTATCTATTATTCCTGCTTGTGCACCATATGGTGCAATTATACCTATACGGAACACATCTTCTTTGTTCTCGCGTGCAATTGCTTTAGCCATATATGAAGTAAATTCATAAACAAACAACGCAGAATAAATCTGATAGCTACTAAGCTTCAGTTGTTTCGAACGGTAAATACTCTCATACTGGCTTACCGGAAACTTAATAATATTTAAATTCTCATACTCCAGAAACCGCTCTATATTCAATGGCCTTGCATCTTCGTTTTCCCTTGCATGCGTAAGAACACCATTGTATAAAAGTTGGCTGAAAACCTCACCTATACACGGTATGCTTCGGTATTGTTTTGTTAATAGTGTTATCTTAAATTTATGAGGTACTGTTTCCGCATTTTCAGAAAACTCATTAAGATGTACCATACTGTATATATTCTGGATTTTCCAGTCGGAAATGACCGTCGTCGGTTCAATCTGAAAAGGATCTCCTGCAATAATGAATTTTTCCGGTGTCTTCAAGTAGAGCATATATACCATATGGACAAGAGGTATCATTGAAGCTTCATCAACCACAATATAATCCCAGTTTATACCATGAAGATAGTTAAATTTTCCTGTAGAATCTATAAAGTAGTCATATGGCAGTCTTGCCATGGTAGTAACTATAACACACCTGTCATAATCTTGTATTTCAAATTCCTTACCATGGAATACCGGGCTTCTCTCGACTTCCTCATCTATTGTGACACCATATCTCACTAACCATTTCTCGTATCCGTTATCACTCCCCATTTCTTGCATAATACGGGAAACAAGTACATCAGCTGCTTTATTTGTCGGAGCGAGGACTAAAACACGAGCCTGTTTCTCCCTCATCATGGGGATAAGTACGTTTCGTGACAGATAGGTTGTCTTACCCGTACCCGGAGGTCCGAATATAAACTCTATATTTTCACAAAGGTTCTGCTGCATGTTATAGTCATCAGAAAAATCAAATGGAGATTCTGAAAACCTGGCAAACTCCTTCTGCAGCTCCCTAGTAAGGAATGTTGGATTCTGTGCCACGATCTTAGCCTGAGTCACCTCAGAAAAATCAGCTAAATAGATATAATCGTCCGGTTTTATCTTGACTCTCAATGTATAAGACTGAACATTAGCCACTTCTATAACAAACCGCTTCACCTGGCCATCCCTAAAAGTAATCTCAAGAGGAATATCAACAAGTTCTTCCATTATCTGAGGAATGCTTTTATCAGGATGTCCTAATATTAATGTTCTGTTTGTCCCAACCTCACGCTTTACTGTCGAGAAGCATATGGAAACTTCCCTACTTCTCGCATTATCATCACTGTTTGCCATTGCTTCAAGCTGGAGCAAGGCGCTGAACCATCCATACGAGTATACTGTCGAATTACTCGCTCTCTGTCGTGTTTCTTCCATCTGAATAAGCCTAGAAATCTCATCTTCGCATTTCTGCTTTGCCTGTTCTATCTTATCAGTGCAGTTAAAAGATGCTCTCGTATTTTCGTCACTATCGTTCTCTGGTTTCTGCTCGTTATTTAAGTTATCCTTTTGCTGCTTATCTTTCTTTTCCTTTATCCTATCCTTAATATCATTTATTATCTGTTCTTCGGTACTATTTTCTTTTATCCTCTGTTGAGCTGAACTATCCTCTTCGTTTTCTGTCTGTTCAGATAGGTTTCCAACCATATCCATTAGCTGCTGTATCTTTTCCTGGGGTAAGTTGAATAAACCCAGTGATGCCAGCCGGTCATATGCTTCGATTTTTTCCCTTATAGCATCATCCAGCTTTTCATATTCCGGATGCTCATCCTTGATCCCCAAAAGGTTAAGAAGCTTCTTAGCTCCATCCCTGGATATGTCATAGCAGCGGGCCATATCCTGAATGCATATATTTCTCGGTGCCTTAAAAACACCATTCTTATCGGCAACCCATTCTCTGTTCCTTAAATAACGTAATCCAAAACCTTCATAGCGAGTCATGTAGTCCGTACGGAAAAAATATCTATAAATTCCACCAATGACCTGTGAATTGCCGGAATACCCTGGAGTCGAGAATGCGTGTATTAACTGCTTCCATAATATCTCTGAAAGCTTCTGATCATGGTTGTCTTTGATTCTGTTTAGTACAAAAAGGTCTTTATCTAACCTATAGTCATACCAATGCCTATATCGTGTAGATTCATGCCAATTGTCACCAAATGACTTGACTACTTCATCATATTGATTCTCATATACCACTATACGCACATACTCATTTACACCAACTTGCTGGAGGAAATCACGTAGATACTTGCATTCTTTTTTACTGAGGTATGACTCATATCCTTCAATATCCACAAAAAAGACTTTGTTACCGGTTCCTTCAAAATAATAATTCAGATCCGTTGAAGGGAAATAGACCTTTGCTGGAACACAAGTTTTTTTTCCTGTAGCATCTTCAGATACTGACTCCACAAATTCTCTTTCTTTAATCTTTCTTATGAAATGATCAGTATCCTTATCATCTTCGTAAAGTTCAATATAATAATCAAGAAATGCTCTAAAATCTGACTTTGAATTAAGTTCTTCTTTTTGCAATATCTTGTTGTTAATTTTATCTCTTAATTCAGGGTGCTTTATACCAAGTCTTTCAATCAATTTCATCGCAGACTCATTTGTCAAGAGTTCTGTAAGAACTGTATCATAGCCCTCACTATCCTCATCTGCTAGGAAAAGGGTAGGTGTTGGCTCGTAAAATTTTGCAAAAGCAGCCACTGCCTTTCTTTCCTGATTAAGGAAAATAGGTGCTAACTTACTACGGTCAACCCTTCTATCAGTTTTCAAAATAAAATCGTAAAGACTGTACAGCCATTCCAATGGCTGGTTTTCAATAAACTCTGGGGTAAGCATATCAATCAGCTTTAAGTCCTGAATTGCAGAATTTGGCATTATACTTCCAAGATAATCCGATTTTCCGTCCCTTGCACGATAAAGAGTTTCCCAGCCTTTTGATGGCAAGATCCATCTGGCATTTCCATTATTGCATAATTCTGCCAGTTGCTCATTGGAAACAAGCTCCGTAAAATCTGACCAGTAGGCCATATATGCGTTTTTGGCATAGACATAGTCATTAAAAGTTGGCAACAGCCTTTTCGAAGAAAAAACCAGCTTTATTTTTTCAAAAAATGGATATAGTGATATGTCATCTCTTTCATTTTTGGGAATATAAAGTTGTTTATTAATTGGTATATATGACAGTATCTCATCATCAATGATCATCTGTCCCTCTTTGAGTCCTATATCCCTTAAATAAATAAAACAGTCTGCTGCCAAATCCGCAAGCAATCCTATCATGCGTATATTATGGGGTTCAGTAGCTTTAATCCCTTCTCGGCTGTCTGTAAGAAGAAATGGCGCATTTATAATGAAATTGAGGTTTGTGTCCTTCTTAGTCGGGAAGAAACAAAAAGCATAATAATCAGTCTGGATTAGCTTCCCATCTTCATCAAAAAAGAATCCACAGGAATACTCATAGCCTTCTTCAGTCTTACGGGTAAACAGCCACATTCTGTCATTATCATCAGATGTTCCGTTAATAAATTCCAGTTTTCTGGCAATAGTATCCCCTATTTCCTGTTTTTCTTTTTCCTGTTTGACATATTCCCCTGTAACTTCTCCTATTTTATACCTAATCGTTTCGAGATTTTTCAAAAAAAGCGTAGGAAACACCAGATTCTGAAGCTTATGTGATATATCTGAATAAGCCTCGTCAGCTTTTCTATCAGGATGATCAAAAGGAAAAACAAACGCCGTCTCGTTTTGCTCCTTTTTGACTTTCCCAGGCTCTATAATGGCAGGAACTATAAACCGTTCAATCTTAAATGAAATATGTGGGTCATAAATATATGGCGTAGTCGTATACTGGAATACAGCCTTAAATCCCACACCGAATTTTCCGATTGAAGCAGATGTCTTATTTGAATTTGCTATTGAGGTAAGCGAGTTTAAATCCCCAAGCTTGCCTTCATTATAATCCTCTTCCTCTGTATCAAGATCCGACACAGTGAAAAGACGCTTCCCATTATGAATAAAAACAAGATGGTCCTTAAAAAGCTCAAACCGTGCTTCCGTAGCCCCTACATCATCTGCATTCTGGATAAGCTCATATATAAAATGAGCCTGATCTGAGTATTTTTCTACAACACTGGATTTAAGTCCCCTCATGGATGTTTTTTCCAGGGTTTTGGCACTTTCTTTCCGATCTTCAGCTAGTTTATCAAATAATACCTTCTCTTCAATAGTCATTCCACTGTCATCCTTATAACAAATATTTGTCGATTTTCTCTTGGATAGTTTGTGAATCTATACTTCCGTCAAGGCCATCATAGGTAACTATAAGGTTACCGTTTTTTTCTGAAAATCCATTCGCCTCATATAACTTTTTCTTTTCTTCCCAAGAAGCTTTATACCCTGCATTTCCAAGTAGGCCTAAATGTTCCCATATTATTAACGAGCCACTTGCAGCATCCTTGAAAGTGAAATCAGGCAGTTTATATGTATTCCCCAGATAAAGCCTTTCCTCATACAAAAAATCATCTATTCCATTGTCACAAAGCATATTGGCAATTATGACCTCGGATTTAGACCTAACCATTAATCCGTTCTTTGTCCTATGGATAAGCCTATCTTCATAATATTTCTGATTAACTTCTACTATCTTCGGTGCTTCAAATAAATCCGTATAACGCTGGGCAATATCAGAGTATTCCATGGAAGAATACTTTTTTAAGTTATAAGCTTCTTGGTCATAGAGGATGATAAGTTTATCTTTCTGCCTTGTTAATGCAGTATAGAGCAACTCCTTAGACATAAGGAAACACTTATCACTCAGCGCAACGATTACAGCGGTGAACTGACTGCCTTGTGCTTTATGGACTGTAAGTGCGTATGCTAGCTCCAGGGGATTTACCCCTTCATCCCCAAAATCGTCTTTTTCAGTGTAACTATATGTACATCCCAGCTGAGAGGCATACTCGACTTTCAGATACCAATCCTGGCCCCAACCACCGCAAGCCATTCCTATCTCCCCGTTAGCAACGTAATTGTCACTTTCTTCTTTAGGGTATGCCTCTCGTCTCTGGTTTATGACATTTATAACCTTATCACCGTATACTATTCCATCTGCCCCGACACGCCTGGGTATCTTCCCCCGGCTTTCAGTGGCCAGCTTAATGGAATCAGATCTATATTTCTCATGTATGAAGTGATTCATGTGCAGAACCCCATGGGAGTCATTCCTGACCGGTGAAAGTATCTGCCACTCCTCTGCCTTGCTCGCACAGCCCTTCAAAGCACCCTTAGTATAATTATAGAACGTCAGGCCATCATATTTATCATTGTGATGAGGATACCCCCCCATACTGATGCTGAACCCGTCAATATCATCGATATCCTTCATTCCTGTGACATCTTTGATAGATTCGCATATAAGAGTCTCGAGTTCTTCTTTATGATGCCACTGCTTAAATACTGTTCTCCCATCTGGAGCTCCTGCCTGAATCTCAACAAAAATATCATCGTCACGTTCTTCCAGATCATCAGTGAACCATTTGGCAAGCCTCACATCACTACGAACCTTTTTAGTTACCGAATCCGGTAATTGTCTATTAGTAACTGTAAGCTTAGCATAATTCTTTCCGACAGCAGGAAACTCCGGAATACTATCAGCCTCCCGTATATATCTTACCATATCCACGAAGGGACGTCCTGCACCGATTGGCGGGAGTTGATTATAGTCACCTACAAATATTATCCTTTCTGCCTCATTCCCTATAGCATCAAAGAGTGCGCCGAACATATCCTCTGTCAGCATAGATGACTCGTCGATAATCACCGTCTTTGGTACTGCCTCACCCTTAACCTTCTGTTTCTCGGCTGACGAAAGCATAGTATAACTACAAGTCTCTGCATTATATCTTCTTGAATTGTACAGGAACTGCGCAATGGTTTTGGCCTTGAAGTCAATCTTCCCCCTAAGCCCCAAACTCATCCGCACACGAGCTTTACCTGTAGGGGCAAGCAAGAGGATCCCACCATTCTGAATTGCAGGTTCCTTGCAAAGAATCTCAAGTACCGTAGTCTTACCTGTACCGGCTCCACCTATAAGGACGGACACCCTTGCTTCTGCAAGCGTCTTGAGCGCTGCTGCTTTTTCCTGCCTAGCTTTCATTTCCATCTCCGGATCAGGGTTAGGTTTGAACTTATCGCATTCTGAATCAACCTTACCTATCCAGTCAACATCAATCTTAAACCTGTTTGGACTCTGAGCTCTACTTTTAATCTGTTTTGCTATAAGAAAATCAATCTTCTTGTATTTAATCAACTTGTAATAGTCTTTACCAAAGTAATCTTTTTTCACCTCAAGTTCTTCTGAGAAGAAAGGGTTCATTACCGCCATAGTGTCACTGGTAACCGGGCACTTAGGATCTATATCCAACTTGTCTATGGACAATATCAGATTCTTTGCCGGTATCAGAGTATTTCCCTCCAGTGCGACTCCTTCCAAAACAGACATTGCCAGAGCCCTGACCCTACGCTGATCTATGTTAGAATTCATAGCACTCGGTTTCACTAACGGAAATTTGTCTGCAATAAACGCAGGCGGATAACAAGCAAGATCCACCTTCTTGATTGAAATACGGTATTGCTCCGCTTTATCCCGTGTAGCCTCATATAGGATATACGGATTGCATATTACATCCGCTTCTGAAAAAGAGATGTCCAAGACATCCCTTGATTCAGGGAGATATACGGCTTTGGCCTGGTCAATTGTTAAAGCTACCCTTGATATAAGTTGTATGTACTCTTTCCGCTCGGAACTTAAACTCTTCCATGCAGCCCTTATTTCATTATTAATCTGATCAGCACAGATATCTGAAAAATATTCACATGGTTTATCGAAAGCCTCCTCAAGTTTTTCCCATATCTCTGTGCCACTACACTGTTCCTTCAATTCTTTAGCTATAACAGGTCCTGATGGGATGCCAAATGCTGCTAATACAGAACCAAGCCCAGGGAATGCGCCTCTGTCCTCCCATACTAGCACTAATTGATCATTGATCCATTTTATGACAGAATCCCAGTTACCCGGAAGCTTGCAACTCTTATAAACATCTATGACGCGGAGGCTTTGTAGCAATACATCTATTACAGCATCATGACAAAGTTGCTCAGTAGCATACGAAAATTCCTCAAAATAATCCTCCGAGGCAAATACTGTTCCTGTACGGATATCGAATCCATTATGTTCATCAGCATAATCCATAAGTGCATTATAAGGAAACAAAAATCCGTCTTTCATATCCTCACGAATAGAATGAGAAACCATATTTTCCCATGCACACGAAACCATCCCATTAGGATCTGTCATCTCAAACTTTAGCACATCGCTGACTTTCTTAATATGTCCAATACCAATTACAACTCGTCTCGAATCTTCGATGAAAGGAACCTGCTTCGCATAAAAAATACAAAGGGATTCATCCTCAACAGCATCCGAGAAAAAAGACTTAAAAATAGCCTCTTGATTCCGTCCATCCTGTACCCATGTTTTGTTTTTCATTTCAGGTTCATATTCAGGATGATACTCGAATCCTTTCTCTTCAGCCAGTTCATTAATATATTTATATTGCTTGTTAGCGACATACCTTTCTCGCATTACCCATCTAAATGGCCTTGCCGGATACGAATATGGCGGAAAAGTCTCCTTAAGGGGCTTTAAATGTTTATGGAACTCACTCTTGGCCGAATAGGGATGTGTCACCGTTATGCTAATCGATACAGGGGACATAAATGCTCCTCCCTCACGAATACATGGAATCCTTTCTACGTCATTAAGTGAGCAAATGTTGCATCCTGAACACCCACTTTCAAATATCTCATCCCTTGACTGATTGATTCCCTTTAACCTCATACATGCATAATTTTCAGTTGGAATTTTACACACTTTGCCGTTCCACCCCCCATCATGCCATGGTACTCGAAATGAATAATGCTGCACCATATATTTCCCCCTTAAACAATATCAAAAGTCTATTATAATCTTTTATATATAAATGCTAAAATAAAAATGTACAAAAATTATCAAATAAAAATGTACAAGTTGTAGGTAACAGATATAATACAGGTATTACATTCCGGAGGTGATACCTGTGTTGATAACAATTAACACGCCAGTTAGTCTTTCAATA
>JAEEGL010260187.1_pt1 | contig 13339 bp, 14 predicted proteins | sample 9134231 | NCBI WGS metagenome assembly JAEEGL01 (sample SAMN16246548, study PRJNA631951) | gut metagenome | biome: gut microbiome; feature: rumen; material: fiber-attached | host: Bos | place: Iran: Karaj | collected 2018-10 | reverse complement strand
TGTCAGTCGTTTCACCGATGATTTTTACCGAGTTTTTGTTAGCACCAACGGTACCGTCTGCACCAAGACCGTAGAATTTAGCTTGGAACATTCCTGCAGGAGCCACAGAAACTTCTTCGCCAACAGGAAGCGATGTGAAAGTAACATCATCGTTGATACCAAGAGTGAAGTGATTTTTCGGTTGAGCCATTGCAAGATTTTCGTAAACTGCAATGATTTGAGCAGGTGTCGTGTCGTTTGAACCAAGTCCGTAACGACCGCCAACAACTTGAAGTTTCGACAACAAGCCAAGTTCCGACAATGCGTCAACAACGTCAAGATAAAGAGGTTCGCTGTTTGCTCCAGGTTCTTTTGTTCTGTCAAGAACGCAGATACGTTTTGCCGAAGCAGGGATAGCTTCTTTTAAGTATTTCAATGAGAACGGACGGTACAAGTGAACAGACATCAAACCGACTTTTTTGCCCTTGGCGTTTTCAAAGTCAACAACTTCCTTGATACATTCTGTTACTGAACCCATTGCGATGATGATGTTTTCTGCATCTTTTGCGCCGTAGTAGTCGAATGGACGATATTTTCTGCCAGTAATTTTGGAGATTTGATCCATATAGTCGGAAACGATGTCGGCTACTGCATTATAATATGGGTTACAAGATTCACGGTGAGCGAAGAACACATCTGGGTTTTCAGCCATACCACGCATTTCTGGGTGTTCTGGTGAAAGAGCTCTTTCTCTGAATTCTTTTAACGCTTTTTGGTCAACAAGAGGAATAAGGTCTTCTTGGTTGACAACTTCAACTTTTTGGTATTCGTGAGAAGTACGGAAACCGTCGAAGAAGTTCAAGAAAGGAACGCGGCTCTTGATAGTAGCCAAGTGAGCCACACCAGCCAAGTCCATGACTTCTTGTACGGAACCTTCTGCCAACATTGCGAAACCTGTCTGGCGGCAAGCCAAAACGTCTTGATGGTCACCAAAGATACAAAGTGCGTGAGAAGCAAGTGTACGAGCCGAAACGTGAAATACGCAAGGAAGCAGTTCACCTGCAATCTTGTACATGTTCGGAATCATAAGGAGCAAACCTTGTGAAGCCGTGAACGTGGTTGTCAACGCACCTGCCTGCAACGAACCGTGTACTGTACCGGCAGCACCGCCTTCGGACTGCATTTCTTGAACCAAAACTGTTTCACCGAACATATTCTTACGGCCTTGTGCTGCCCATTCGTCAACATTTTCAGCCATAGGAGATGACGGTGTGATAGGATAGATAGCAGCAACTTCGGTAAACATATAGGCTATGTGAGCCGCAGCTGTGTTACCATCACACGTTAAAAATTTTTTATCCGCCATGATTTTATAAATTTATAATATTTTAAGTTTTATTTTTTGATTGTTGGCAAAGGTATTAAAAAAAATGCATAACTCACAATGATTTTCTTATGAGTTATACATTATAATTAACCTTCGTCAACTTCTCTGTCTCTAAAGCCCAACATATAAAGGATTCCGTCCAAACCGATGGTGCTAATTTTATTGTCGGCACGTTCTTGAACCTTGGGTTTCGCATGGAATGCAATTCCCAATCCTGCAATGTTTATCATTGGAAGGTCGTTGGCTCCATCACCCACGGCAATTACCTGTTCTAAGTGAATGTCTTCTTTGAACGCAATTTTACGCAATAATTCGGCTTTCATTTGACCGTCGACAATTTCGCCAAGATAATTTCCTGTCAATTTGCCGTCTTTTATTTCCAATTCGTTTGCAAAAACGTAATCTATGCCGAGTTTCGACTGTAAGTATCTGCCGAAGAATGTGAATCCACCAGAAAGAATGGCCACTTTGTAACCGAAACGTTTCAATGTACGTATCAATCTGTCGGCCCCTTCGGTCATCGGAAGCTTGCGTGCAATGTCGTCGAGGACGCTTTCGTCAATGCCGTTGAGCAATTTTATACGACGACGGAAACTTTCCTTGAAGTCGATTTCGCCTCGCATTGCTGATTCTGTAATGTCAGACACTTCTTTTTCCACGCCAGCGTATTTTGCCAATTCTACAATTACTTCTGTCTGAATTAGGGTGGAATCCATATCGAAGCAGATTAGTCGGCGGTTACGACGGAATGCGTTGTCTTCCTGGAATGCAATGTCGAATCCGATTCGTTTGGAAATCTCCATGAAATCGGCCTTCATTTTCTTTTCGTCTACAGGATTTCCACGTACCGATAATTCAACACAAGCACGGTTTTTTGAAACTTGTTCTTGCTTGAACGACACACGACCGCTCAGACGGGTGATGTTATCAATGTTGAGCGTCTGTTCACAAAGAATTTTTGTGATTTCAGCAAGATAGCGTGCTTCTATATGACGACCAAAAAGCGTAACAATATAACGCTTCTTTCCTTGATTTTGAACCCAGTCTTCGTAAGTCTGACCATCGATAGGAGTGAAGCGTGCGTTAATGTCAAATTCGTATGCTTTGAAAAGTAGCTCTTTCAGAACAGGGCCGCTGATTCCAGATTTCGGCAGACGGAACAAAATACCGAGCGACAATGTGTCGTGGATAACGGATTGTCCGATGTCGAGAATGTCGGCTTTGTACTGCGACAGAATGTCTGTCAATGCGGCAGTGACGCCGGCTTTGTCTTTACCTGAAATGCTTAAAAGAATTACGTCTTCGCTTGTGTCTTTCATTGTTGAATTTTTTTGCAAAAGAACACAAAAAGAGATAAAAAACAATGAAATCCCTTAAGAATTCTGTAGAAATTAGTGGTTTATGGGTTATTGGTTATGGTAAATTGTACATTATATTTATTGTACATTGTGAATTGTACATTATTTTTTTCCAAAATGTTCTTTTACAATCACGTTGTAGTGCAAAATTGCCAATACGGGAATTTTGTTTTGGTCACCGATGAGCCCATGTGCCAGATGGGGTGGAATGAGCAAATCTGCGGTGTCGCCTTTGTGCATGAGCAAAATTGCTTCTTCAAGTCCTGATTCAACGCCGCCTTGACCAACTTTAAATTCTTTAAGTCCCAGTGAATCAGAAGAATAACATTGTTTGCCGTTTAGTAGGCTGATGTTGTATGCTATTTTGACCAAATCGCCAGTTTTGATTGGAGTCGTGTCGCCGCTTGGCGTTATATTGTACCATAGCCCGCTGCCAGACGAGTCCATTTTCAGGCAATTGTCGTGAATGTATTGTTTTATAGTGTCCTGCTTACGTTTTACGATTTCGCGGTTTACTTCGATGTTGCGTTCCTCGTAGCGACGGATTTCTTCGGCTGTCACTATGCGTTTTTTCTCCTGTTTGCATTCAACAAAAATGCATACGGAAGACAAGCAGGCGAGAAGCATTGCGATTTTTCTCATTTTACGTATATTTTCTTGGTTTGCGACGCTTTTAACTCGTTCTCGTCTGTAGCTTGGATTTTAATGTTCTGCGTTCTCAATCGTCCCGAGAACGGTAAGTCCCAATCAATTGTGATTGAATCTGTTGCAGAAAATGTCGAGTCGAAATATTCAGTCGTGTTTACATAGAGCTGCACTTGGTTTACTTTCGAGTTATTTCCTATGGCAGTCACTTTAAAAGTAATTATGTCGGATTGACTGATTGTGTCTGCGATTTCGGAATCGTTGGCAAAATAAACGCGTGGGCCGTCCATCATTTCTTTTGTACAAGAAACAAAAATTGAAAGAACAAGTGACAGAACTGCTATTTTTTTCATTGTTTTTGTAAATTCTTAATGCAGAGTGCTAAACTATCTTTCCAATATGGAACGTCGATGGAATAAGTCTCTTTGATTTTTTGTTTATTCAAAACGCTGTAGAATGGACGTTTTGCCGGACTTGGAAAATCTTTGGATTCAATCGGTCTTACGTTGCAAGTAATGTTTGCAAGATAATGAATTTCTTTTGTGAAATCGTACCAACTGCAAACGCCTTCGTTTGAAAAATGGTAGATGCCAGGAACAGTTTCCTTGTCGCCGTTTTCAATCTTTTTGATAATTGAAAGAATTGTTTGAGCCAAATCTCCAGCGTATGTCGGCGTGCCAACTTGGTCAAAAACAACCGAAAGTTCGTCTTTCTCTGTACCAAGTCGCATCATGGTTTTTACAAAATTGTTTCCATATTCGGAATAGAGCCATGAAGTACGAAGAATAATTGTGTTTTGACACGCTTTGAGGGCAAGGTTTTCGCCTGCAAGTTTTGTCCTGCCGTAAGCCGATTGCGGACAAACAGAATCAGATTCGCTATATGGCTGACAGGCATTTCCGTCAAAAACATAGTCGGTTGAGACGTGGATGAACGTGCTGTTGTATTTAGCACAGACTTTTGCCAAGTTTTCGGGAGCAACGGCATTGATTTTATAAGCAATGTCTTCCTCGCTTTCGGCTTTGTTCACATTAGTGTACGCCGCACAATTCACCACGTAGTCAAATGGGGTAGCGGCAAAGATCGAGTCAATTGCATTGATGTCTGTAATGTCGAGTTCTGCCACGTCTGTGTATGTGAACGAAAACGGGGTTTTATCCGCAATGTCGCGAATTTCGTTTCCTAATTGTCCGTTGCAACCTGTTATAAGAATTTTTGTCATTTGGTCTTAAAATGTAAACGGTGATTCAAATTCTGCAAACGAAGGGTGTTTTAAATCTTTATCGGAAATGATTGCTTCGTCCAACGGAATTTGCCAATCAATGTCTAAGTCTGTGTCATTGAATAAGATACCACCTTCGGTTTCGGGGTGATAATAGTCTGTGCATTTGTATTGCACGATTGCTGTTTCGCTTAATACGGAAAAACCGTGTGCAAAGCCGGCAGGAATGAGCAGTTGCTTGAAATTATCGTCGCTCAATAGGGCAGAGACATGCATTCCGTATGTCGGAGAGCCTTTTCGTATGTCGACAGCCACGTCAATTATGGAACCTTGAACTACACGGAGTAATTTTGTCTGTGCATGAGGCGGTTTCTGAAAATGAAGTCCTCGTATAACGCCGTACGATGACTTTGACTGATTATCTTGTACGAATGTGTATTCTATTCCTTTGTCTGCCAACGAAAGTTTGTTGTAGCTTTCGTAAAAATATCCACGTTGGTCGAGAAATACTTTGGGTTCAATTATATAAACTCCGTCGATTTTCGTTTTAATTACTTCCATCAGTCTAAAATTTTATTATCGGCAATTTTCAAAAGATATTGTCCATATTCGTTTTTCTTGAGCGGCTCTGCCAATTCGAGCAACTTTTCACGCGAAATGTATTTCTTTGAATACGCAATCTCTTCAAGACAGGCAACCATAAGTCCCTGACGGTTTTCTATGGCAGAAACGTAGTTTGAGGCTTCCAGCAGACTGTCGTGTGTCCCGGTGTCGAGCCATGCAATGCCACGGCCGAGCAGTTTCACGTCGAGCGAACCTTCGTTTAAGTAAAGTTTGTTCAAGTCTGTTATTTCCAATTCGCCACGAGCCGATGGTTTGAGCGATTTTGCTTTGGAAACCACCGTGTTGTCGTAGAAATACAATCCAGTTACTGCATAATTAGATTTTGGATTTTTGGGTTTTTCTTCCAACGAAATAACCTTGCGGTTTTCGTCAAATTCAACCACCCCGTAACGTTCGGGGTCGTTTACGAAATATCCGAACACTGTGGCGCCATTGGTGTTTTTGGCTGTTTGAGCCAATAGTTTGCCAAAATCGTGGCCAAAGAAAATGTTGTCGCCCAAAATAAGGCAGCACGAATCGTTTCCAATAAATTCCTCGCCAATGAGAAATGCCTGAGCAAGTCCGTCCGGTGAAGGCTGAATGGCATATTGCAGATTGATTCCCCATTGTGAACCGTCGCCTAAAAGTCGTATGAACATAGACTGGTCTTCGGGGGTGGTGATGATAAGAATATCGCGGATGTCGGCCAGCATGAGTACCGAAAGCGGATAGTAAATCATCGGTTTGTTGTAGATAGGCACAAGCTGCTTAGAAATGCTCTTTGTGATAGGATAGAGCCTTGTGCCAGAACCACCTGCAAGTATAATACCTTTCATTTGTTTACGATATTTGTATAAACTAAAAATTATACCTTGCTTTTTATTTAGCCGGAAGAACGTCCTCTATTCTCTGAGGACCATTTTCTGGCTTTTTCCCTTTTATTACTTTTTTCAATTCAACTTCGAAAATAAGTGTTGAATATGGCTGAATGGCTGCATTCCCATATTCGCCGTATGCCAAATTGTAAGGAATGAATAATTTAGCTTTTGTTCCTTCTGACAAAAGAGGAAATGCTTCAATCCAGCCTTCTATCAATGAATATGGTATGAGTGGGAATTTTACTGTTTCGTTGCCTGTTGTGCTGTCGAAAACAGTTCCGTCAAGGAGCGTACCTTTATATAATACTTCGATTGTGTCGTACAGACTTGGTTTAGGACCTTTCCCTTCGCTCAATATTTCGTACTGCAAACCACTTGCGGTTGTTACAACGCCAGTTTTTTCTTTATTTTCGTTCAGAAATTTTTCACCTTCTTCGCGGTTAGGGCCATATTGTTCAGCAAGTTTATTTTTTTCTTTCTCCTCAATTAAAGCTACATATCTCTGCATCAATTCGCTATATTGTTCTTGGTCTAAATCAAGAGGATAATTTTCTTCGTCTTTATTGAATGCCTTGAATCCAGCAAAAAAAGCATCGTTTGTGACTGTGTCAACGCCTTGTTGATGCCACATTGCCGCAGTTTGAAAACCTAAACAGAAACTTACGCTATCTTGAAGATTGTTTAAAGCGACATCTTTGTTACCACAAGAAAATAAAGTTGCTGATAAACAAGCAATTCCAAATACTTTAATACCTAATTTCATTTTGTAAATATTTATTGATGATTATTTTGATTCTGTTCTTGTTCCACTAATTTGTTGAATTCTGCTAAACGTTCCGCATTTAGTATGATTTTGTTTAGTGTTACGTCAAATATTAGTGTTTCGTATGGTTTTACCAAATCTTGTTCGTAAACTGTTGAGCCATACGCATATTCGTGTGATGTAAAAATACGAATGCTTCCGCCAGTCTTGATTTTCGGCAAAGCTTCTTGTAGGGCAGGAATGGCCGAGCCTAAATAGATTTTAGTCTGTTCCGATTTTTTCTGACTATCGTAAATCAGTTCGTATTTCGTATTATATACTTTGAACGTAATGAGTATGTTATCTGTCAAAATCGGTGAAAGTTTTCCCCAACCCAAATCTAAAATACGATATTGAAGTCCGTCTTTCAACTCGACGACATTGCTGTTTTCTTTGTTTTTTTCAAGGAATGTCTTGCCTTTTTCAGCATTGGGTTCGTTGGCTTTGACATATTGTTCTTGTTTCTGTTCAATTTGTCTTCCGATTACGACATTCACAATTTTTTCAACTTCTGCATCGGTTAGTTTCAAGTCTGAGTCTTTGTCGAAATAGTCTATTATTCCTTGAAGGAAATAGTCAAAATCGACGTTTTCAATGTTGTTGTCTTTAAGATTCTGCGGAATCTTCTGAGCAAAAGCGACTCCAAGTCCGTACGAAGTCGAATCCTGACGGGTAACGATTAGTTTTTCGTTTTCGTCGGGTGTACATGCAGAAAAGAGCATCGGGAATAATGCCGCGAGCGCAATAATATTAGTATGGAAATGCATTTTTTTCAATTTACAAGCATATTTTTGCAAATATACTTTTTTTAGAAAAAACGACATGAGATTAGTACTCTTTTTTATACAGAAATTACAGAGAAAATCTCTTTCATTTATTCTATAATGAATAGTGGGTCGCCTTCGAGAACTGCTTGTCGTTCTGTGACAAGAATATGTTTCAATATTCCCGATTTGGATGCGAGAACGTTGTTCACCATCTTCATGGAATCCATTGTCAGTATGACATCGCCTACGGAAATGGAATCGCCTACGGATTTGAGTATTTGTACGATAGTTCCCGGAAGCGGAGCTGTGTCGGCATTGCTCGTGTCTACGTTTGTCAAGTTAGTGGCATTGCCGCTTGCCTGCATTTCCATTGATATGCCTTCAGTTGCAATGTTTTTACCGACAGCCACGTTGATTTTCCCGATAATTCCATCTTTGTCTGCAGTTACATTGCATTCTTTCCCCATCGATTCCATGGTGAAAAGTTTATCGCCTTTTTTTACGCTCTGGCCACTTGCAACGTATACTTTTAACGTCGTAAGCGGTTGGTCACCTGAATTTGTCGGTTTCGGGGCAGGAGCCTTTGGTTCAATTAGTTTAGGCTTTTCTTGCGGAGTCGGTGGAGTGACGACCGGTTTTTCACGTTCAATTTCTATGGTGAAATTTTTGCCATTCACGTCCATGTCGACTTTCCCGTTTTGAATGTCGTTGATGGCTACGTCGTAAGGATTGCCGTTTATTGTAAATGTGAATTTTTTCATGCTATTTGTTCAGTTGATTGATTCCAAAAATTTTGGAATTCCAGTTTGATGAATTGTTATGTTTTATGGTTAATTTGTGTTCGTCGTATCCGCCACGAAAGTAGAGATTCAATGCTGTTGAGATTGCCAACATTTCTTCTTCTGTCGGTTCGTTGTTGATTGAACGGATTTGAATGGATTGATTTTGTTTTTCCATATTATAAAGGAATGTTAGAATGTTTTTTCATCGGATTGGTCAGACGTTTTGTCTTCAGCATCTCGAATGCGCGAATAATTCTGAATCGTGTGTCGTGTGGAAGAATCACATCGTCAATATAGCCGCGTTCTGCCGCTTGATACGGACTTGCAAATTTTGCTTCGTATTCGGCTATCTTTTCTTCCTTGAATTTTTTGCGCTCGGCATCATCTTCGATTGCTTTCATTGCTTTGCCTTGAAGAATTCCGATTGCTCCAGCCGCACCCATTACGGCTATTTCCGCATTTGGCCATGCGTAGTTCATGTCTCCTCGTAATTGTTTGCAACTCATTACAATATGTGAACCACCATACGATTTTCTGATTGTGATTGTTACTTTGGGAACAGTTGCTTCGCCGTATGCGAACATCAGTTTTGCTCCATGGTCAATGATTCCAGCATATTCCTGACCTGTTCCACAAAGGAAACCAGGCACGTCAACTAACGTAAGGATTTGAATGTTGAATGCGTCGCAGAATCTGATAAAACGTGCCGCCTTGCGTGACGCGTTGCAGTCAAGTACTCCAGCCATGCAGTTTGGCTGATTTGCGATGATTCCCGTTGATTTTCCGTTGAATCGTGCGAATCCGCAAATGATATTTTTTGCGAAGTCTTTTTGAATTTCGAAAAATTCTTTGTCGTCAACCAGTACGTTTATGATGTCTTTCATATTGTACGGCACATTCGGGTCGTCGGGAACGATGGTGTCGAGAATTTCGTCGATGCGGTTGTATGGATCTTTTGTTTCAACAATTGGGGCGTCTTCCATGTTATTTTGCGGAATGTACGAAATCAGTTTTCTTACGATTTGCATGCCTTCCTCCTCGGTTGCCGCAGTGAAATGGCACACTCCCGATTTGGTGGAATGAACCAATGCGCCGCCGAGTTGTTGGTCGGTCACATCTTCGCCTGTTACTGTTTTTACCACTTTCGGACCTGTGATGTACATACAACTGTTTTGTTCCGTCATCAAAATAAAGTCGGTGAGGGCGGGAGAATAAACGGCTCCTCCAGCACATAGACCGTAAATCAATGATATTTGTGGAATTACGCCCGAGGCAAGAATATTTCTTTCGAAAATCTCACCAAATCCTGCCAAAGCACAGGCTCCTTCTTGTATACGGGCACCGCCAGAATCGTTGATTCCGATTACTGGTGCACCCATTTTCATCGCAAGATCCATGACTTTGCATATTTTTTGCGACATTGTTTCCGAAAGCGTTCCTGCTATCACAGTAAAATCTTGTGCATAGACAAATACCAAGCGTCCGTCAATCGTTCCGCTGCCGACAGCAACTCCGTCGCCATAGAAAATCTTCTTTTCCATACCAAAGTCGGTACAACGGTGGGTGACAAACATGTCAATTTCTTCGAAACTGCCTTCGTCAAGCAACATTTCAATACGTTCACGGGCGGTATATTTACCTTTGCCATGTTGCGTTTCAATAGCCTTTTGTCCGCCTCCGGCAAGAGCTTCGTCGCGCATGGCAAGTAATTTTTCTGTTTTTTCTTGATTATTCATACAAGTCTTCTCGTAATATGTTGATAAAACATTTATATGCAAAAATATAAAAAATGCACGAGAATGGAGTGGGTGAGCATAATTTTAGATAAATACGAGGGTTTCCTCGACAAGATTTCTTTATATCACCGTATACGTAATATACCCAACATAAATTGTCACCAAAACAATACCTTCCCAGCGTTCGAGGGTTTTCTTTGTGGAAAGAAAGAACCAGAGTAATCCAGAAAGAGCAACCATGCAAATGTAATCTGTTAGAAATCCGTCGTTTGTATTATAAATAGGAGAGATGGCTGCAGAAATCCCGACTACGCAGAGTAAATTAAATATTGCACTTCCCACCACGTTTCCGATTGCCATATCAGTCTGTCCTTTCCGTGCTGCCGCCACCGATGAAAACAATTCAGGCAGCGATGTTCCGACTGCAACTATGGTAAGACCTATAACTCTGTCGCTCACGCCCAACATGCGGGCAATGTCGGAGGCACCTTCGACTAATTTGTCGGAACCGTAAACAAGTGCGGCAAAAGACAAGATAATAACAATTATAGCTTTCCAAACTGCCATTGGCGGTTCGTTGTCGTCTTCGTTATTTTCTTCGGTCTGATTTGTCTTGATTTCCCAAATTGTGAAACTACATAACAGTAGGAAACCGAGTATTCCTGCAAGTCTGCTAATCGTACCCGACATGGCAATGGTTACAAATAAAGCAGTCACAAGAAGCATGAATGGCATATCAACTTTTAGTGTCTTTTTTTTTGCCGTGCAGGCTTTTACGATTGCCGCAATTCCAAGTATTAACGCAATGTTGGCTATGTTTGACCCCACTACGTTACCGATGGCGATTCCCGAACTGCCACTGAGTGCCGCCTGAATGCTTACCAATAGTTCGGGCGATGATGTCCCGAACCCAACAATCGTCAAACCGATGACCATAGGGGATAAGTTTGCCCGTTTTGCAATAGAGACGGCCCCTTCGACCAAAAAATCGCCCCCTTTTATAAGCAGGACAAAACCTACAAGTATATATACTATATCAAGCCACATTGATTTTTTTTTTACAAATGTACGAACTTTTATTGTATTCTTATTCCAACCATCGTCATGTCGTCGACTTGTTCGGAATTGCCTTGCCAATCTTCGAGTGTCTTTTCGAGCTTTTTAGCGATTTTCGACATTGGAAGATTGTCGTTGTCGATAAGAAAATCCTCGAGACGTTTATTTTTGAATTTCTCTCTTTCTGGATTAGTTTGGTCTTTAATACCGTCACTCATGAAATATAAAGAATCACCGCTTTCAAGTTGCATTTCGAAATCTTTGAAATCTTCTTCAACCATGTAGTTGCCAATTGGCATACGGTCGCCTTTGATTTTGATTGTCGTGCCGTTGCGGACAATGATGGCGGTTTGGTTTGCCGATGCAAATTTCATCACCTTAGTTTCGGGATTGATAATGCCAATCGTCATATCCATACCGTCGTTTATGGAAAGTCCATCTTCGGAATTTTGTGCCAGCATGGTTTTCACAACCGTACGCATTCGATTTAGAATAGCTGACGGCCGCAATTCTTCTCCCAAGATTTCCATGCTGTTGATAATATCCTTGATAGAACTTATACCCATCATACTGAGCATTGAGCCGGGAACACCGTGACCAGTACAGTCAGCTTCGATAATAATTTTCAGTCCTTCTAATTCTTCAACGACATACCAGTCACCCGAAATAATATTTCTTGGTTTGTAGTAAATCATGCTGTCGGGGAAGATGGCTGTAACGTCGTCCAAAGAACTAACTGCAGCTTTTTGGATTCGGCTTGCATAGTTGATAGATTCTGTTATTTCCTTGTTGGCAACGGCAAGTTCTTCTTTTTGAATATAGAAGTTCTCAAGCATTTCGGCAACTTGCCCCATTTCGTCGGGAGTTTCTTTAACTGAAGCCAATTCCTCAGCTGTATTTGACGCCAGAGAATGCGATATTTTTTTGAGAGGTAACATTACTTTCTTGTGCATGAATAAAATAAGGCCACCAATGGCTAATATACATAAGAGGATAAAAATTGCGAATACGGGTATCATTTTGGCAAAATTTTCTTCGACTTTGTTGTCAAACACCGTATTCATACTTGCTTGTCGGTTTTGTGTGATATTATTCAAATCTTTGGTGATAATTATATTGAAGCCTTCGTTTGCAAAATGTTGCTTGTCCATTTCGTTTTCTTCAGTTGTAATATCCGTGTAAATTGCTCCAAGCGAGATTCTAAAGTCTTCGAGTAAATCCTTATTTATTTCGCGGGCAAGAAGCATGTAGCCTTTGGGTTTCAGGTGGTGAGCATTGTCGGCCGACGGGGTGATGGTCGAACAAAAATATTCCATAAGTCGCCCAGAATTATAAATGTAGAAATTCACAAGTCCCGTATCGGAGAAACTTTCTTTAAAAGTATTGAAACTAAATGGGAAAAATGTGAAATCTTTGTATTCATTTTCTATTTTCAAATATTTGCGTAGGCCGACCGAATCGTACATGGCAATCATTGCGGCCGAGTACATGTTGGTCATGTAGCCAAAATTGTCTTCGAGCCATGCTGAATCTTTTGGTTCGTAATCGCGGCTGATGTAATCAACCACTTCGTCCCATGCCGAATTGTCTCTCACGGCGTTTATGAAATTTCCTGATTTTGCATGCCATACTTTCTCCGACATATTTTGTAGCTCATTTCGCGTAATTTCAACAAGTTCTTTATGTTGGTTTATTTGCCACACAATGTAAAAAACTATTCCAGAAACAAGTGCGATAGATGTTACAAAGGCGACTCTCGCCATTTGCGACAACAAAGATTTGAATTTTTTCATCTCATAAAATTTATCAAACAAAGATATTGAAAAACTGATTTGATTATTCTTTTTTTTGATAAAAGTTTTTAATGCTTTTTTGTATATTTTTGTTATATGTTGGAATAAGTTTTGAACGCATTTTTCATATCTTTGAGAAAATTTTGACTATGAAAAAAGTTGCGTTGGTATTGTCGAGCGGTGGAGCACGGGGCTTTGCTTATATCGGGGCGATTGAAGAATTGGAACGGCGTGGTTACACAATAACCTCGGTTGCGGGATGTTCCATCGGTTCGTTGATTGGCGGCGTATATGCGTCGGGAAAGATGCGTGAGTTCAAGGAATGGTTGTT
>JAEEGL016396590.1_pt1 | contig 13340 bp, 10 predicted proteins | sample 9134231 | NCBI WGS metagenome assembly JAEEGL01 (sample SAMN16246548, study PRJNA631951) | gut metagenome | biome: gut microbiome; feature: rumen; material: fiber-attached | host: Bos | place: Iran: Karaj | collected 2018-10 | reverse complement strand
CTGCGGGCAGGGCATTCATGATGTTGCGCACATCACTCATAATCTGCGTGTTGACAAACTCCGTCTCGCGGTTGCCATCCATCAAGTCTTCACTCTTCAGCTTGCTCAAGTCGTTATCTGCACCTGTTTCCACCAGGTGCTCACTTTTCTGCTGGCGGTAGACATCCATGATAATGTTGTGGGCAATACGTGTCAGCCAGAATGAGAACTTGCCGCTGTCTGTATACTTGCCTTCCTGTAACTTGGTGATAACCTTGACAAAAGTGTCTTGGAACACATCGTTCGCCAGTTCGGGGTCGCGGACCACGAACAAAATGTAATTGTAGAGCTTCTGTTGGTTGCGAGCTAATAACTCATCAAAAGCCTTATCGTCTCCTTCTACATAGCGCAAAGCCAACATTTCGTCGGTCAAGCTATTGTACTTCTTCATATGTTTTGTTTTTGTTATGAAGTAGAAGTTGCTTCGATAGGCAGTCTTTTTTAGATGATGGTTATTAACTTTTATTGTTATTTCGGTAGCAAAAGTATATAAAAATATCAAAATAACCAAATAATTGGGGCAAAAAATGCTGCTTTTGTGGATTTTGTCGTATCTTTGTGCTTGATTCACGACTTAATAAGTAACAAAATGCAAAAACTTTTCGTTCCCGGCCGTTTGTGCTTGTTTGGAGAACACACAGACTGGGCAGGGCATTATCGCACCATGAATGCCGATATCGTGCCTGGAGCCTCTATTGTGACTGGTATTGAACAGGGTATCTACGCAGAAGTAGAGAAATCTACCATTTTCGAATTGCAAAGTGATGCCCCTGAGATAGCAGAGGTGTGGCATGACTTCTCATGCCGCATGGATGAGTCCGAGTTGAAGAGTGTGGCCAAGTCTGGTTCGTTCTTCTGCTATTGTGCTGGTGTAGCATCCTACATGTTGGAGTGGTACAAAGTTGGTGGCGTCCGTATTCGTATTACTGATATGACCCTGCCCATGAAGAGCGGACTGTCGTCGTCTGCTGCTATCTGTGTCTTGGTTGCGCGCGCGTTCAATTTATTGTATAATCTGAACTTGAATACATTGGGCGAAATGAATATCGCCTATCTGGGTGAACTCCGCACATCAAGCCGTTGCGGACGTCTGGACCAGGCTTGTGCCTTTGGCGTGAAGCCGAACCTGATGACCTTTGACGGTGACGAGATTGAGGTCAAGTCTCTCAATGTCAAGAAACAGCTGTACTGGGTCTTTGCCGATCTTTGTGCTGAAAAGGATACCATCAAGATTCTGTCAGACCTGAACAAGGCTTATCCGTTTGCTTCTAATGAGGCTGAGGAAAATCTCCACAAAGCTTTGGGCGAATGGAATCAGGAGATGGTTGAGCGCGCTGTCAAGTACTTGGCTAATGGTGACCGTGAGTCTCTCGGACGGTTGATGACAGAAGCCGAAGCCATGTTTGACAAGTATGTGGCTCCTATGTCGTCGGCACTCTGGGCTCCCAAGTTGCACGAGGTGCTTCATGACCCGCAGATACTGCCTATGGTTTATGGAGGTAAGGGAGTTGGTTCGCATGGTGACGGCTCAGTACAATTCCTGGCCCGTAGTGAGGAAGACCAGAAAAGACTCATAGAATATCTGAAAGCGAAGGGCTTGAAAGCTTATCCGCTGACGCTTCGCCCTGTACACACAGTTCGGAAAGCCATCATTCCTGTGGCAGGTTTTGGCACCCGGCTTTATCCGGCTACCCGTGCGCTGAAGAAAGATTTCTTCCCTATTCCTTGTGCCGATGGCATGGTGCGACCTGTAATCCTCATTCTATTGGAGGAATTGGTAAAGAGTGGAGTAGAGGAAATTTGTCTGGTGCTGGGCTCTGAAGAGGAACGCATGCAGTATACAGAATTTTTTGACCGGCCACTGGGCGAAGACCATCTGCGTAAGTTGAACAGTGAAGCTCAGGAATACGAGAATCGCATTCTTGACATCGGCAAGCGCCTGCACTATGTCTACCAGCATGAGAAACGAGGCTTCGGACATGCCGTCTATCAGGCAGCACAGTTTGCAAACAACGAACCCGTCTTGCTGTTATTGGGCGATACTCTCTATCGCAGCCAGTCGAACAAGCCCTGTGCATTACAGTTGATAGAGGAGTATGAACGCTATAACCAGTTGATGGTCAGCATTCATACAGTACCTTTGACCGAGGTGAGCCATTATGGTATTCTGAGTGGTGTGTGGGAGGACAAGGAACATACCATTCTCAATGTGTCCGTCATGAACGAGAAACCCAAAGCTTCGTATGCAGAAGAATTTCTTGGCGTTCGCAATGCCGATGGTGAGAAGGAATACTATAGTGTCTTTGGCCAGTATATCCTAACACCCGATGTGTTTGCCCAGTTGGCAGAAGATATTCAGAAAGCCGATGCAGTGGGTGACCGTCAGCGTGAGATAGAACTGACAGCCGCCCTTGAGGCTGTTCGCCAGAAGAGTGGCATGATGGGTGTCAGACTGCAGGGTAAGATGTACGATATGGGTAATCCCAATGCCCTGCGGCGCTGTGTAGAAGAGTTTGCTAAATAGAATAGCGTTGAGGTTTACCTTTGTGAAGGTTCCTCTGCACGACGCAACAGATACTGGCCGTAGTCATTCTTTATCATGGGCTCGGCCAGTTTCTTTAGTTGCTCACTGTCTATCCATCCACGCTTATAGGCAATCTCTTCCAAGCAGGCAACCTTGAGTCCCTGACGCTTCTCGATGACTTCGATGAAAGTCGAAGCCTCTGACAATGAGTCGTGGGTGCCTGTGTCAAGCCAGGCAAAACCACGTTGTAGCGTCTGAACCAACAATTTCTTTTGTTGCAGATATTCCTGATTGACGGTGGTGATTTCTAATTCACCACGTGCTGAAGGCTTAATGTTCTTGGCAATCTCTACTACGCTGTTAGGATAGAAGTAGAGCCCGACAACTGCATAATTGGATTTAGGCTTCTTGGGCTTCTCCTCAATAGAGAGACAGTTGCCGTCTTTGTCAAATTCTGCCACTCCATAACGCTCTGGGTCGTTGACATAATAGCCGAAAACGGTTGCCATACCGTCTCGCTCTGCGTGTACCACAGCCTGCTTCAGCATGCCAGTGAATCCGCTGCCATAGAAAATGTTGTCTCCTAATACCAGACAAGCACAATCGTCCCCAATAAACTTTTCACCGATGATAAAGGCTTGAGCCAGTCCGTCAGGGGAAGGCTGCTCGGCATACTCAAAACGAACGCCCAGGTCAGAGCCATCTCCTAACAAACGCTTGAAACCAGGCAGGTCATAGGGTGTCGAGATAATCAGAATCTCGCGAATGCCTGCCAACATCAGCGTTGAGATGGGGTAGTAGATCATTGGCTTGTCAAAGATGGGAATTAACTGCTTTGATACACCTTTGGTAATTGGATAGAGGCGTGTCCCGCTGCCTCCGGCTAATACGATACCTTTCATAATGCTTTGTTGTTTAATGCTTTTCAGTTGCAAAGATACAACTTTATTCTGAAAACATTTGGTAAATTAGCCAAAAATATCTAATTTTGCACCTGTTTATATAATCTTTAACGAAACGAAATGATATGAAACATATTATACGTACGCTATGTGCAACCATATTTTTAATGTCCCAGATGCTATCCTTTGCCCAGCAGGCTGAACGGTTTAGCATCAGCACATTGAACGTTGACGGCCTGCCAAAGAAAATCCTTGTTTTCAATGTAAAACCTAATGGTCCAGGCAGCGCAGGTACAGTCCGCATTGGCAAGTATCTTTTCCAGAAGAACTATGACCTTATGTTTTTTCAGGAAGATTTTAACTATCATGACGAACTCACTGCCTTTCTGGAAGATAACTACCAGTTTGACACCTGGAGTGGTGACATAGGCGTGCTGGACGGGGTACATAAGGTAGACCTGTTGCATGCTCAGAACCACCAGTTCGAGTGCGACGGGCTGGGAGCCTGCTGGAAGAAGGGCATCCAAGTGACGGCAGTAACCCGTACTCCGTGGAACGACCATTTCGGTAAGTTCAGCCATGCGGGCGACGAGCTCATTAAGAAAGGCTTCCGCCGCTATGAGGTGACGCTGGCCGGCGGAACTCGGATAATCGTCTACAACCTGCACATGGATGCAAGTAGTGTCATTGACGAGAAGGAGGGCAAGGATATGAAGGACCGTGCAGCTCGTCAGGGAGAATACAGACAGGTGCGCGAAGACATTATGAACCATTTTGACAATCGTCCCGTCATCATTCTGGGCGACCTGAACAGTTACCATAGCCGTGAGAAAATCAAGGAGAACTTTATTGATGTCATCAATGCCACAGGTCTGGCCGAGGCTCACGATGTATGGATAGAGGTGGAGAAGAAAGGGCAGTATCCTACTGGCCAGCAAGAGCCAATTTACTCAGAGACGGAAGACAGACTGCTGGAAGGAGAGTCCAGGGACAAGATTATCTACATCAACCCTGTGAATGGCCCGAAACTCAAGCCTCTGACCTATCTGCTCGACACCGAGGGCTATCAACGTAACGGCAAGTTCATGGGCGACCACATTCCCGTGGCTGCAACGTTTGAAATTCTTGGAGGAGCCAAGACGGCTCTTCAGAATTTGCAGGCAGAACAACAGGACGACTCTGCCGTTGAGTTCTACAACCTGAAAGGTCAGCATGTAGATCAGCCTGACAAGGGTGTCTATATTGAGCGCAAAGGCAAGGATGCCAATAAACGTGTTATTAAATAGTAATGATGGCTATGAAAAAGATATTGATAACTCTATTAATGATTCTTGTCGCAGCGCTTAACGTTGCCGCACAGGGCGTAACCTATAAAATCCTCCACGAGAATAATGACACCACCGTCAAGTGCAAGGTAGAAGGAATCTCGCTGGGCTCGCGTGCCGTCCGCCACATCGTCTACGAGTATCCCTCGACCGATGCCGACGGCAAGCCTGTCACCATCAGTGGCATCGTGATGGTGCCTTCCGACGTTGACAAAGGCGAGGTGCCTTGCGATGGCATCATTCTGTTCAACCACGCCACACTTGGCTCGCTGGAGGACGCACCCTCGCAGGGAGGACTGGTTTTCCCCAGTGGCCTGTTGGCCAATCCGCTGAAGCCTAACTACATTGTGGTGATGAGTGACTACATTGGCTTTGGATCGTCGAAGGATCACCCTTATGAGTACCTCTGTGGACACACCAATGGTCGTAACTCGCTGGATGGTCTGCTGGCCGCCCGCCAGATGCTGACGGACAAGAATATACCTATGGGTAAATACCTTTTCAACGTAGGCTTCTCGCAGGGTGGCACGGAAGCGATGTATATTGCCAAGCTGCGCGATACTGAGGAAAAGTATAAGAATATCCATTTCGACAAGACCTTTGCCGGTGGCGGAGTGCTGGACATTGAGAAAGCTTACTCCGAGTATGTCAGGCTGGACAAGGCCGATGCCATGAGCGACATCGCCATCATGCTTATCTCGGTCAATGAGAACTATCACCTAGGCATTGACTACAAGGACTTGTTCAACGAGCCCTTTGCCTCTCATGTGCAGGAGTTTCTGGAGAAGAAAGATAAGGACGTGCTGAGAAAGTATGGTGTTGCCGATCTTGACTCGCTCCACCAGCTGCTTACTCCTGCCTATATGGATTTGGAAAGCGAGCCAGCCAAGAAACTGATGGCTAAGCTGGCAGAAATCAAGATATCCAATGGCTGGACGCCTGACCTGACGCAGAAATACTTCATTGCGCACAGTCGCCACGACAACTATGTGCCCGTACAATGTTCGCGCAGCTTGCTGGGCTGGATGGAAGAGCAGGGCTTCAAGCCCAGTGTCGTGCCTGGTAAGACCAATCTGCAAACCAACATGCTGATATTCAAGCTGAAGCACCAGCCCTCCGCTATTGTATGGGGCATTCAGACCATGGCAGCCATTCAGTTCTGGCCCGTTGCCTACTACGAGGGTGGATTGAATCGTTTCTACTATGATGCCGTCAAGGATATGAACTTGATGAAGCTGATTAAACTGCTAGAGAGCTTGGGCATCGACCTGCGAAAGATTATCAAGAATGGCGGTTTGGCATCTGCCATGCATAATAGGGCAGGTTCAGTTGAGACGGTCATAGATAATATATTAAATCTTATTCCCAATGCTGTTGACGCACTGAGCAAGGTTGACCTGACTCCGAGGGATGTGGCACAGATGTTGGCAGACTCTGGCGTTACAACTGCTGATCTTGTGGAAGTAGCAGCATATCTGTTATCAGGTATTTTGTCGGATTCCGAGAATGACGTGTATGCTCCTGCTCTCCAGCAGTTGGGAGAAAAGACAGTGGCTCCCCTCTATCTGCTGAAATACTATGAAAAGACATTGGCCGACTGGCTGTTGCTGGGCGGCATTGATGTCGAGTACAGTCAGTGGGGCTGGGGCCTTACAGAATGATTATAAAATTGTAAAATTATAAAGATATGAGTTTTTTGAATAAATTATTTGGAAAGAAAGAGGACGAACAACAGAAGGCTGGGGGCATGGAAGATTTCATGACCCTTATTCGTGTATATTTCCAGGCTTGTATGGCCGCTGACCTGGGCATCTCGAATCTGGCAGCATTGCCTGACCTGCGTGTGTTCAAGGCTACACTGAAGGTGCCGACACAGAATAATCGTCTTGGACTGGCCGAGAAATCGCGTTGCAACAAGATGCTGAAGGAACTCTATCAGATGGACGACGACTTTACTAAAGAGATTGATTCCAGCATTCGCAAACGTTGCAAAAAGCCACAGGACGTACAGACCTACATGTACCAGTTCTCAGGTTTTACACAGGACCTGATGATGCTCACGGGAAACCTCATGAAGTTTAAACTCCGTGTGCCCAGTTTCTTTAAGAGTGCTATCCGCACCATGACCGAAAAGACTGTCAATGACATTTTTAACAAGAACGACTTCACGGATCCAGGAGTTATGAAAACCGTTGTGGCCATTCGCCAGTATGCTCAGAAACTGGGTTTCTCGCAGCAGTGGACCACCAATTTCGTCTACCGTGTCGTCATGCTTGCCAAAAAGGAGAAACAGCCTAAAGGAGAGTAAGAACTGAGAATTAAAAAATATTAAAATAGTGGGAGTTATGCCGCTGTTTTGATATTTTTACTTTACCTTTGTACAGAAAAGTGAAGCGTAATGACGGCTAACGAGAAAACAATAGCAACGTTTGAAACTCGCATCAGGCAGATGATTCTCCGTTTTCAGCAGTTGAAGAAGGAGAACCAGCAACTTGTAGATGCAGTGAAGAAGAACGAGCAGGACCTCAAGGACCTGCAGGCAAAGTTAGATCAACAGCAGTCCGACTACCAATCACTTAAGATGGCTAAGATGATCGAGATTACAGATGGTGACCTCAGTGGAGCCAAGGAACGGTTGTCAAAGCTTATACGCGACGTCAACAAGTGCATTGCAATCCTAAGCGATGAAAATCAATAAGGAGAACAGGCTATGGCAGAACAGAACAAGGACAGACTACATATCAGGCTGCACGTTTATGACGAGGAAATAGAAGTCGTCATCAACCGCGAAGACGAAGAGTACTATCGCAGTGCAGCAAAACTCATTACCGAGCGATACAATGGCTACGCTCAGCGATTCAAGGGCCGCAAGACTGACCACACGATTGCATTGATGACCCTTGTCGACATAGCCTTGACGTATCAGAAGGAGCGTGCCAGCAATGACACCTTGCCCTACGATAATGTTCTTGCCCGTTTGACGTCAGAAATCGAGGCCGTCCTCGGTGAGCAGAAAACGTAAGGCGTAAGAACATTAATTCAATATATATTACACATTTATGAACATTATTGTTGGTATTATTTTAATCGTGGCGGCCCTTATCATTGGTGGCCTCTGCGGGTTTATGATTTTCCGTTTTGTTATCAAAGGAAAATATAATGACATGATTGGTGCCGCCAAGAAGGAGGCCGAAGTTATTAAAGAGAAGAAACTGCTCGAAGTCAAGGAGAAGTTCCTCAACAAAAAAGCCGAACTGGAAAAGGAGGTGCAGCAGCGCAACCAGCACATCCAGCAGAGCGAGAACAAGTTGAAGCAGCGTGAGATTTCGCTCAATCAGCGTCAGGAGGAATTGGGACGTCGCAAAAACGATCTTGACAATCAGCAGAACCGCATCGACAACGAGAAGAAGTTGCTCGCTATGAAGCAGGAAGAGCTTGAAAAGATGCAGCTTCAGGAGCGTGCCAAGCTTGAAGAACTCTCCGGACTCTCTGCAGACGAGGCAAAAACTCGTTTGGTAGAGTCGATGAAAGACGAAGCTAAGACTGATGCAGCTGCCTACATCAATGAAATCATGGATGAGGCTAAACTCAATGCCAATGCCCAGGCTAAGAAGATTATCATTCAGACCATCCAGCGTGTGGCCACTGAGACTGCAGTGGAAAACTCTGTTTCCGTGTTCCATATTGACAACGACGATGTAAAAGGTCGTGTGATTGGTCGTGAGGGTCGTAATATCCGTGCCTTGGAGGCTGCCTGCGGTGTTGAAATCGTAGTAGACGACACCCCGGAGGCCATCGTCATCTCTGCTTTCGACCCCATTCGCCGTGAGACTTGCCGTTTGGCACTCCACCAGTTGGTGGCCGACGGACGCATCCATCCAGCTCGTATCGAAGAGGTGGTTGCCAAAGTTAAGAAACAGCTTGAGAATGAAATTATCGAGACCGGTAAGCGTACTACCATCGACCTCGGTATACATGGTTTGCATCCAGAACTCATCCGCATTATCGGTAAGATGAAATACCGTTCCTCTTATGGTCAGAACCTGTTGCAGCACGCTCGCGAGACTGCTAACCTCTGTGCCGTCATGGCCTCAGAACTTGGTTTGAACCCCAAGAAGGCTAAGCGCGCAGGGTTGTTGCACGATATTGGTAAGGTACCCGATGAGGAGAGTGAACTGCCCCACGCACTTTATGGCGCCAAGATTGCAGAGAAGTATAAGGAAAAGCCCGATATCTGCAACGCCATCGGTGCCCACCACGACGAGATGGAGATGCAGACCCTGCTGGCTCCCATCGTACAGATTTGTGACGCTATCGCTGGTGCCCGTCCCGGTGCCCGCCGCGAAATCGTTGAGGCTTACATCAAGCGTCTGAACGATCTCGAGGCTATCGCCATGAGCTATCCCGGTGTCACCAAGACCTACGCCATTCAGGCTGGTCGTGAGTTGCGCGTCATCGTCGGTGCCGACAAGATGGACGATGCAGAGACCGAGGCACTGAGCGGGCAGATTGCATCTAAGATTCAGAACGAGATGACTTATCCTGGTCAGGTCAAGATTACCGTCATCCGCGAGACCCGCAGTGTTGCTTACGCCAAGTAAACTTTCGGATATTCTGAAACATATTAGCACCCAACCTGCCGCAAGGTATGTTGGGTGCTTTTGCTAGTAATGGGGTAAGCTTTTTTCAGAATTTGTTAGCAATTGTGAGGATTATTAGAATTTATTGCTTAACTTTGCAGTCATGAAGAGACAAGGATTACTGTCTGCTGTCGCTGTAGTTGTGCTTGGATTGTTGACCGCATGTAGCACGATGACTGCTGCCGAACGGGCCGAGAAGGCTTTGGCGGTGGAGAGAGCACTGGCATCTCGTCACTATGTGGTAGATGTACAGATGATGTATCCCCGCAGTGGACGGGCAGTTAATGTGAGCAGCAACTATTCACTTGAGATTAAGGGCGATACGGTAGTGTCATATCTGCCTTATTTCGGGCGGGCTTATAGCATTCCGTACGGTGGAGGTAAGGCCTTTAACTTCTCGGCCCCTATCATCAGTTATGAGTCGGCGAGTGACCAAAAAGGAAAAACCTATGTCAGGCTGGTCACCGACAATGAGGAGGATGTCATCACGTTCCAGTTGGAGATATTCGACAATGGTCAGACTACTATTGACGTACAGGCCCGCGAGCGTGAACCGATAACCTACAGCGGAGAGTTGGAATAATGAGATCTGACAAAACCAAATACTAGCAATTGCTTATGGATTTACTTCATATCATCGCAGTAGTCATCCTCGTCGTAGCCGGCGTGGTCATCTACATCAACAAAAGGAAAAACGGTTAAACTTTACAGCTTAACCGTTATCTCCTGATTGGCTTCAATCTTGACCTTATGGTTGTTGACAATCAGCCAGCCCTGACCCTCTGTGGCCAGTACTTTCACTTGCTCGCGATTCATCTCAACGTGTATCATGCCATAAGGTGTGGGTACGCTGCCTTCCATCCATTCCAGGTCGCCGAGTACGGGTCGCACTTCAAATTCCTGATAGCCAGGCTTGGTAGGCTGGACACCTAGGTAGTACTTGCCCAGCAGATAGACGGGCGAGGCTCCCCAGGCATGGCAAAGCGACTTGCCGTAGGGGCGTCCGTACATTGCCAGGTGTTGAACGCCGTTTTCCGTAGGCACATATTTTTCCCAGAACGAGGTGGCTCCCTCACGCAGCATGCCGCCCCAGTAGTCACGCATCTCTTTCAGCACCTTCTCGTGGTAGCCCATCATGCAGAGGGCTTCCAATTCGTAGAAACGCATATAGGGAGTGGTAATAGGGTCTATGGCAGGGTTCAGCATAACGCTCTTCATAATCTCCTCACGTTCCTCCTGATAGGCCAGTCCATATAGAATGGCAAACATATTAGGGAACTTGGTGATGTGGGGATTCATCTTCCCGTCCTCAATGGCATGTAGGTAGGCTTTCTGCTCGTAGCTCCAGAATGTCTGCTTAATCTTGTTGCGCAGTTCTTCGCATTTTATACGGTAATCAGTTTTGATATCCAACAGCTTTGCACAGACGGCCATTGTTTCCAATGCCTTCATGAGCAATATCTGCTCGAAGCAGAGTGTTCCTCGCTTGTGCATGGGGAAGTCAGCCCAGTCAACGAAAATCCAGTCGTCTGGCTGTCCTTCAGCCATTCCTTGTTCATTGGTACGACTGAGCACATAGTCCATCATGGTTACCATGCGGGGCCACATCTCGCGGACGAATGCAACATCCGCTGTGTACAGGTAGTAGTCGAGTATGGACTTAAACCAATAGAAGGTGTAGTCCATGATGGTGTTAATGTGTGCTGTTACTGGATCCTTGCCGCGCAATTGGCGGATGGTGCGCTTGACACACTCGGAGTCAAAGCGCAGGTAGTAGTTCATGAGGTACGACTGTATGGCGTCGCCTGACCATGTCCAGCGGTCGCGCTTGATGCCGTCCATGAAGAACTCACGCGTGGTGAGGTCCATGGTGTAGGCTCCTACCTCCCATATTTTGTTCAGTACTTCGTCCGAACAACGGAAAGAACCGCTATGGTTTAGGTCGTGCTGTGCGTATTCATAGTCCATCAGTACGTCAGTATAGGAAGCCCCTTCTACCTGCTCGATATAGACGTAGCGGAAGGCCTTGCTTGCGAGGTGTGATGTCTGATGTGTTACGTCTGATGTGAGCACATCGAGGGTTTCGCAGTGCTCCTTGTCAAGCGCCTCCTCGCGGCTCTCACCATAATAGACGCGGATGGTACCCTGTAGGTCTTTCACTTTCAAGTAGCCGAAAGTTTCCTTGCCGAAGTCGTAGAGCTTGCCGCCTGATGCTGTGGAACAGCAATTTACAGGACGGTGTTCCTCGCGCTCCAAACAGTAGGACGAGGGTGGGGTGTCAGGTTTGTCGAAGCACCATGAGGCAGCAGGCACGTAAATGCCTGAGCCGTGGGCCACTCCGTTCTCATCAATCCACAACTTGTCTTCGTAGGTCGCCAGCCATGATGAATCTGTCACAATGGTCTTGCCCTGTATAAAGATGGCCGGTGGCGTGGCTTGATTCCAAACCTTGATGTTCAACTTATGCTCTCCGGCAGGGATGTCATAAGTATGGGCGGGAAACTGCAACTTACCATCGATGGCAAAGTTGAACTGCCCTTCACTGTAGATGGTGATGGTTTCTGTTTCTGCCAATGTGAATGCCTTGCTGAACTCCACCGTTACATAGTGGGAGTCTTGTTTCCAGAATGGTGGGAACATGGCACCACGCTCTGTGCGGCGGTTGTTGAAGATGTTGCCGAGCCATACCTCGAAATCGCCCGGATACCATATCCAGGTAGGTTTATTGTTTTCCTGCATGACGTTTGATGTTTTCGTTAACTTGTGGTCCGTTGTTCTCCCAGATGTTGCCGGGTCCGTTGGCATTTTTCAGGAATTTCTCCTCGGGAGTCCAGTTGTCGCGCAATGTGATGTTTGATGAACCTTCGTCTGTATAGAGGTAGAACCAGTGGACGGGATCGTGCACATAGCTGGGTTTGGCAATGTCGCGGACGACGTTCTCTGTAATCATCGTGCCGGGCTGATTGCCCAGCGTGTAGATGCCGGCACAGTCGTACATGTGCTGGGCGTAGTTGTATATCAGGTTGGCGTGAACCTTGTTGTCCTTCATGCATACCAGATCACGGTTCCAGCCCCAACCCAGCGAGATGCCTGTATAGGATACGTCGTGAATGGTGTTGTGCTCGATGTTGATGCCAGAGACATAGCCTGCGGCGATGGCTACACAGCCCCAGTCCTCGTTGGTGACGTCGTAGAACTCGCAGTTGCTTACCTCCTGCTGGGTACAAACATCTCGGAAGTCAGTAGGCTGGTAGGGGAGGTGAGTCTCCAGTCCTATTGGTGAGAACGAGCCGCAGACGTAGCCGTTCATGGCAATGTCGGTAAACGTGCAGTTGGCCGTAGTACCACGACGACATGCCGTCACGTAATCCAGACCAGAGCCTCCTAAGTGTTCGAAGCGGCATTCCAAGAAGTGACAGTCTTCAGTATAGCGTAGTTCTACAGCAGCATCAGCACGTCCCAGCCACCCCTGATTGTCCAGTTTGTGGTTGTTGGGTCGGTCAATCTGAGGGCGCAACTTGTAAGCCTCCGTCAGATACATGCCAGCCTGCAAGGGCACATGACCCTTTTCGCTGGGGCGCATCCAGGTGGTGTGGCTGAAGGTGATGCCCTTCATGGTGATGTTACGAACAGGGCGCTCGGCAGTACCTACAAATTCGACAAGTGTTTCCAGAACGGGCACGATGGCCTCGCGAATGGTCTCACCCGGGAAGGGCATATAATATAAGGTTCGCGTGCGAATATCATGATACCACTCGCCAGGCTCGTCCAACAACTCCTTGGCATTGGTCAGATAGAACGGCGACGGGTGTTTGGTATCGGTAGTCATTGGTGACGGCCAGGGATGCAGGAATTGGATGGGACCTTCCGGATTGTGAAAGCGGATAGCCGCAGAGTCGCCTTGAGGGGT
>JAEEGL016351579.1_pt1 | contig 13340 bp, 9 predicted proteins | sample 9134231 | NCBI WGS metagenome assembly JAEEGL01 (sample SAMN16246548, study PRJNA631951) | gut metagenome | biome: gut microbiome; feature: rumen; material: fiber-attached | host: Bos | place: Iran: Karaj | collected 2018-10 | reverse complement strand
CTACAGAGACGATTATTACAACAAGGAAAATTCTGAAAAACCGGGCATTTGCGAGGTAAGTATCGCAAAGCACAGAGCAGGAGAGTTGGGCAAGGTTGAACTTGCGTGGATAGGAAAGAACACGAGGTTTGTGGACGTTTCAAACGAAAAAGTTCCGGTCTAGTATGACCGTTTCCGGAGGATTAAAAAATGAATTTCAAAAAACAAAAGACAGGAAACCCTTATCTTCTGGATACAGCAGTTGAAAATATTTTTTTGAATGAATATATGCCGCAGGCGCCTGACAATTATGCAAAGGTGTATCTTTGCGCCCTTATGTATGCGGGGATAGGCGAAGAAATGACAAACGAAATGCTTGGCAGAATGCTGCGGATGGAAGCCGAAGATGTACTCAAGGCATGGAATTATTGGGAGAAGCTGGGAGTCATCAAAAAGCACTATACGGATCCGAAGGACAGATATCACTATGAAGTCGAATTCCTGAGCCTCAAGGAAAGACTCTTTAGCGCAGATCCTGCGCCTTGCGAAGAACGCAAAGAAGAGAATCCCCTTGCAAACGCGCAGATCAGAGAAATGTTTGACTGCATAGAGACCCTCAAAGGCAAGGTACTCAGTGCCAAGGAACCGGAGACTATTACTTCCTGGATGACTGATTTCGGTGCAGAGCCGGAGGTTATCATTCAGGCGTACAAATACTGTATCAATTTGAACAAAAGCAATGTGAACTACGTTGGTTCGGTTGTGAAAAACTGGATTGAAAAGGGGCTGAACACCGCTGAAAAGATAGAAGAATATCTTGCGGCGGTGGATCAGAGGCATTTTAATTACAAAAGGGTTTTCAAGGCACTCGGTTTTTCAAGAAGTCCGGGCGAAAAAGAGCGCATGATTATGGATACATGGTTTGACGAAATGAACTTTTCACTTGATAAGGTGCTTGAAGCCTGCGGAAGGACGAGCGGAATCTCAAACCCGAACATAAATTACGTCAACAAGATTCTGGTCGGCTGGTACAAGGAAAAAGGCGGAGTGCCGAAAGAAGACAAAGACCGGGAAGGAAAACCTCTGACTTTTGCTGCAGTTATGAAGTATTATTCATATCTGAGAGAAAAAGAAGAAAAAGAAGCTGTTCAAAGAACGCAGGAAGTTTATGAAAAGGTTCCGCGTATCAGGGAGCTTGATGAAGAAATCAGAAATTGCAGCATGGAAATGTCAAGGGCACTTATAAACAACAGCGCGCAGGGACGCAGACAGCTCAAAGAAAGAATGGATTCGCTCACTACCGAAAAAGCCGTGCTGATGACAGAAAACGGCTTTGAAATTGACTATATGGAAATTAAGTATCGCTGCACCAACTGTAATGACACAGGTGTAGACGATAACGGTGGCCGTTGTGCATGTTTTGGACAGCGGCAAGAAGAGGCAAAACAATGGCAAATTTCTTTAAAAAAATAATTCACGACAAAGATAGCGTTGAAGGCACAAAAGAAGAAACTGCTATGAAAGAACAGACTGCAAAGGAGAAAGACTCAAAAGAGGAAACTCAGGCGGAAACCTCTCAGAACCTTACTGTAGAACAGATAAGGGCTGAGCTGGAAAAGAAAATAGCAGAAAAACTTTCAAGCATGCCGGTTTCGGATCTGACAGAACTTCTGAGAATTCAGGAGGAGCGTGAAAAAGAGCGTGCAGAAACTGCAAAACGTATAGAAGAGCGCAGAAAGCGCCGCAGTGACGCGCAGCAAAAGCCGATGGAGCCGATTTATTTCGAAAATTCGGTTCTTGCAGACTACAGCGAGCAGCCGCAGCTTCAGGAGAGAGAAACCGAAGCAGAGCCTGCAGAACAGGCTCCTCAGAGACTTGAAGGGCAGCTTTCCATGGCAGATATCCCAAGGAATACTGACGGTCCCGAAGAGGGCGAAGCAGCAGAAGAACCTGAAAGACTCGAAACTGCAGCTGAGCGCGAAAAGCGGGAAAAAGAAGAAAGACAGCGCAAAAAAGAAGAGCAGATTAAAGAAGAGCAGCGTATAGCCAACGAAAAGGCAAAAGACGCCCTCTCTTTCAGCATTCCTATTCCTGAATCCGAATTGCAGGAAATGGAGAGGAAAAAGGCGGAAGCAGAAGCTGCAGAAGCCGCGGCAAAAGCTGCCGAGGCCGAAGAAGAAACCGAAGCAGAAAAGCAGCAGGGCGAAGATGCGGCATCGGCTTATGCAACCGGCGCAGAAACTGCCGGCGAGGCGGAAGAAACTCCGAAAAAGGGAATCCGCCACGCAATTAACGTTTTCAAGGGCTATGATTTCAAAACAGATATCATATATGACGGCTTTGCAAAGCTTTTCTCTGCTATTGGAAGAAGGTTCAAACTCCATCGCGAAAAGCTCTACGAAAAGAGACCTGAACTTCGTGAAAAGCATCGCCACAAGAGGCATGCATGGCTCAAAAAGGCAAATGAAATACGCCACAATCTCATAGCAAAAGAAAAGCAGGCAGCAGACAGAATGTTCCGTCTGATCACCCATATGGACAGAAAGACCGACGAAGTAGCCGACAAGACAAACGTTATGGTTACCGAAGGCAACAGAAAGTTCAATTTTGCAAGAGAATGGGCAGAAATCAACAAGAAAAAACTGCTTCTTTCCTTCGCGGGAATAATAGCGGTTGCACTTGTAGGAGTTTCGGTATTTAACTATCTGACAGCTTACGAATACGCGTACAACGGACGAACCCTCGGAATCGTCAAGAAGCAGGAAGATGTACTTAAGATAGTCGATCTTGTCAGCATGCAGCTTTCAAAGGAACACGGTGCCGAGATCAAGATAGATCCGGATCAGGATATTACCTTCAAGCGCGTTTTCTCACTTGGCAAAGAAATTGACGATATGGAAGAAGTTCTGCGTTGCCTGACATATATGCAGAACATGAATGCGGTTGGTCAGGTTATCTGTATAGACGGCAAACGTGTTGCGATTGTAGATACGGAAGAAACGGCAAGATCCGTACTTGAGCAGGTCAAGGCAGCCTTCATGCAGGGCGGAGATTCCACAAAGTATGAAAAGGTCGGATTTGCCGAAAAGGTTGAAATCCTGCCAATCAATACAAAGCTCGGAAACCTTATGAACCCGGATGAAGTATTGATGAAGCTGCTTACTGGAGCAACAGAGCAAAAGACTCATATTGTAGAACCGGGCGAAACATTCTCAGGAATTGCCAAGGCAAACGGTCTTTCGCAGAGCGAACTTCTGGCATCAAATCCGGGAGTTACACCTGAAAGACTCAGCATTGGTCAGGAAATAGTACTTACTCAGGCAGTTCCGCTTTTGACCGTTCAGACGGTTGAAGTTGCCACATATTCGGAATCAATACCGTTTGAAACGACATATGAGGACAGCAGCAGTCTTTACAAGGGCGAAAAGAAAACAAAAGTAAAGGGTGTCAGTGGCCAAAGACAGGTAACAGCAAAGATTACGAGAAACAACGGCATCGAAGTCAAGAAAGAAGAACTAAGCAGCCAGATTCTGAGTCAGCCTGTTACGGAAGTTGTGCTTCAGGGTACAAAAGAGCTGCCTCCTCTTGAAGGAACGGGAAGATTTAAGTATCCTGTCAGTGGATACAGGATTTCTTCAGGTTTCGGAAAAAGATGGGGCCGTATGCACAATGGGCTTGACCTTGCGTGTCCGACAGGAACATATATCAGAGCTTCGGACGGTGGAACGGTTATTTTCTCCGGATACAGCGGTTCATACGGAAATGTTGTCAAAATCAGTCATGGCGGCGGTTTTGTCACTATATATGCACACTGCAGCAAGCTGCTTGTTTCGAAGGGAGCAAAAGTATATCAGGGACAGCATATTGCAAATGTAGGAAGCACAGGAAGAAGCACAGGCCCGCATTGCCATTTCGAAATTCAAAAGAACGGCACACCGGTAAATCCTAAGAATTATCTCTGATAAATGAAGTCAAAGTGATGCAGGCGGCCGGCTTTGACCACATGCGGACTCTGAATTAAGAACCGGAAAAGAGGGGAAAGAAAATTTCTCCTCTTTTGTGTTTAAAAGAAACTGCAGGACGCGGAACAATAACCTGCGGCCGTAAGTCTAAAATGATAGCGAAAACAATATACGGAGGGCGAAAATGACGTTATTACAAAGAAAAAGCACAAAAATAGTGTTTATAATTATGGCTGCACTCCTGATAATTACGGGAGTTCAGTTTTCGGGAAGCACAGAAAATGCATATGCCGACGACCATGCGGATGATATGAGGGCAGTCTGGATTTCAACGACAGCCGGCGGTGATTTTCCGGCGGTCAAAGGCGATGCAGAGGCTCAGAAGGCACAGTTTTCTTCTATACTCGACAAGGTGAAGGCAGCCGGCATCAATACTGTAATTGTGCAGGTTCGTCCAAAATCGGACGCATTATATAAGTCGGACATCAATCCGTGGTCTGATGCGCTTACGGGAACCCAGGGCAAAAATCCGGGCTACGATCCGATGGCTTACATGATAGAAGAAGCTCACAAAAGAGGAATGTCCTTTCACGCGTGGCTCAATCCTTACAGAGTGACCACAAGCGGTACGGACGTAAATGCCCTTGCATCAAACCATCCGGCAAGGCTTCATCCGGGCTGGGTAATTACGCACAAAAACGCGCTCTGCTACAATCCGGCTCTTGCCGAAGTGAGACAGTACATTTGCGATACGGTAGCTGAAATCGTCGACAATTATGATGTTGATGCAATACATTTTGACGATTATTTCTATCCGAGCGGCTATCCTCTTCCTGAGGGAGAAACAAGGGACGGCGCTGCTGCAAATCAAAGACGCGAAGATATAAACCGCATGATTTCCGATGTATATAATACGATTAAGGCGCACGATGCGTCCGTTCTGTTCGGCGTAAGTCCGTTCGGTATCTGGAAGAACGTATCAAGCGATCCTGCAGGTTCAAACACATCGGGAAACGAAGGGTATTACAGTGTTTGCGCAGATGCGAAGGCATGGCTTGAGGCAGGCACTTTGGATTACCTTGCGCCGCAGATTTACTGGCAGAGAGGCTTTGCGGCAGCCGACTATGAGACGCTTGTTTCATGGTGGTCAAAGCTTGTTTCTTCAACGGGAAACAGGGCAAAGCTTTATATAGGTCAGGCAGCGTACAGAGATGTTGTAGCGGCTGAAATTTCGGCGCAGCTTGCCATAAATGACAGCTATCAGAATGTCAAAGGCGAGATATTCTTCAGGGCAACAGATCTTCTGAACAACAGACAGGGCTGCACAGACTCAATAAAAAGATATTATGAAACTGTGGACGCTTCAAAAGGGACAGCAGTTTTGCCGGTTCAGCAGCCGCAGACAAACACTCCCGTGGCTTCAAGCTTTTCCGATGTTGCACCGGACAGCTGGTATGCGGCTTCCGTTAAATCAGCCGTAGACCTTGGAATCATCAACGGAATGGGCGACGGAACATTTGCTCCACAGGCAAATTTAAGCGTTGCGCAGGCCCTTACCCTTGCCGTAAAGACCTACAGCCTCCGGACAGGCAAGACTTTCACGCCGGGAAGCGGTGAGTTCTGGTACCACAATGCCATCGACTATGCGGTTACAAACGGAATCATAAATCTCGGCGAATTCAGCGATTACAACGCAACTATTTCAAGAGAAGACATGGCATACCTTTTCAGCAATGCCCTTGTGGGAACGCAGAAAAAACTCAACAGCAACTTTACCGTGCCTGATATTTCCGCAAGCAGACGCCAAAGCGAAATCCTTTCGCTGTATGAAAAGGGAATTCTTACGGGAACGGGTGATGACAGAGCCTTCAATCCGTATGCAAATATTACAAGGGCAGAAGCTGCCGCTATCATCAACAGAGCAGCTGTTGAATCCGCAAGAGTGGCCTTTTGACGAAGCACACCCGTATTTCCAAAAAGTAACGTGATTACAAAGCCAAACACAATTACACAGAAAAAGTCATACGGCTTTCCCCTTTTGACGTGGGAAGGCCGTAAATTTTGACTCTCATAAGTTTTTTTGATATAATTACTGTGTCTGTGCAAGTGCAGAAATGAATGCACAATGTGTGAAACACGCTCTTGAGGGAGGTTAGAAAATGGACGCAAAAAAAGTACTTATTGTCGAAGATGAAAAATCCATATCAGATATTATTAAATTCAATCTTGAAAAAGAAGGCTTTACCGTTGAGACGGCATATGACGGGGAAGAAGGGCTTGCAAAGGCGCTTGGGGTTTCTCCAAACCTGATTCTCCTTGACGTTATGCTTCCAAAGATGGACGGATTTGAAATATGCAAAAAGGTCAGAGAGACGAGCACTGTTCCTATTTTGATGCTTACGGCAAAGGAAGAGGAAGTGGACAAGGTTCTCGGACTTGAGCTCGGTGCGGACGACTATATCACAAAGCCTTTCGGGATGCGTGAGTTGATTGCACGTATCAAGGCAAATATCAGAAGAGTTGACTTTGTTGAAGACCTTCAGAGCGAACCTTCGGATATTCAGACTTTCGGTAATCTCGAAATCGATATGAACAGATATGAAGTTCGAAAGAACGGTGAATCCCTCGAACTTACCCTTCGTGAGTTTGAGCTTCTGAAGTATCTTGCCGAGAGAGAGAACAAGGTATTTTCAAGAGAACAGCTTCTTGAGGAAGTATGGGGCTATGAATATTACGGCGATATCCGTACAGTTGATGTAACTGTCAGAAGACTTCGCGAAAAGCTTGAAGACAATTCGGGTGATCCTAAATATATCATGACCAAGAGAGGAATAGGCTATTATTTCAGGAGGCCCTAATTCATGAAAATCAAGGCGAGGTTTGCGACGATACGCGGGAGAATAGTGTTCATCTATTTCCTGCTCGTAGTAATTGCAACGACTATTATCGGTGTTTTTATCATCAACCAGATGGAGGAGTACTACATTGACTCCACCAGACGCAATTTAACAAACACGGTGAAGGAAGGAACTCTGATTTCTTCCCTTGCCGCTTTTGAAGACCTTTCCGCGCACGCAAAAGAAGTTCAGGCAACTGTTGATGCCTGGGCGGTAAGCCTGCAGCAGGAGATTTTTGTAGTTGATACAAACTTTCTGATAGTAGCCTCAAACACTGAAAATCAAGGGAAAAGCGCTCTTGATATTCTCGATTATGATATCATTCTTGAAGGACTTTCCGGCGAAGTTGCAGAGTCCTCTGATTCTTTGGTGACGCAGTCGAGCAAGATTCCTGTAATGAACATGGCTTTTCCAATCGGCGAAGGCAGTGCGGTCAAGGGAGTTTTGTATCTTCGAAGCGATATGAGCGGTATTGAGGAGAGTATCAACCAGTCAAAGCTCATTTTCATGCGTGCCATGGTAATCGCTCTTGTTGTTACATGCATTCTGGGCTTTTGGATTGCAAAGAGTATCACAGACCCTATCAGGGACGTTACCGTCAAAGCAGAAAAGATGGTTCAGGGTGATTTCAGTCAGGAAGTAAGCGTGAAGTCCGAAGATGAAATCGGTCAGTTTGCAACCATGTTCAATCTGCTGCGGCTTGAACTTGACAAAACCCTTTCGGAGATTTCAAGTGAAAAGAACAAGCTTGAGACGGTGCTTCGTCATATGGCGGACGGACTTATTGCGGCGGATCATACAGGTATTGTAATTCACGCAAACCATGCGGCACTTGAAATTCTGCAGCTTTCGGATCAGTCGGCAGAGGGCATGGAATTTGATTCCCTGATGAAGGATTTTGATTCTTCCCTGACTTTTGAACAGCTCAGAAAAGAATGTGAACTTGTTCCGGCAACTCACGTGGTTGAGAGCAACGGATTTACATATTTCCTCAGACTTGACAAATTTGCAAGCGAGGGTTCGGCAGAGAGCGGAATCATCATGCTGATGCAGGATATTACGGAGAGACAGAAGCTTGAAAATATGCAGACGGACTTCGTGGCAAACGTATCACATGAGCTTAAGACGCCGCTTACAACAATAAAAAGCTATACCGAAACGCTTCTTGACGGTGCCCTTGATGACAGAAGCACCACAGAAGCATTTCTTGAAATAATCAATACGGAAGCTGACCGGATGAACAGACTGGTCAAAGACCTTCTGCAGCTTTCCAGAATGGAACATCAGCAGGAAAAGTGGCACATGAAAGAAGGAAATCTCATTTCCCTTGTCAAATCCTGCATTACCAAAGTTGAACTTACTGCAGCCGCAAAGGGTCAGCACCTTATCAGCATGTTTGATCCCGATGCGAGAATTGCTGTCAACATGGACAAAGACCGCATCGAGCAGGTTGTGCTCAACATTTTGTCAAACGCGATCAAATATACAGGTGAAGGCGGCAGAGTTGATATCGATGTCCTCAAAGACGGCAAATTTGCACGTATCGTTATTACGGACAACGGAATCGGTATTCCGCAGGCCCAGATATCGAGAGTTTTCGAGAGATTTTTCCGCGTGGACAAGGCCCGTTCAAGAGCTATGGGCGGTACAGGTCTCGGACTTTCCATATCGAAGCAGATTGTTGAGGAACATGGCGGAAGTATTGAGCTTACAAGCCGCGAAGGTGAAGGTACAAAGGTCAGCATTCTGATACCGCTCGTTGTTACAAGGGGTATCAGAAATATCGAATAAAACCGCAGGCATTAATGAAGGAAGGATGACCGGTGTTTAAAAGAAAAACGCGCAGAAGCAGAGAATTTAAGAAAAATGACCGGGTCATAGACCTTGAAGAGGCACGGGAGAACCGCCGGCAAAAACGGGAGAAGCTTGCTAAGACGTCACGTCATTACAAAAGGTCGCTGATTACCAAAGAAGAGGCAAAGGAAAAGATAAAGCTGACTTCCGAACGCAGCAAGATCAAAAACAGGCGAAGAAGAGTGATTTACCTTGTAATCATCGGAATCATCGTAGCGATTATAGGCATTTCCGCGCTGAATATCATCGCGCTTATAAACGAAAGGAATCAGCTTCAGGAGCAGCAGCTTCAGCTTCAAAAGGAAAAGGACAAGCTGGAAAACCAGCTTAAAAATTCAAATACCGATGAATTTGTTGAGCAGCAGGCACGTTCACAGCTCAGGCTGATAAAACCGGGAGAAACTCTTTATGTTTTGCCGGAGGAAACAACGGGAGGAGCCGTGGATAATGAACAAATCAAAGAGTAATATGCAGCTCAAAGAAATTATAGTTGTTGAAGGCAGAGACGATACCGCGGCAATCAAAAGAGCGCTTGATGCGCAGACAATCGAAACTCACGGCTTCGGTATCAGACGGGAAACGTGGCAGCTGATTGAAAAGGCCTACAATGAAACGGGGATTATTGTTTTTACCGATCCTGACTTTGCGGGGAACGAAATCCGAAAGAAGATTCTTGAGAAGTTCCCAAATGCTCTTGAGGCGTTTCTTGACAGGGAAGACGCCAGCCGGCAGGGGGATATCGGCATTGAAAATGCAGAGCCTGAGGCAATTCTTGAAGCGCTTTCAAAGGTTCACTGCACTCTCTGTGAGAAGCGCGAGAATTTCAGTATGCAGGATATGCAAAAGTACGGACTTACAGGAGGAAGCGACTCGTCAAAGAGGCGCGCCGCCCTCGGAAAACTTCTCGGAATAGGAAGCGGAAATACGGGAGCGTTCCTCAAGAAACTGAACAGATTCGGCATAGATAAAGAAGAACTGGAAAAGAATTTGGAGAAATTATAGTATGAACATGAATCTGTATGCGCCTTCGACCATTCGGGACATCAGGGAAAGGCACAACTTCAGACTTTCAAAGAGTCTGGGGCAGAATTTCCTTACAGACAAAAATATCAGAGACAGAATCATCGAAGAAACGCATATCACAAAGGATGACCTTGTTATCGAAATAGGTCCGGGAATCGGAGTTCTGACGCATGAAGCTGCCGGGCAGGCAGGCAAGGTCATTGCAATTGAAATAGACAAAAATCTCATTCCGATACTTGAAGAGACGCTTTCGGATTGTCCGAATGTTGAAGTTATCAACCGCGACATCCTGAAAACCGATCTGAATGAAATATTGGACCAAAACGAAATTATCAACGGTCAAAAACGGAAGCACGTTAGAATTATGGGTAATCTGCCCTATTACATAACAACGCCCATCATTATGAAGATACTTGAGGACGGCGTTAAGGCAGACAGCATTACCATCATGATGCAAAAAGAAGTTGCGGAGCGCATCGTTTCGGGACCGGGAAGCAAGGCTTACGGAGCCATTTCCGTTGCGGTTCAGTATTATTGCGATGTCTTTAACGTTGCAAACGTACCGAGAGATGTTTTTGTGCCGCAGCCGAATGTTGATTCTGCGGTTTTAAGACTTGATATAAGAAAAGAAAAGGCGGTTGAGCTAAAGGACGAAAGTCTGTTTTTTGCGTGTGTGAAGGCAGGTTTCGGACAGAGGCGCAAAACGCTTCTTAATTCCCTCACGGGACTTGAAGGACTCTCAAAACAAGAGGTTTCAAAACTTCTTGAAGATATAGGCATAGAGCCTTCAAGAAGAGCGGAAACCCTTTCACTTGAGGAATTTGCAAGGTTGGCAAATTCCGTTTTCGATGCAAAAAACGTCTGATTCCGCTCGAAATAGTATTGGCAAAAATATTTGACAGCTTAGGAATTGTTTTGGAAAAAGAGGAGTATGAAAATGTTCGGAAAATCAAAAAAGTTAAAGGCTCTGAGCGATGAAAACGAGAAAGAGCCGAAGCCACAAAAGCCAAAAAAATCCGAAGAAGAAATGACAAAAATCGAGAGGTTTTTTCACAGGTATCTGCACAACGGCGTTGCAATGTGCCTGCTTCTTGCATTTTTGCTGAATGTAATTATTGAATCGCTCGCAAGGCAAAACGTCTTTGGCGGCCTTATATACCTTTTCGAAAGCCCACTTGTATTTTTATACAACATGATAATCATCTTTTCGGCGCTTTCGGTATCGCTGTTCTTCAAAAGACGTGCGTTTGTATATTTTCTTATCTCGGCGCTCTGGCTTGCGCTTGGAATCACCAACGGTATTATACTCAGCAACCGTATGACGCCGTTTACAACAAAAGACCTGACGGTTCTTGATGACGGACTTTCAATCGTTACAAATTACATGACAACTTTCCAGATAGTGCTTATGGCAATCGGCGCTCTGGTGCTCATTGCAGTTGTCATACTTACGTTTATCTTTGCACCAAAGAAAGCCGATCCGATTAAATACAAAAGAGTTATAGCGGGCTTTCTGATCATAGTGATTGCAACCTACGGAGCGACAACCGCAGCGATTAAAGTCGGCATAGTGCAGACCTTCTTCGGAAACCTTGCATATGCCTACAGGGACTATGGCGTTCCTTACTGCTTCATCAATACGTGGCTCAACACAGGCATCAATATGCCGAATGACTACAGTGAAGAAAGAGTTCTTTCAATCTTTGAACCGGGCGAACTTTCGGAAGACGGTACCGCAAAGATTACTTTTGAAGATGACGGCAAAACCCATCCGAATATTCTGTTTTTGCAGCTCGAATCCTTCATTGATCCGGAGCTTGTAACAACGATCAAGTATTCGGAAGACCCAATGCCTTATTACAGGACGCTTCTTGAGAATTATTCGTCGGGATTCCTTACCGTGCCGTCAGTAGGCGCAGGAACCGCAAATACCGAGTTTGAAGTTATGAGTGGAATGAGCGTAAAATTCTTCGGACCGGGCGAGTATCCGTACAAATCGATCCTCAAGGAAAAAACATGCGAAAGTGCGGCATATGACCTTAAGAGTATCGGATATTCAACGCATGCTATTCACAATCACAGAGCTGTTTTCTACAACCGAAACACGGTATTTGCAAATCTCGGATACGATGATTTTACAAGCCTTGAGTATATGAACGGAACAGTTAAGACCCCGAAGAACTGGGCAAAGGATGACGTCCTTACTGATGTTATCGTAGATGCACTTGATTCAACGGAGACGGAAGATTATATCTACACAATCTCCGTACAGGGTCACGGAAAATATCCGACCGAAGAAGTCCTCGAAAATCCGGTCATCAGAGTTACGGACGCTCCGACAGAAGAACTGAAATGGCAGTACGAATACTACGCAAATCAGGTTTATGAGATGGATAAGTTCGTAAAAAAACTTACGGAAGAGCTTCAGCATTATCCTGAAAAAGTCGTTCTTGTAATGTACGGTGACCACCTGCCGGCACTTGAAATGACAGAAGAGGAAATGGCGAACAAGAACCTGTTCCAGACGCAGTACGTTATATGGAGCAATTTCAACATGACCAAGAAGGACAAAGACCTTTACACTTATGAACTTACTGCAGAGGTTCTTGACAGGCTCGGCATTCACAACGGTGTAATGACGAAATTCCATCAGAACCACGAGGACAGCATTACTTACAAGGCAGACCTCAAGGCTCTCGAATACGATATGCTCTACGGCAAGCAGTTCATTTTCGGAGGCAAGTCACCTTTTGAAAAAGTTGATATGCGGATGGGCATCAAGCCTATCAAGATCAACGAAGTTGTTCAGGTCGGCGATAAATTCTACCTCAAGGGCGAGAATTTCACTGAATACAGCAAGATTTCCCTGGACGGAGAGATACTGAGTACAATTTTCCTCGGGCCGAACATACTGGGGCTTCTTGAAGAAGTCGAACCTGAGGACGTCGAGCGCATGAAGGTTTCTCAGGTGGAAAAGAACAAGGAAGTCCTGAGCACGACAGAATAAATATGCAACGCGCACAAACCATGCAAACGTTGCAGCACAAATACATAACCAAAACATTTAAAAAAGGCTGCAGTCGCTTATAAAATGGCGGCTACAGCCTTTGTTGCTTATAGTAGCCCGGACGATCAAATTTTTGCAGAGCAACCCAAACGGTTTATGCAAACTTTGCCGCGTCCGCTTACCGGTACATAAAAAAACGTTAAAGAAATTTGAAAATTCTTGAAATGGGGGGGGTATTTCCAGTAGAATAATTTTGCTGAAAGGTGTTTGATTTTGCGGGATGAATGGGGATGATATATGTATAAACAAGTCATTTAAACAAGGCAGTGTATCTGCAGAGGTACGCGTGCGTTGTTTTTTATTTTTTTACTAATATGTTTATCGACAAAAGGGGGAGAAAAAATGCATAAAAAATCTCGAAAACTTTTAAGTATTGTGCTGACTCTGGCAATGATCCTGTGCATGATGCCGGGAATGGCATTGCCGGTGTATGCGGATGTAGAATGGACCGATTTTACCGATTTCTATGATTTGCGAAGTGCCATTCAAGGTCTTAATGATGCAACTTTGAATGCGAGACTCACAGCAGATATAGTTTGTGGCGGCCAATTTGTTCTT
>JAEEGL014698799.1_pt1 | contig 13340 bp, 11 predicted proteins | sample 9134231 | NCBI WGS metagenome assembly JAEEGL01 (sample SAMN16246548, study PRJNA631951) | gut metagenome | biome: gut microbiome; feature: rumen; material: fiber-attached | host: Bos | place: Iran: Karaj | collected 2018-10 | reverse complement strand
GACTACGGTACACCCTCGCTTGCTCAAATTTCCATAGGCGTCGTTGTCGGCGCTCGACGTAGCGCTCTGACTACGACTTCGCGCCTGCCGCCTTGCCTATGAAAATTTGCCCTGCGCGATAACATGTTTCTAAAAAACCTCGCCGCGCGGTTGGGGAAAATGCGCACACGCGCATTTGACCGTCGATATGATACCACAAGGAAGATAGGTTGTCAAACTATGCCTCGATTCTAACGCGGCTGCCCATTTCCCGGTCTTTTTTGACGATAATCTTTTTGTCGATCCGCTCCTTCAATGTCCCGACGTGGGAGATGACGCCGACGAGGCGGCGCCCCTCGGCAAGATCCGCCAACGCGCGCATGGCCTGCTCCAAGGATTCGTCGTCGAGGGAACCGAAGCCCTCATCCACGAACAGCGTATCGAGCTCGACGCCTCCCGCCGAAGACTGGATCTCGTCAGCGAGACCGAGCGCTAGCGAGAGCGACGCCTTGAAGGACTCGCCGCCGGACAGAGTCTCGACGCCGCGCACCGAGCCGTTGTAATGATCGACAACGTCGAGATCGAGACCGCTCTGGCTTTTGTTCGTCGCGGCTTCCATGCGGCGGCGCAGCTCGTACTGCCCGTCCGACATGACGAGAAGGCGCCTGTTCGCCCGGCTGACGATGCGGTCGAAGTACCTCATCTGCACATAAGTCTCGAGCATGACTTTTTCCTTGCCGCTCATCTGCCCCGTCACCGTCTCGGCAAGGGCATTGAGCCATGCAAATCGCGCTTCGAGTTTTTCCAACGAATCCGACGTTTCCTGAATAGAGAAAAGCGTCGCTCGGTTTCTCTCCGCACGCGTATGGAGCTTTTTTTGCCGCTCCAGCAAGCCCTTCCTGTCACCCGCCCGCTTCGTCATCTCGCTGCGGAGCGCGTCAAGATTTTCCTGCGGCGCGTCGGCGATACTTTCCTTCAGCGTCTTAATCTTTTCGTGCAAAGCCGCAAGCTCCTTTTCTTTGACTTGCGCCGCTTTCTCCCTGTTTTCCTTTTCCTTCTTCAGGGATTCGTATTCCGCGCGCAGCGATTGAATCTTTTTTTCCGCTTCCTTCTTTGAGTGGAACTGCAATTTCCCCGTCAATTCGTCCAGCGCTTTTTTTGCTTCTCCCTGCTTCGTCTCCGTCGCCGTACGCAGCGCACTCGCGTCGCGAAGCCGTTTCTCGGCTTCCTCGCTTTTCTTTTCGTCCTGCGGAACCGCCTGTTCGAGGGCCGCCTTACGCTTGGCGTCCTGCTCCTTCGTCTGTATCTCTTTCTCGACGGCGCGAAGCTCCCCGTCGAGCCTGGAGACTGCTTCGGGAATACGGACGCGCGCCTCCTTCGTATCGTAATTCCCCAGGCGCTCGGTAATCATTTTCAAAAGCGCTTCCTTGCGGGCGAAAAAGTCCTTCGTCCCCTGTTCGACGCCGCCCTGCAGTCTATCGAGCACCGCCTTCGCGTCGTCTCTTTCCTTTTGAAGCGACTGCACCTCCGCCTCCTTCGGCGCGTTCTCCGAAATCGCCGCAAGGCGCGGGTGCTCTAGGGAACCGCAAACGGGACACGGCGCTCCCTCTTCGAGATTTTGCGCCATATAGCCTGCCTGCTCCGAGAGGAAAGCGCCTTCCGCATGCGAATGCCGCAGCGCCTTTTGCTCCCAATCCTTTATCTTCGCCTCATATTCCTTTTTCATGGCATTGATGTCGGTATACAACTTTTCATAGCGCTTCATTTCGTCGGCGAGAGCATCGATCTCTTTTTTCCGACGGATCTTTTCTGCCCGTTCATTCCGAAGCTTTTCCATCGTTTCCCCGACGTCCGCAAGGGCGGAAAGCTGTTCCCGCGCTTCCTGTATACGCTTTTGCGCGGCCTCTTTCTCCGCCGCCGCCTTTTGCTCGTCCCCGACGGCCTTTTGGGCCTGCGCCGCAAGACTCAAAACCTCGGCGCGCTTTGCTTCCGCCGCATCGTAGTCGGGAAGCTGCGCCTCGATCTTCGCCTGCTCCTGCGCCAGCTTGTCCGCATCCGTCATGCGCGCCGCCGCCTGCTCCGCCGCTTCCTTCAACGAGCCGAGCTCCGATCGCATCTGCGGCTCCGATTTTTCCGCTTCTTTCAGCTGTCCGCGCTGTTTCTCGATCTCGCCCGCTTTTCCTATCCTCGCGTTCAATGCGCCGATTTGCTCTTCGAGCCGATCCAATTTTTCTGTTTCTGCTTTCTCCGTCCCTTCGTCGTCCGCAACCAACGCGGCCAACAGCGCCGCCGCTTCCGCCGCCGGGAGCGCACCCGCCCTCGCTTTCTGCACTTCCTCTGCCCGCGGGCAGTCCTCAGCGCAGTCGATCGCCCCCATCTGGCGGTCGATCTCCTTCCGCGCGTTCCTGCACTCCTCGCCCAGCGCGTTCGCATCGGCGCGCACGGCCTCGGCCAGTCGCTCAAAAGCCTCCGTCCGGAAAATGCGGCGGAAAATCTCCTGCCGGTCTTTCGTCCCCGCCAGCAGCAGCCGCAAGAAATCGCCCTGCGCGATCATCGCGATCTGCATGAACTGACTCGCGTCGATGCCCAAAAGCTCCGTGATGCGCCTCGTCACTTCGCGCTCCTTCGTCAGCGCCGTCCCGTCGGGCAAGATGAGCGTCGCGTTCGCCTTTTCTCCCGTCATGCCCGTGCCGCGCTGCTTCGGACGCGTGTACTCGGGATTTCGTTTCACCGTGTATTCCTTGCCGTGATAGAGGAAATGAAGCTCCACATTCGTCGGCGTGGCCGCGTCCGCATATTTCGAGCGAAGCATGGAAGCCGTGCGGATACCGCCGCTGGTCTCTCCGTACAACGCGAACACGATGGCGTCGAAAATCGTCGTCTTGCCGGCTCCCGTGTCCCCCGTAATCAAGTAAAGCCCGCGGTCGCCGAGGCGCGAAAAGTCGATCTGCTCTTTTCCCGCGTAGGGGCCGAAACCCGTCATCGTCAATGTCAGCGGCCGCATGCCTCTTCCCCCCATATCCGCGCAATCAGCGTTTTCATATACTCGGCCTGCGCCTCGTTCATCGGCTGATTGTTCTGTCGGCTGTAAAAGTCCTCTACGAGCGCAAAGGGATCCTTCGCTTCCGTCGCCGGCAGATCGCCAAAAATCGCGCCGCTTTGCGTGCGCGCGTTGTCGTAGTCGAGCCGCAGGACGTTCGGATAGACGGTTTTCAGCTTTCGCATTGCGTCAGGAACATCGATTTCGTCGGTCAGGATCACGCGCAAATAGTCGTCCGTCTCCGTTCCTTCGTAATTCTCCCTTTTCATCAATTCGTCGTATGTGCCCTTGATTTCCCTCAAATCGCGTTTCGGCTTCAACGGGATCGTGCGAACGGAAACCGCACCCTCCGCGTCCAGTTCCGCAATCGTAATGGATTTCTCGTCCCCCGCCTCGGAAAAGGAATATTTGAGCGGCGTACCGGAATATCTGATCCGCGGCGAGCCAATATTCTGCGGCCGGTGGATATGTCCAAGCGCGACATAAGAAAACGGCGCGAAAACCGAAACGTCAACATTGTCCAAACCGCCGACGGATACTTCTTCCGAGTCCGAGCGCACCGCGCCCGTCACGAACTGATGGGCAACCAACACACTGCGCCGCCTTGGATTGACTGCCATCCGCTCTACAGCGACGCGCAGCGCGTCCGTAAAGCTCTCGATTTTCTCGTCCGGAAACGCCAGCGAAACATGAATCGGCTTGATGAACGGCAGCAGGTAAACATCGACGCGGCCGTCCTTGTCCTCCAAGGGTACCGGATAGACCTCGCCGCGATATTCGGGCGCGGAAAGATAGACGCCGCCTTTTGCCATGATGCGTCCGCCATAGGCCACCCGCGCCGCCGAATCATGATTGCCGCTGATGACGAAAACCGTCTGCCCGTCCGCCGAAAGCCCCGAAAGGAAATCGTCAAACAGACGCACCGCCTCTGCCGACGGCGCGCTCTTGTCATAAATATCTCCGGCGATCAAGACCGCATCCGGTTTCTCATCCTGCAGGATTTTACAAATTTCATTTAAAATATACGCCTGATCCTCCAAAAGAGAAACCTCATGCAATCGTTTCCCCAAATGCAGGTCGGAAATATGCGCGAATCTCATCGGCGCTCCTCCGCAATCGGCTCCAGCCCCGCCACGGCATACGCCGACATGCCGTCGCCGCTGCCGGTGAAGCCAAGGCGTTCTTCCGTCGTCGCCTTGACGTTCACACAGTCGCGCGCGACGCCCAAAACGCGGGCGATATTATCCGCCATTTGCCCGATATGCGGCGCAAGCTTCGGCGCCTGCGCCACAATCGTCGCGTCCACGTTGCCGACGCCATAACCTTTTTCTCGTATGAGACGAACGACTTCCGCGAGCAATTTCATGCTGTCCGCGCCCGCAAATTTTTCGTCCGTGTCGGGAAAATGCCGTCCGATGTCCCCAAGCGCTGCCGCGCCGAGCAGCGCGTCCGCGACCGCGTGCAGCAGCACGTCCGCGTCCGAATGCCCGAGAAGTCCTTTTTCCCAAGGAATCTCCACGCCGCCGAGAATCAGCCTGCGCCCTTCTACGAGTCGATGCACGTCATATCCCATGCCGAACCGCGTCATTTTTTCTCCCCCTTGTTCCGGTACGCCCGAATCTTTTCGCTGACCGTCGCGGCCAGTTTGTCGGCGAACGCGTCCAGCCCGTCGAGCGCCGCGTCTATATCTTCACCTGCGCTCTCCATTCTTGCTTTGACGTTTCCCACGATATCACGCTGCATGAAAGTCTCGACCACCCAAAGGTCTTCCGGCGTCGTGACTTTGATATTCCGATAGCTGCCCTCGACTACGCGCACAGGAAGTCCCAACCGCTCCACGAGTCCTGCATCGTCCGTCCCGAGAAAGCTTTCCGCTTCCGCGCGCCGATATGCCTCTTCCAAGATGTCGCGCCGAAATCCCTGCGGCGTCTGCACTTCCCAGAGCTTCGCGCGCTCCGGCGTCGACTCGACGACGCCGTCCCCGCGCACGATTTTGATCGTGTTTTTCGCACGCACCGCCGCAATGGCCGCGCCGCTGCGCCACGCCTCCGCGACCACCGCTTCGATCGTTTTCACCGAAACGAGCGGACGCGCCGCGTCATGGACGAGCACTATCTCCGTGTCGGGGTGCAGCGCCGCGATACCGTTTCGCACGCTGTACTGACGCTCCGAACCGCCCGCGACCACGCGAAACGGCTTCAGTCCACCGGTTTTCGCCAGTGTCGCCGTCACCTTTTCCACATCTTCCTCTCCAACCACGACGATGAAATCGTCCACCGACGCACACTCGGAAAAACGCAGCAGTGTCTGAACGAGGATCGGCTTGCCCAAAAGTTCCAAAAGGACTTTATTCTTCCCCGCGTTCATGCGGCGTCCTTCTCCCGCCGCCGGAAAAATCACCGTAACCATAGAAACGCTCCTTTTCATCGTTTCCTATACAAAAGGAGTGAAGCAAAGCGTCGCCTTGTCTTCACTCCTCGTATTTCTTACCCTTTCGCGTACCGTCGAGGCTTCGCGAAAATCATACGTCCCGCCGCCGTTTGCAGCGCCGACGTCACTTCTACGTCGATTGCCTGGTTCAGATGACGGTGGCCGCCCTCGATGACGATCATCGTACCGTCGTCGAGATACGCGACGCCCTGTCCCTGTTCCTTGCCGTCTTTAACGACCGTCACGCGCATGGACTCGCCGGGTACGACTACCGGCTTCACCGCGTTTGCCAGCTCGTTGACGTTCAGCACCGGAACACCGCGAAGCTCCGACACCTTGTTCAGGTTGTAATCGTTCGTGACAATCTTGCCGCCGACGAGCTGTCCGAGCCGCACCAGTTTGGAATCGACCTCCGCAACGTCATCGAAATCCCGGCTGTCGATCTCCACCGGCAGTTTCTCCTCCGAGCGAATCTTTTGCAGGATGTCCAGTCCGCGCCGCCCGCGTACGCGTTTCAAAGCGTCCGCCGAATCCGCGATGCGCTGAAGCTCCTCCAGCACGAAGACGGGAATCAACAGCGTCCCTTCCAGGAATCCGCTGTCAATCACGTCTGCGATGCGTCCGTCAATGATCGCGCTCGTATCGAGGAGCTTGTACCGCCTGTCCTCGCCCGCAGGTTTCGCAGTCGTCGCCGGCAAGGGCTCCAACGGAACGGGAACCGACTCCGGCCTCGCCTCGCGCGCTTTCATGATATCCCGAAAAAATCGCGGAATGAAGTCGAACGTCGCCGCAATCTCCTCACGCTTCGTCATCGTGATGCGAATTCCCAGATAACCGAATACCAGTGCAAACACCACCGGAATATAATTCCCCACGATGGGAATGCGCGAAAACGCAGCGCCTAATAATGTAGCAAGAATGAGTCCGAGAGAAAGCCCTACCGCACCGGCGATTACGTCGTGAATCGGCATTTTGTTGAGCTGCGTTTCCACCCATGCGGAAAATCGTTTCAGCGCCGAAATAAAATACGACGCCGTCAAGGAACCGACCAGCGCGCCGATCGCCGCGCCCACAAGAATACAGAGAAGCCCCGCGAGCGTCATGCGGAAAAATCCCATGTCCGTTTTCAGGATCTCCGTTCCGATGAACCGTGTCAGCGAAGGACTGGCGAGCTGCATCAAAGCGGCTCCCGACACCGCTAAAAGAGCGGAAATGAAAAAGCGCAAAACTTTATCAAGCATAATTTTCACCTCCTTCCTTCATATAAATAATGGATAAAAAAGCGGATAAATTCATTATAACGCCATTGTCCAGATTTTGTCGATAGACAAAATCCTCTTTTTAGCGTTTCAACGAGGAAATACTTTCCTCGTCATAACGATTTATCCGCGTTTGTCCAAAAACAACTCTGCTTTTGCTACTTATCGAATCCGTTTTTTTCCAAAATTTCGTCCATCCACGCGCCGATCTCCTCCGGCGTCTTCTTGCAAGCGTAAACGAGCTCGCTGACGAGGATCTGCTTCGCGAGGTCGAGCAGCCTGCGTTCGCCGCTGGAAATCTTGCGGACCCGGTCCTGTAAAATCAAATTGCGCGCCACGGCCGCAACGTCGCAAATATCTCCCGTCTTCATACGCGTGAGCGTTGCGTGAAAGCGCTTGTTCCAGCTTCCGACCGCGCGTTCCGGCGCATCGGCCAACACTTCCGCCACTTTCGCGACTTCCTTTTTGGAAATCACGTCGCGAAGTCCGATATTATCCACATTATCTATCGGAATCATCACTTTCATATTTCCAATCGGCATCTGAAGGACATAGTACGACTTCTTCTCGCCCATGACCTCGCATTGTTCGATTTCTGAGATTACACCCGCGCCGTGCATCGGATAAACGACCTGATCTCCCACCTGAAGCAAACGCTCACCTCCCCGCGTTCATATCGGTTCTTTGTTCAGCTGTCGTTGTTAATTGCCTCTCGACGCAGTTCTCAGACTACGACTTCAAGGCATTTTCCTAGACAGCCGAAAAAAATCTCTCGATATGAGATAATCTGACGTATTCAATCGCGAGATTATTATAGCACAAATACTTCCTCCGTGTAAAAATTTTTTATTTTATCACGCTTTATATACCGTGTCAAATCATCCGGCATGGCTACACAAAAAGAGCTTTTCACGAAACTTTCGCGAAAAGCTCTTTCTTTTTCTATCTCAATCTTCCATTAATGCGTCTGTAACGGCGGCGAATTCGGCGAGGGACATCGTCTCGCCGCGCCGTTCTGTCGCCACGCCCGCCGCCGAGAGCGCGCCGTCGATCCGTTCCCGTGAAACGCCGAGCGTTTTCAGCGCATTGGCAATCGTCTTGCGCCGCTGCCCGAAAGCGGCTTTCACAACACGGAAAAACAGGGGCTCGTCTTTCACCGCCACCACGGGCGTTTTCCGTACCACGCAGACAATGACCGCAGAATCGACCTCCGGCGCGGGCAGGAAACAGTTCGGCGGCACGTCGAGCACGATTTCCGGCTCCGTATGGTACTGCACCGCTACGGACAGCGCGCCGTAGTCCTTGCCGCCGGGAGGCGCCGTCATGCGTTCGGCCACCTCTTTTTGCACCATCGTGACGATCCGCGTAATCGGCAATTTCTGTTCCAAAAGGGCGAGCAGGATCGGCGTCGTGATATAGTAGGGAAGATTCGCGGCGACCTTGAAGGGCTCGCCGCCCATCAGCGCCCCTATGTCCGTTTTCAGGATGTCGCCCTGCACGACGGTGAGATGCTCGTATCCGCGAAGCGTCTCCGCAAGCACAGCGGGCAGCTTCTTGTCGAGTTCCACCGCCGTAACCTCCGCGCCCGCCTCCAAAAGTCCCTGCGTCAGCGTCCCGATACCTGGGCCGATTTCCAGCACATGATCGCCCGACGCAATCTCCGCCGCGTCGACGACGCCGCGCACAACGGCAGGCGAGATCAGGAAATTTTGTCCGAGCCGCCGCGACGCATGCAGACCGAAGGACCTCAATATATGTTTTGTCACACCCTTATCGGCAATCTGTGGCGTCAGCATTCGATTCCTCCAATTTATCCAATTCTGCCAGCGCGGCGGAAAATTCCTCCCGCGTCACGCCGTAATGGTTGAGCCGTTTCAAAAAAGTCTTGGCGTTCGCACAACCGACGCCGAGCATGGCTCCAATCTTTGCGCGGCGCTCTGACGCCATCTGTCCTCCCGAAAGCCCGGCCACGATCAAGTCGGACGCAGAAAAAAGGTCCGTCGGCTGCCAGTTCAGCGTCCGCACCTTTTCCAGCGCCGCACGGATCGCCTCCGGCGACGCCTGCTCGACGCCGATGTCGTCGTTGGCCGTCGCGTCTTCTTTCGGCACGAAAGCATGCTTCGCCTCCGGAAATTTCTTCGACAAAAAGCGCCGAATGCGCTCGCCCGCCGGATCGGGATCGGTCAAAATAATGATGCCGCGGCGTTTGTACGCGTCGCGAATACTGGAAATCGTCTTAGGCGCGAGGCGGTATCCGTCCGTGATGATGCAATCCGCCTCCACCGCGCGGGCAACGGCCCGTACGTCCATTTTCCCCTCGACGATGAGGACTTCTTTAATCATGACGCGCCTCCGCTGCATTCACCACAGGCAATACCGCCGCATAAACATCCTCGGCGATTTCCTGCGGCTGCCTCGGGCTGCTCCCTTCACCGCAGACGACGCGCGCCCAGCCGAATATTTTCGCGACTTCCGCATAGGCGTCATGGACTCGGTGCAGATACGTCTTATCCTTTTCGTGGATGTCTGCCGCGCCCGTTTCCTTCGCCCGCATTTCCAGCAGACGGTCGCTGGCCTCGGGCGGCATATCGAGGAATACGACGAGATCAGGCCGCGGCAAACCGAGACGCGCGTATTCAAAATCCTCCAGCCACGCGAAATATTCCCGCCGCGCTTTTTCGTCGGCGAGCTTGACCGCCTGATGCGCGAGGTTCGAGGTCGTATAACGGTCGGAAAGGATCACGCCGCCCCTTTGATATGCTTCTCCCCATTTCGTATGAAACGACGCGTAGCGATCCACCGCAAAGAACGCTGACGCTGCGTAAGCGTCCACATCCGCCGCCTGCGCACCGAAGTCTCCCCGCAAATACATCTTTACCAACGCCGACGAATCCGACGCGTAGTCCGGGAACGACACCCGCGTCACGTCGCGCCCTTCCGAACGAAGGCGCTCGTAAAGGAGCCGAGTCTGCGTCTCCTTGCCCGAAGCGTCCCCCGCTTCCAATATGATCAATTTCCCCTTTGTTTTCATCATTTCACCACGTCAATCCATTCCAGCGAAGAATCGCGCGCCCCTGTCGCTTTCAGACCGATCCGCTTCATTTCCTTCAGATACGCAATCGCTTCCGCCGTGATTCTCTCACCCTGCACGATCGCGGGAATCCCCGGCGGATAGAACGTTATCTCTTCCGCCGCGACTCTCCCTGCGGCCAGCGCAAGCGGAACGCTCTCCCTTGGGGCGAAAAACGCTTCTCGCGGCGAAAGCGCCGCCGTCAGCTCCGGCGGCGTCGATACAGACCAACCCGCCGTACCGCGCTTTCCTTCATATTCCCGTGAAAGCGCCGAAAGCGCCTCAAAAAGCAGTTCCATCTCGCGCTCCGTATCGGCCATCGACACAATAAAAAGCACGTTCCGCGCGTCTGAAAGCTCCGCCTGTATATTTTTTCCCCGAAGGAACCGCATGGCTTCCTCGCCGGACAATCCGAGTCCCGACACATTGACCGTCAGCTTCGTGACGTCGAGTGCCGACGCGCCCGGACGCCCCATATATTCTTTCCCGAAACACCAAAGCCCCGGCAATTCGTTGGTTCTCGCGCGCAGCGCTTCCGAAAGGCGCACCGCCCGCGCAACGCGTTCCGCCCCTTCCTCCTCCATCTGCAAACGCGCAATATCGAGGGAGGCCATCAACAGATAATTCGGGCTTGTCGTCGCAAGAAGCGAAGCCGCGCGGCGGACGCGCTCCGCAGGCACGCGCCCGCCTTTTCGAAACAACATGGAAGCCTGCGTCATCGCGCCTAAAAGTTTATGCGTACTCTGCGCGACAAGATCTGCGCCGCAGGAAAGCGCGTCCGGCGGCAACGCATCCGAAAATTTAAGATGCGCGCCGTGAGCCTCGTCCACGAGCAACGGCACGCCATTTTCATGTGCCGCCAGCGCAATCTCCCGAAGTTCCGACCCCACGCCGTAATATGTCGGATAGACCGCCAAGACCGCCCGCGCAGTCGGGTGCTCTGCCAACGCCCGTCGCACGGTTTCCGCCGTAACGCCATGGGCAATGCCCAGCTTCTCATCGGTCTCCGGCGTAATATAGACGGGCCTCGCGCCGCCCAGCACCAAACCTCCGACGACGGAGCGATGCACGTTGCGCGGCACGATCACTTCGTCACCCGGCGCAAGCGCCGCTAAAAGCATCGCGTGAATCGCGCCCGTCGTGCCGTTTACCGTAAAAATCGCTTCGTCCGCACCCCAAAGGCACGCCGCCATCTCCTGCGCTTCTTTGAGGCAGGCCTCGGGACGGTGCAAGTCGTCCAGCTCGTCCGCCAGCGAAACTTCTTCTCGCAAACCTTCTTCCGTTACTAAATCGCGAAGCAAGGAATGCGCACCCAGTCCCTGCTTATGACCGGGCGTATGAAAAGCGAGAGCGCCGCTTGCCGCGTACGCTTTCATCGCCGCCGCCAGTGGCGCCCTCCCTTGGTCGTTCATTTTTTCATCCTTCCTCACTGAAAGGCGCAGGGCTTTCCGCGGCTTCCAATTCCGCCGTGCGCGCCGCTTCCTCTCCAGCCGCGATGACTTCCGCGGTCAACGCATCTTTCTCCGGCGCGCCTTCATGCAGCACGCGTTTTCTCGGCAAACGTTTCCGCCGTGCCGCTTCTTGCGCCGTTTCTGCCGGCATATCTTCCGGATTCAGCGGGAATCGCACATGAACACGCGTCCCCTGTCCGGGTTTCGACGTGATGGAAAACTGAGCGCCGACGATCATCGCCCGTTCGCGCATACCCAAAAGGCCGAAATGACCTTCGGTCGTGTCGCCCTTCTCCATGACTGCCTCAGCGTCGAATCCGGCGCCGTCATCCTCGATCAATATCGAAACCGCCGCGTCCGTATAGAGCATACGAAGCGATGCACGCTTCACGTTCGCATGATGCGCGACATTGCTTAACGATTCCTGCACGATACGGAAAAGCGCCGCTTTCACATGTGCGTCGAGCTGGGCCTCCACGCCCTCCACCGTCATCGACGTCGTAAGAAGCCCGCGCTCGTGAAGCTGATGGACAAGCTGCGCGACTGCCGCCACGAGCCCGAGATCGTCAAGCGCCATCGGCCGCAGATTGAAAATAATCTGCCGAATGTCAGACAAACATTCCTTCAGATGTCTGCGAAGCGTTTGCAGATTCATCTTCGCTTCGTCCCGATCTATGTCGACGAGGCGCTCGCAAATTGACGCTTCCAGTAACACGTTTGCAATATTTTGCGCCGGTCCGTCGTGAATCTCCCGCGAGACGCGCAGGCGCTCCTCCTCCTGCGCGCGAATGATGGCCGCGCTGAGGAACTTGTTTTTCGACGCCGCCTCCATCTGGGATACCACGTCGCTCAGAGACGAACTCAAAAAATTCAACATGGAGCTGATTCGCATCGCCATGCGCTCCGCGCCGTGAAGCGTCTTCTGAAAATGCAGGAGCTGCGTCTCCAGACGGCTTCTGCTTCTGCGGAGCTGCTGCTCCCTTTCCTTCGCGACGCCTAGACGAACCTGCACATCCTTGACGGCCTCATACGCCGCGCGAATATTCTCCTCCGAATAATCCGCGCTGACATGGACGAGCTTTTGCTTTTCCGCTTGCTCTTCCGACGTCAGGGCGTCCACTTCTTCGATGACTTCCTGCGTCTGCCGCCGCACTTCCTCAAGCTGCGCGCGGCTCGTCTCCACTTCCTTACGCGCCGCCTCGTAGACGTCAAAAAGCTGCGCCTTGCTGCCCTCGATACCGGCAACCATCGAATGAAGTATGCCGTGGAGCTTCTGCTCTCCTAAATCCGTCCGCGACGGCCCGCCTGTTTTCTTTTTTCCCGTCGCCATGAGCCACTCTCCTCATTTGGGAATTGTCGAAAAACCACTTACGCATCTTGCTTATCTAAGCAAGTGATTTTCCTCTGGTTCCTTATGCTATCATTTCCCGCCGCGATGCCAAATCCGCAGCCACATCCTCAAAATAAAACGCTTTCGCCCGCGCGAAACCATTGAACGTCGTCGCGCTCGCCGAAGTGTAAGCGCCGCAGTCCGGCACTAAAACCAAATCGCCCGTCTTGAGCTCGGGCAACATAACCCCGCGCCCCACAAAATCAATCGAATCGCAGCTCGGTCCAAGAACCGTCGATGGTTTTGCCTCTCCGGACCGCACCGCCTCAAAAGAATATGTCCAGTGATCATAGATCGCACCGGAAAGCGTTCCATAGACGCCCTCGTCAATCGTGTACCAGGATTCCTCGCCGCGCTTTTTTACGCCGATGACCGACGTGACGAGATTTACCGCCGTTCCGCAAAGGAACCGGCCCGGCTCCGCCCAAATCTCCGTCTCGGGAAACAGGCGGTCAAGCTGGCGTGAAATCCGCTGCATGATTTGCTCCGCGTCCGGCGTTTCCCGTCCCGCCAAGGGGATTGGAAAGCCGCCGCCGATGTCGAGCATCGAGAGCTTCATGCCTTCTGTCTCCGCCTCGTCAAAAATCCGACGACAGAAAAGCAGCGCTTCTTCGTACGCTTCCGTCGAAAGCGCCTGACTCCCCACATGAAAGCAGACGCCTTTCGGCGTGAGCCCCGCGTCCCGCGCACGCCGCAAAAGCGGCAGCGCTTCTTCCTGATT
>JAEEGL011603567.1_pt1 | contig 13340 bp, 6 predicted proteins | sample 9134231 | NCBI WGS metagenome assembly JAEEGL01 (sample SAMN16246548, study PRJNA631951) | gut metagenome | biome: gut microbiome; feature: rumen; material: fiber-attached | host: Bos | place: Iran: Karaj | collected 2018-10 | reverse complement strand
TCACGTTCCCCTTCTCGTCAAAGAATGTCGATTCAACGTTGTTGTCGAACGAATCGAATCGATCGACGCACACCATCCATCCGTATGGGCCAATAACCGGACGTCCGGTGCTGTCAACATACTCGGCGCGCGTCATGTTATGGCCTAAAAAGGCATACTTCTTTCCCCCGACGCCTTTCTTGTTGGCTGTCCTCGACAACTTCCCGTTCCCGTCCAAACCAAGGTACCATTGTTCCTGATGCCGTCCGTATTCGTCAAAGTTCTGAAAGCCAAAACCGTATATTCCGTCATCGTCGGCAACGGGAACGTGGTAAACGTTGAAGAACCTCACCTCTAAGATACGCCCCTTCCCGTCCCGGCGAAATTCATGTTGGGCTATTTCAGTATTGGAGCCTGAAATAAAATCATCAAAACCTGATATCGTTCCGGCCCTTGCAAACAGGCGTTCGGCCTTGCCCCTCTCGCCGAAGAACTCCAGAAGGCCGTTTGTCGTTCCGTCCTTGCCCTCGCTCAGCTCCAGACGCTTCGTAAACTTGCTCGCCCTGTCCCTGTAGATTATCGTAGAGACGCGCTTCCCGACATTGGGCCAGTCCTTCTCGTATTTGAACTCCTGAATCGACGGTCTCTTGGCGTATTCAGTATGCCTCCATTCCGTCGGGGTTCCGCTGGAGTGCGCCTGCACCACACGTCGCAACACGCGATAGAACCCCAGCCACTTGAACGGCGACCAGCCTGAAGAGTCGACATGCACCGGTTTTCCCCAGCCATAGCCGCGATACTCGAACCTATAGTGAATCTCGCGGCGCGGCAGTTCGGATTGCCTTAATGAGAAGATACCCTGCGGCAACCCGAACGAATCCACGTAGTTCGCATAATAGCTGCAGACCGTGCGTGTGGCGTCCCAGGCGAACAGCCCGCCGAGCGACATCAGCGCAATCAGCGGCAGGAATCCGAGAAACCAGCGCATGCGCCTCTTCTTCAGTTCTTCGCGATGTCTCTGTATGAGGATGTCTGGACGCAAGTCGAGCAGCTTTGCGACAATCTTCTGGAGGCATATCGATTTCTTTTCCTTCTGCAAGTCAACGCCCGCGATTTCCACGGCGGCAAGTGACGGACAGAAACACTCCCTCTTTTCATCGCCCGGTATGCCATCGACAATCACCGGGATGATGCGATCTTTGCGCCCAAGCGAAATAAACCTCTTTACTTCATCGTTAACCCAGTGCTCGCCTTTCACGTTTGGCTTTGCCGAATGAGGCGAGCAAACCACGATAAGATACTTGGACGCATCCAGTTCTTCCCTTATCTTCTCGCGCAACAACGCTACGCCAAGATCGCTCACGTATCGGAATACAGGGCGTATCTTGACATCCTCGCCAATTTCCTTCCGCGCGACCGATGGCAACCTGTAGTGCTCAAGGCGCGACTGCAGCCACTTCGCAAACTTCTCGTCGCGATGGTTGTAGCTAATGAAAGCGTAGTAATGGTAGTTCGCATCTTTCATTGGATGGCGTATCCTTTCTCGCATCATCGCGGACGGGGCCATATCTCCAGCCGTCGTCCATGCGCTCCTTTACCCATGTGTCATGCACATTCTCCGCCAATGCCTCGATTAACGGCGATACTGCTCACTCCGTTAGATTCACCAGGGCGACACGCGGCTGGCCTTCTGGCATTGTCGCCGTCAACTTGTCGAATCCGCCCTTCGCGTTCCGACGGTATATCGTGTAGGCATTACCCGCCTTGCCACGGTAATCCTCAAAACGCATACATGGTTTGCCGTTCACTTCCGTGATGACGTCGCCTATCTGACAGATCGCATGGTTCGTCGCCGGCGGCTCGTACGAGCAGACAAGGACACCGCCCGTGAACGGCAACTCGTCTTTCGAGAAGAATACGGCCTCCGCCACGTCCAACGCCGCCGACGGGAACTCCGAAGTCTTGCGTTTGCGTAAGACCTCAATGCAATGCCTGGCGTCTTCCGGCATGTTCATCGTCCTGAAGCGCAACGCCTTGCCCCATACCATGCCAATGCCGTCTTCATCCTTGGGCGCGAACTTCGTCCGTGCCCGATCCTTGATCTCATCCAGGCTCTCCTGCGTGTCGGCAAGCCGTTGCTTCAACTCGGCTATCTTGCGGAGTTTCGCCACCTGCGCATCGGCCTGCTCTGCCGTGGCCCCCATGTCCATCAACTGCTTTTTGTAGCGCGCAAGCTCCCGTTCCGGCACAGTCTTCGTCGTATCCATGAGCGTCTTTATGTTCGCAAGCGTCTTGTTCGCGGAAATCATTTTCTCGGACAGATCTTGAGTCATGCCAGCTTCCGCCATCTTCTTGCGGAAATTCTGCATGTCCGCCGCAAGCGCGGTGTTCTGAGTGCCGACTATTGTCTGCAGCTCGCCTATCGCAGATTCCAGTTTGTTGCACAAGGCCTCGCCCTTGCGCTCTATCTCCTTCTCGTCCCTAAGCCACGGTTCAGAAAGCAGGCCAAACTGTGTCCACCTTGTCGCAATCTTCTTGAAGTCGGCGAGCGCATCTGGAGATATCTTGCGGAACAGCCCCATCACGGAAACGGAAAAGATGTCGGCACGAGTCTTATGTATTTGTCGCTTGCAGTTCAACAACCGCAACCGATCTTCCTTTTCGCACGGAAAGCCTGGATCGCATGCACGCTCCAAACTTGGCGCCACGTCATCGGCGAGCCTTAGTTCCTGATTCAGGCTCTCCAAGAACATCTGCAAAACCGCGTAGTCGATCGGCATCCCGTCCACTCGGCGAGTAAAGTCCTGGGCGGCGGCAAAAGCCGCCGAATACTGGTCGCGCGACTTCTTAAGCCTGTGTGAAAACATCGATGCCGCATCGTCAAACGCACTTTTGCTTCCAGTCAGCACGCTACGCTCCGCCGCGTTGTGCAATTCGTCCTCTGCGGACATGAATTCACTGTACGCTTCGCCGACCAACGTCATGTTGGCGGACAGCATTTCCACGTGCTTCTTTTGTTCCTGCGTGAACGGATAGGGGAAAATCCTGTCGGCGTTCAATCCAATGCCGACGCCCGCAACGGCAAGAACAACCGTGGCGATGGCGGCTGTCACCGGCCACGTGCGCCTTTGCGGCTTCGCCTTGAAGTTTCTGCAAATACGCTGCAGCACGCTGTCGAAATGCTCCTGCGAGGCCGTCACGCCTTGATAGTCCACCAAATCGGCGATGTCCGGCGGAAGTTCGCCCTTCTGCGGCAACTTGAAGTCGCGAAGGAACACCGGGACGATGTTCTTCTTGTGCTTCAGCGCATGGGCGATCTCCAGCCTGAACCAGTCGTCGTCCGGATTCTCGCGAAGGTTTAGCGAATCCCTGCTCATGATGACCAGCACGTCGGAACACTGCTCTATGCGTTGGTAGAGCTGCGTGTTGAACTTGCCGCCGCGCAGCGTCTCCAGGTCGAACGATACGCGGTAACGCATTTGCGTCAGCCTGTCGTACAGCAGCTGCGCCGTGTCATACCCGCCCTCCCGGCGGTATGAAATAAAGATGTCATACGTATTCTTGTCGGACATGCCCAAGTCTCCTCCTTATCCTCACATCGAAAGAGGCGCTGCCAAGGCCGCATTCATTTTTTGCTGCATGGGGCATGCCACTTCCCGAATTTTCACAAACGCCCCCAAAGGCACATAGGTCACGTCAAACCTGACGGGGATGCCATCGACTTCAGCCGGAATCACACATTCCTTGCGTTCAATGAATTGTTGCCCAAATATTTCTCCAACCCGGGCAACAATAATCTTCTTGGAAACTTTAGGCTGCTTCATGCATGCTTCCGCCAATTCCACGTCCCCAAGGCAGAACACGCCGTTGACCGATACAACGACGTCAAAATCTTGCAGCCCCCAACGGCCATACGTATCGCCAAGCACTCGTATGGGGACGTCCACGCAACCATTCCTGTCCACATCCACCTGCTCCATTACAAGCTTGTTGCTGCAATCATACCAGCGCAGTCTTTCTGGTTGCCCGTTGGAATCATATTGCATGCACATACGAGCCAACCCGCCATCCTTGTCGCTTCGCAGCGTTTTGCAATCTACGTCGTAGGTGCTTTGATCCATCAGTTGTCCCCTAAGGTTAAGCACCCTCCTCATCATGTGATATCCAGGTTCTGAAGGTGCCACAGGCGTAACTCCATCCTTGCCGAAAAACCGTTCGATGACAACACGAGTGTCATGCAGCCTTTGATAAGAGTACTTGGCTGCGTAAATCGACGTGCCGACCTTGGGTATCCGTTGCATGTTCTCGCCAAAACATTCGAACAGCAAAGGCTCCCCCAGCGGCGAATACTCTTGATGAATCACCGCGCCTCCAAGTTGCGAACTGACGGTCAACTCGTTCTTTTCATTGTATACCTTCGTCCATGTCACATGCCCGTAGCGGTCGTATTCAAATGACATTCTGGCGGCATCAAAAAACTTGGCCCTAACAGGTTTCATGTCCACGCCCAGGAATATCATGTCGGTAAGGCCCTTGCGATCATATTGGAGATCTATTGCCGCAATGCCGAAAACATTGCTTGAAGCGACACCATTTTCATTGTCCAGCAAAATCCGCGAGATCAGTCCATTTTCTCCATAGGAAATCTTGGTCTGCGCAATCCCAAATGCATTGTCCGACAATTTCCCGTTTCTCAACTTTGAGACACTTTCAACACGCCCCATTTCATCAAGCGAAATCTCAGCGCAGTCAAAATCGTCAGACGGCATTTTGGACAAATTCACGGACGCCGCCATGGCATCATTCTGCTTGGCCCTGGTAAGTTCATCATGCGTAAAATTTTCCATCGGCCTGGGAACCATTGGATCCCCGTTTGCATCAAGGATGCTCAGGCGCGATTTTACGATCTTGCCAAATCGCGCCGTCCTATCGATTTTGATGCGGGCGCATATCGCACGCGCGGCCGGCAGGAACGTCATTTCTTCAATTCCCATTCGACTCATGCGAAACGTCATATTGCTGATATTCCCAACAGACAGGTCCCGGCTGATAGCCGGTTGTTGCTTTTCATCGTAAAAAGAGGCCTGGACGATCAAATCCTCTCCATCGGCTCCAGTTCGCTCAATCGTCAAGACTCTCTTATGCGCAAGCGACTTTGCATGGCGGACAGGAACGTCATTGCCCAGATAGTATCGCTCTATTCGCCGCGAGGGGGTACGCTCGATGGCAATATGAGAATAGCCGTCTCCGGTAACATACTCGTCTCCTGTCGCCTTTTTGTAATATGTATGCTTGACTTTTCCTTGCCATTTCGTTTCGCTAATCGCCCATCCCACGTTATCCGAGATAAACTTGTTCCGTGAATCATATCGAAGCGAACGCAATTCATGACGGTTTTCTTCGTCATACTCCATCTGCAAAACCGCGACGCCAAGAGGGCCAGACACCAACTTCATATTTTCATCCAGATAACGAATCGTTTCCAGATTGCCCGAAGATGAATGCACAAATTGCTTATTGACCCAGCCAAACGTGTTTGCAATGGGCTTCCCGCGTGCATCAACCGAAGCCACAGTTGTTGTCAAGCTGCTGTATGAAATGTCCAACCCCGCAAACACGTTCGTCTCGACGAAGGGATTGCCGTCCTTTCCCAGGAAACGAACCCTCGTGAGCCGGCCAATTTCATCATAGGAATATTTCTCTCCGTATGCACCGAGTCCATTTGGCATTGAGAATCGTGCCCGGTTGTTTGGCAGAAAGTCGATGCGTGCGGGCAAACCGGCCTCGGTTTCTTCCGAGATGTAGAAACTCGGCACGGAGGCCAATGTCCGGAACTCCGGAAGCAGGTGCGAAATGTTCACGTCAAATCCCAAGCCCTTGAGCACGTCCTTGTACCCGGCAATCGTACCACCCCAAATCCAATTGGCGTCAATTGGGCCGTTGCTGCTCCTGCTCCAAACGCCTTCATCGGAAACATTCAGGCTGTACATCTCGATTCCATCTTCATTCCTTGCCACGCGTCGAATCAGCTTGCCATTTTCATAATAAAGGTCCTGCCGTGGCGGCCGCGTGAACCAAACGTGCTGAGCAGCGTCCGAAACAAGTCCCGCGGCATCGCAATAACTTACAGTCCGCAGGACGCGTTGCCTTTTACCGTCATGCGCAGCATATCCCCTATACGTAAATTTGTAATACCCGCTGCGGTGCGACAATGCTTTCCCGGACAATGGCTTGATCCCACGAGGGACCCCCCAGTCATTTACGTAATCCGCGTAATGCTCAATATGCTCACAGTACCGATCGGCAAAAAGCCACGCAAGGCAACAGACAATCGAAGACACCGCCATGGCAACTGCACCATGAACGATTATTCTCTGCCGGATTCTTCTTAATTCCCTTTTCCACAATTCATCTGGCGCCAAGCCAAGCAGCTTTGCAACGATGTCGTTCAAGACCCTTGCCTTAGACTGCTTGGTCGCATCCACCGCCAGGATCTCGCGTTTCTTCAGACTTTGGCAAAAAGCATCATTCGGCGTTCCTTCAATAATCACAGGAATGACGTTGTCATCTCGTCCTTCATCGCAAAACCACGTCACTTCCTGGTCGATGTAGTTCTTTCCCTGTTCGTTTGGATTTGCAGAATTAGGCGAACATAGAACAATCAGGTACCGTGACTTGGCAAGCTCCTCAGGAAGAGTCTTGCCCAAATCCCCAACGCCCAAATCCGTTGAATCGAGGAAAACCGGAGCAATCCTCTTTGGATAACGATTCTTCTCCGCCTTGCGCATGATCGCAGGGAGACGATAATGTTCAAGGGCACCGTGTATCCACCTTGCCCATTTCTCGTCCTTGTGGCTGTAGCTTATGAACGCATAGTACTTGAACGAATCTTCCTGCATGGCTTGTTCCCGTTACGCTATGGTTGATCTACGGCGTCCTTTGCGCGGCGGAGATTCAAACGACTCCTGTACCGACTTGAGATTGTGTGCGCGGCGGAAAGCGATCGGGAAGAGGACGCCCCCGGTCCTGCCGAGGTTGAACACCATGCCCTGCAGATCGTTCCCCAGCGTTCGCAGGCCGGAAACGAGGTCGTTCGCAATGCGGTAATGGACAACGTTCAGCGTCGCGCTGCGCTTGGCGTCGGAACCCATCCTTCCCAGCAGATGCGCGCTGAGGCGCTGGGAGTTGAACGTACTGCCGGTAAGCCGTGCGCCGAGCGAGGCGAAATTCTTCAGGTAGCAATACTGCACCTCGCCACCGCCCTCGGAATGTCCTATCATGTGAATCGGCAGATCAGTTGAGCGGGCGATTGCATTGACAAGGCGAGATGCCAGCTTGAACTGCGGCGGGGTTAGGCCGCGCAGCTGCGTCAGATTCTCCTTCCAGTCCCGGAACGACGCCGTACCACCGAAGACCACGACGATGCGTCCGTCGCATTCCAGGACCTGCGCGACAAAGTGCGGAGTCAGCCGAACCGACAGGTCTGCCGCCTTGGCATCCGTGGGCCTGGGGAGAATCATGCCGTTTTGCGGGTTGAAGAGATATTCGCAGCGCGCAAGCCTGCGTTGCCTCGCCTTTAGGAATCCAGGAGTGGAAACAAACTTTCCAAGACTCATGGCAATCAACCCGTCTTCGCAGGCGGAGCAGGCGTCAAGTTCCGTCAGAAAGCCCGAATACGGCGTGAATCCAGATGGCAAGGCCGCCCCAGATCGAGCATAGACGTTTGCCGCAAGACGCCCCTCCGCCAACACCTGTTCCGGCGTCTTGCCGTAAAGCTTGTAGATCATCAAGCCCGCCTCAATGGCATTGGAAAAGATGCCGCGGCAGAAATCCCTGTCATATCCCTTCAGCGTTGTGCGCTTCTCGAGTCCGGATGCAGTGGAAATCGCTATTTCATCGGCATCAAAATCCCCAGCTTCAAGGGAACCTCCATCCGCGCGTCGATTTCCTTTCGCACGTTCAATGCGCAGATCCACCGCCGACAAATCCCTAAAGTCAACAAGCGCCGCATGCCGTCCAAACCGTTCGATCTGATTGGCCTTCTTGGACACCGAGGCGTCCTCGATCGGCAAAGGGTGCTCCATGTCCCACCGCCGCACACCATGCGTCCGCTGATAGGCGTTCCACCGAAGATGTTCGTTCTCCGCCAGCACGTCAAGCCTCGCGTCGGAAAGTTCCTTGCGGGAGAGCCATGCGCTGTCGACTTGATACTCCAGCGCGCCCGAACCTGGAGCGGCAAGGGCCCCGGCCGCCCGGCGTTCGTACCCCAGAAGATAAAGGAGATTCAACTCGCCAAGGGCGGAAGCGCGGCTTGCCTGGCGCTTGTAATAATCCGCCTCGCGCCACAAGCGCTCTGTCGCATTCTGTTCGCTGCCGCCCCTGCCGTCGAGCCCCTGCCCGCCGGCCCATACCCAGTTAAGGCGTTTCGCCATGCAGTCCAGCGCGCTATTGTCAAAGAACCTCATCGTGTAGAGTTCGGACAGATCCCCGAAGCATGTAACCTGCCTGAGACGCGAAATAATCCCGCCATACACGTCCGCATCGCAGACCTTGACAAAGACCCTGGTTTCGGCATCGTCTAGCTCCTTCAGGACTCCTGTCACGAACAGCACCTGCCGTATCGCCTCGTCATCGTCCGTTGCACATATTATGATCCTGCCAAACTGCGCGCGGCTGCTTCTCAGAAACGACGCAAAAACCTCGCCGACCGGATTCATGCACTTGAACTCAACCGGATAACCGCATTGTTTCTGCGCAATCTCGGGCGCGGATTCGGCATACTTACGCCATCTCTCGCCGTCCGAGTCGACAACTGTCACGGGAAACGGCACGATGTCGCCGTCCGCGCCCACGAATTGCGACACGCACATGAGCTGATTGAACAACTCGACGCCAATTCCGTCGAAACCGACAAGGAGCGTGCTGACACCGGAAAGAACCCTCGCGCTGGCGGTGTCGATTTTCGTCTTTGGATCCCTGAGCGGCGAATGGTCGCATGCGAACTGCCTGGCAATCATCTCGTTTTCCCTGACAACGACTGGATTGACACCTTGTTCACGCGCCCACTTCGCCCATTCGACAAAAACCTTTTCGTCGTGCGAGTCTTCAAGACGCAAATAGAACGTCTTCTCGCGCTTCCCGCCCTTTGACAGGCGCATGCACTCAATGAGCCTGTTGGCAAGGCGGATATTCTCCTTGGTGTCGTCCCCAAGAAAGTAATGATGTGCTCCGCGCGTAGCCTCCAGCCCGAAACGGCCATAGTCCAAGAAAAGCCAGATCCCACGGAACTTGTCCGCAACGTCCGTAAGCCTCTCGCGTTCGACGCTATCGGCGAAGGCTTCCGCAGGGAAGTTAAACTCTACCTGCCGCCAGGCAGAAGTCCTTATGATGTCTCCTGCCAGCAATATTCCCTGTCGCGAGGTTCCCCAGAACACGTGAAGCCTTCTGTCGCTCGTCCACCAACGTCTCAACCGGTTCACGAACGAGCTTCCCAACAGCGAGAAGAACCACATGCCCAGATACAATGCCACGCACGAATGGAAAGCATAGTAGCCTACCTTGCTTTTATCGTCATCGAACGTTTCGAAGCTGCCCCGCCCCGGAAGGAAAGCTCCCATCGTACGCAATGTCGAGTCAAACGTCCGCTCGCCGAACCCCGCCCGTCGCCGCAAGTCGTCGGGCGGCGAACAAAAGTACATCGCGCCGCCCCAGACAAACAAAACGACAAAAAGAGTTATTCGCACACTCCACTTCCTGAACTGGCGATGCGCGCAGAATATGACCCACATGGCGCAAATCAGGATCGTGAGAGTGTACAATCCCGCGGAACACAGCCTTTCCACGTCTCCGTTGGCCGTTCGGCACCATCTTGCGGCAACCGCCAGCGCCAATAGCGCCAACGCCCCGATAGACATGTTTCGCAACAGCTCCAGCACAACTCTACACGCGTACTTCATCTATTCGGACTCCTCGCTCAACGCACGCACGAAGTTTCTGTCGTTCTCCTGAAGTGGATGCTCCAGCCCAAAGAGCCTATCCACCTGCGGAAGCTCGGCATATTCGACAAGTGCCGCATGGGCATACAACGTGTCGATTGCGTTGGGACTCACCTTTTTCCCCGATTCCCTCAGCCTCTCGATGTCATCGCGAGAAGGTCGCCACGGACATATTCCGCGCATCATGAGAAAAGCCATCCAACGCAAATGTTCCGTCTCTGCCAGCACCTCCAGATTCTCGCCGCAATATCGGGCATCGCAAAGTTTCCTGAGATTTTGCAGCGACATATAGGCCGCTCGGCTTGATTCCTTGGCAAAAAACGAAACGTTCCTCCAGGCTTCGTCAACCGCAATCCGATCATCACCATACCATTTCCAGTTGAGCTTCATTGCGCCAACATCCCATTCGTCGACGGGGAACACCCCAGAAGAATAAGCGTCCGCCAAATCGCCAAACGTCCTGAAACAGGCATGATTGTCGCATCCAAACGCCGTCTCGACGTATGTGCGCACGTTGCCGTCGCGCACCCGCGCAAACACGACGTCATTGGAATCAAGCCCAACAGACCGATAAAACCGCACTAGCTCATTGGCGACAGACACGTTCTGCCGATCATCGTGCAACGCCACAACGATTCTGTTGTACTTGTTTCGCGAGATGGCGTCCTTCACGAACTGCCAAAATTCAGTTTCGCCAACGTCTAGTCGCTTGAATGCGATTCCAAACCTCTCACAGGCATCCTGGCAGTTCGCTTCGCACCATCCGAAAGACTCGCCGCTCCTGTCAATGACATCGACACGAGTTTTCACTCGCATGCCATTCTCATCCAAGAACTGCGCATTGCAGATCATTTCGTTCAGAAGAATCCGGCCTTGCGTTCCAAAACCCAGAAGAAGAATGCGAAAGTCGCCAACGACACGAGCCTTCTGCCTGTCAATTCGTATCCCCGGCATTTCAAGCATTGGATGGTCAACCAGAAACCGTCGTGCGACTAGTGATTCCTCGCGCACGACCACCACCTCAATGTCGCGCGTTTCCCCAACGTTCTCCGCATTGCATCTGTCTGCCCACCTAAACAGCAAGTCGTCATCCGCCGATGCCGTTATCCTCACGTAAATCTTAACCTTTTCGCCTTTTCCCGCGGACCGCAACTCCTTAATGAGCCGTTCTGCATCCAATACGTTTTGCTGTCCGCTCGGCCCCATGAAGAAATGACGCTGCGCGGAAGCGAGAAAACCCAAATTGGACGACGAACCCAATATCCATTTCCAACCGCGCCGCGAGATCTCCGCAATAGAATCATCATCCTTCACCTTTAGGAACGACCATCTTCTCGGAGCTGCAACGAACACAACGCTTCCGACGCCATCTCGACCATGCGAAAACCTCGTTCTGGACGAAAAGGCCTCTGCCATCGCCATGAGTTCCGCGTCTTCGCCCCAGAACACGTTCACGGCAAACAAATGTTCCAGCTTCAAGCCCATTCGCCTAAGCCATTTCCTAAGAAACAACCTCATCCAGACAAAAAACCTGTTGAATAGCTCCACGCCGAAAAGCACGACTACAGCTACCATGACATAGAGGGTAGAGGCGAAATGAAACACCCAGTAGAGAACGAGCTTCCATCCACCGAAAATACCACTCTCTGACAGCGAATAGTCTCCTCTAGACGGAAAGAAAGACGAAATGGAATAATTTATCGCAAATAGACTCCGCTCAAGGACATCCATGTTTCCACCTCCGGAGCCATCCGTTGGAATTATGAAGTAAACCCCACATCCAAGAGCGAATATTGCAAGAAACCCCACAAGAAGACACAATCGTCTGCGAACTGCCCAGGAATAGAACAGACCGCAGATTAGTACGCTGACCAAAAACGCGATGATTGCAACGCACACTCCGATGAAATATATCATAACAATCTCCTTATTCAAGAACCATGCACATTGGATGCGACACAACGCAAATGAAAGCGACTTCCGGCAAAACCCTATCACGCAACTTCATGTGAATCCTCATTTCCCAAAGATGTCGTAGATGCGCTTGGCGGCCTCCCAATGTTCGCGGTCGGCTGTGCCGAGTTCTGGGGGACGGGCGGGATCGAAAGTCCGATGCGTCGCATTCTGATACTCTTGCCTGGCGTAGAACTTCGACGACGTCTCGAACCAGCGTCTCTCCGCTTCGTATATGCCCTTCTGCGCATCGGCCATTCCGCCAATGGCTTCGTAGCGCGCATTGCTCGCCCTTATCGTCTTGTTGAATTTCGCCACCGGCAATTCCATTATGTACGATTGGACGCCCGGTCTTCCCATGATGTCCTTGGTCGTGAACCTGCGCGGGAGGTCGCCGTTCGACATTTTCTTCCTGAACTCCACGGCCCGCGCCTCACATCCGCCGCCAAGGTTCTCTCCCGTCCGCATAAACCGTATGGACTTGTCGAGGAACTCTCGCGCCTTCTCCCGCCGGCCCGTATTCCAACTTAGCATGGATGCATACAAAAGGTTCTGGGCCCTGTTTAAATCCGCCTCCAACGGGGAGTTTCGCGTGGCGTTGTAATAGTCGATCGTTTTCTCCAGCGCATCCTCCCAATCGCCAGACCTTATCGCCGAAAACATGGCGTCCATCTTTCTCCCCGCTGCCGCACCGCACAGGGTGCCTTCTTCGGCAGAGCCAGAGGAACGAACCGTCCCGACGTTCGCCGCTTGACTGCGAATCAGCGCATCGCTGGCGTCAAGGCCTGACGCAGAAGCCGGCGTTGGGGCGACATTGACATCGGATGCCATGTTGCTGAACAGGTTTCGAGCCATAATGTCCGTCGCATCTGGACCCGGCACGGGAGCGATAAATTGCGCATATGTCGTCATTGACATAACTGCGCAACCCAGGGCAAGTATCATCATGCCATGTGTGTTCATTACAGTACCGGACTGCCAGTCTTGAGCTCTTGCCAACTCATTGCCCACTTTTCACCTCCACGCCAAAGAACTTCTTCTTCGTCACGTTGTCTCTTCTGCCTTTTCATCCTTTCCCGCTTACGGGCGTATTATACCATATTTCCGGTGGCCAAACCTCGGACAAGGTTTTTTTTCACTTTTTTGACATGTCGGCCCTTTAAATGTTCTTCCCAAAAATCGCCGTATCATGCTATAATAATGGACCATGAATCCGATTGCCAGCGTCATCATGCCCTGCTTCAACGTGGCGCCCTACGTCGCCGCCGCGCTGGAGAGCGTGCTGGCGCAGACGTTCGCCGACTTTGAAGTGCTGGCGGTCGACGATGGCTCGACCGACGCGACGGGCGAGATTCTGGCCCGCTTTGCCGCCCGCGATGCGCGCCTCATCGTACTTTCCCAGACCAATCACGG
>JAEEGL010706867.1_pt1 | contig 13340 bp, 14 predicted proteins | sample 9134231 | NCBI WGS metagenome assembly JAEEGL01 (sample SAMN16246548, study PRJNA631951) | gut metagenome | biome: gut microbiome; feature: rumen; material: fiber-attached | host: Bos | place: Iran: Karaj | collected 2018-10 | reverse complement strand
AGAACCCTTCGATTCTTGGGGTAAGGGGAACTATACGCGCTCGCACAAAAGCACACCTGTACTACAGCCAACTTCTTTCTTTTTCGCTCATGGAAAGGAGCCGTTAAGTCTCTCTTTCGAGTTTCTTAACGGCTCCTTATTCTTCTTTTTCTGAGTGAAAATATCGGAATACAGCTTCTGCAGACGCTGCCGTCATTCCTTTCACGGCAGCAAGATCTTCGATGCTCGCAGCTTTGATCGCATCCACCGTGAGGAAAGCATCGAATAATCCGCGTTTGCGTTTTTCTCCGACACCCGTTATTGCATCCAGTACGGAAAACAGCGCGCTTTTGCTGCGCATGTTCCGATGATAGGAGATCGCGAAACGGTGCGCCTCGTCGCGCAGTCGTTCAATGAGATGCAGCGGCGCGCTGTTTTTCGGAATCATGATCGGATCTTCCTGTTCCGGGAGATAGATGATCTCGTCGGATTCGGCTAAAGAGCAGATCGGAATGTGTGAAAGGTTCAGTTCCGAAAGCACGGAAATGCCGACGGCAAGCTGCGTTTTCCCGCCGTCCAAAACGATCAGATCCGGGAGCTCGGTATCGGAGGAGAGCCTTCTTGTCAGTACTTCCTTCATTGCGATCAGATCGTCTCCGCCGGCATCCGAACGGATCCTGAAGCGACGGTATGCCGTTTTGTCCGGTTTACCGTCACGGAATACGACCATCGACGCAACGGTATTTGTTCCCATCAGATGGGAGTTGTCAAAGCATTCAACACGTGACGGGACTTCATCTAATCCAAGAATCGCCGACAGCTCAGCAAGAGCGCCTTCACCGCGTTCCCAGGAACGTGTTCTGATCCTGTCGTTTTTCTCCAGAAGCGCAGAGCAGTTGTTTTTTGCCATATCGGTCAGCTGTCTTTTCGTACCGCGCTGCGGAACAGAGAGAGAAACCTTTCTCTTTTTACGCTGGCTCAGCCATGTTTCAATCTCGGGCATGTCGGTGCAAGCCCTTGCAAGCAGCACCGACGGAGGAATTTCGATGCCATCCTGTCCGTAGTATTGCAGTAAAAATGCATGCAGCCATTCATCCGGTGCATCGTCACCGTCGCCTTCCAAAGGAAAGGCATGCGTTCCGATCACTTTGCCGTTTCGTACGAACAGTGCAAAAACCATGCGGGAATCGTTGAGCGAATCGACGGCAAACACGTCTGCGGAAAGATCGTTTGCATTGATTGCCGCTTGTTTTTCGCGCAGTGCAAGCGTTGCTCTGAGCTTGTCTCGCAGCATGGCAGCACGTTCGAAATCAAGCTGATCGGAAGCTTCCTGCATCTTTTCCGTAAGATAGGGGATGAGATCTCCGCTCTTGCCGTTTAATAACCGCATCGCTTCTTTCAGAAGCGCATGGTATTCTTCTCGGGAAACCGAACCGCTGCACGGCGCGCAGCATTTGCCGACGTGATAGAGAAGGCACGGCCGCTCGCCGCGCGCAATCATCGCGGCTATGTTCTTCTTGCAATGCCGCAGCGGAAACAAATCATAAACAAGACGCAATTCTTCCTGTACGGAGGGACCGACAATATAGGGACCGAGATAGACGGCACCGTCGGGTTTCACACGACGAACGATCTCTATTCTGGGGTAATCCTGGAGAAGATCGATCCGGAAATAGGGGAAGTGCTTGTCATCCTTCAGGAGGATGTTATACTTCGGCATGAATTCCTTGATCAGGTTGCTTTCCAGCGACAATGCTTCCACCTCGCTGTGTACCTCGATCGTTTCAAAATCGGCAATATGCGAAACCATTGCCCGCACTTTGGGAGAATGGTTTTTGGAGGACTGAAAATACTGCCGGACACGGTTCTTCAGGATCTTTGCTTTTCCGACATATATCACCGTACCGGTATCATCCAGCATTTTATATACGCCCGGCTTTTCGGGAAGCAGAGCGATCTTGTCTTCCAAAATCGTATTCATGTGCGATCTTCCGTGATGACATTCGCTTTCAGCAGCATTTCGTACAGAACCGGAGCAGGGAGACCTACTACATTGAAATAGTCCCCTTCGATCGATTCCACGAAGACGGACGCAAGCCCTTGGATTCCGTAGGATCCGGCCTTATCTAACGGATCACCGGTAGATACATACCACCGAATCTCCTTTTCGCTCATCGGGCGGAAACGAACCTTTGTTGCGTCGAATCGAATATCAGAATAGTCATTTTTCAGAACGGCAAGCCCCGTATAAACGGTATGTTCTCGTCCCTGCATTCTTTGCAATGTGTGAATTGCGTCCTCCGGAGATGCAGGCTTTCCGATGATATCACCGTCCAATTCGACGATCGTATCGGCGCCGATGACGCAGGCATCCGGATGAAGGCGTAACGCAAAAGATGCTTTCTGGTACGCTAAATGCATTACGGTTTCCGGAACCAAAAGACCTGAAGGAACGCGTTCTTGTTCCGTACATACTTCCGTCAGATAGGATAGACCCATCAGATCCATGATCTCGCGCCGCCGGGGAGACTGTGAAGCAAGAATCAGTTCCATGTTCCCTCCCATAAGAGACCGACGGGGCAATGATCGCTTCCGTAAACGTCGTTATAAATCAATGCGTCGGTTACTAAATCGCGATCCTGTTTGCGAACAAGGAAATAATCAATGCGCCATCCGGCATTGTGTTCTCTTGCGCGGAAACGATAGCTCCACCAGGAATACGCACCTGTCTGATCGGGATATTTTTCGCGGAATGTGTCAATGAACCCTGCATCCAAAAGGCTGCCGAACATGGCACGTTCTTCGTCGGAGAAGCCTGCGTTTCCGCGATTCGGACCCGGGTTCTTAAGATCGATCTCCTGATGCGCGACGTTCAGATCTCCGCAATAAATCACGGGACCGCGCTCTGCAAGTGCACTGAGATATAAGCGGATCGCGTGTTCCCATTCCGTACGAAAATCAATGCGTTTCAATCCTTCCTGCGCATTCGGCGCATAAGCAGTCACAAACGTGAAGGCGGGGAAGAACAGCGTGATCGTTCGACCTTCGGCGTCGAATCGATCGTCGCCGATGCCGAATCGAACATCGAGCGGCGTTTCTTTGGTGAATACAGCCGTACCGGAGTAGCCTTTTTTTACCGCGCTGAAATAATACGGATGATAGCCTTCCGGTGTATAGGAGAGCTGATCCGGCTGCGCTTTCGTTTCCTGCAGCGCAATGATATCCGGCGATTCTCTGCGAAGAAAACCGTCGAATCCCTTCTGAAGGCAGGCGCGAAGCCCGTTGACATTCCAACTGATCATTTTCATGTATTCATTATATATTTATTGTTATCCGTTGACAAGTGGGAAAATGAATGCTAACATATCTGTATCAAATGAAACGGAACTAAAATAATTGAGTACGATTTTGGATGCAGAAAGATACACGCGGCAGCTGACCGGAACGATCCTGTTCCGAAATGTGCAGGAGGATTGGATCCGTGCATGGCTGATCCGTTCCGATGTTGCCGTTCGGGAATACGAAGCAGGAGATTTCCTGTTTCAGAAAACGGATACCTTTGATCGCATCGGTATTCTGTTGAGAGGTACAGCCGACGTCCGCAGAGAGAGCGGGGACGGTTTGATGCATATGAGCACGCTGAAAAAGAACGATCTCTTCGGCGCCGCTTCGATCTGCGGGAGTGAGTCCTCGTTTGTAACGGACATACAGTGCAATGAAAAATCTCGTGCGCTGATTATTCCGGAAAACGAAATGATAAACCTGCTTTCCGAGAACAAAACGGTTTTGCGAAACTACCTGTCCTATCTGAACGGACGCATTCGTTTTCTGAACAGAAGACTCGATGCATTTTCGAAAAACTCCGTCTCCGCAAGAATCATGACGTATCTTGTGACCGAAGCAGAAGACGGGACTGTCCGAATCCGTAACTATACAAAGCTTTCCGAATCCCTTTGCATCAGCAGGGCAACACTATACCGTGCCCTGGATTCAATGGAAGAGGAGCATAAAATCCGTAGAAACGGAAAAGAAATACAACTGTTGGAGGAATATGAACCATGAAAAAAATCATTCTGATTACGCTTTCCCTGCTTCTTGTTTTCACCGCGCTTGCATGCGGTAAGCCCGAATCGGAAACAGAACAACCGCAGACGCCCGCCGAGCCCGTAAACGTTGCGGCGCTTGCCGGACCGACCGGCATGGGTCTTGCGTATATGATGCAGGATATGCAGGATCGTTACAGCGTCGAACTGTTCACCGCACCCGATCAGGTGACAGCAAAGATCATCAACGGCGAAGTGGATATTGCTGCCGTACCGATCAACCTTGCATCCGTGCTCTACAAGAAGATGGAAGGCAAAGTCAATGTCATCGCGATCAATACGCTCGGCGTCCTGTATCTTCTGGAGAACGGGAACTCGATCCAGTCCGTTTCCGATCTGAAAGATAAGACGATCTATGCGACCGGTCAGGGAAGCACGCCGGAATACATTCTGAACTATCTTCTCGAAGCAAACGGACTGACGGATTCCGTAAAGGTTGAATACATTGCGGACAATTCGGAACTGATTGCAAAGCTTGCGGACGGAAGTGTTGAAGTTGCACTACTTCCGGAACCGCACGTTTCAATCGCTACGGCACAGAATGAGAACGTCCGCGTTGCGCTGAAGATCAACGATCTGTGGAGCGAAAAGAACGATACAAAGCTCGTTCAGGGAGTCTATATCGTTCGTACGGAGTATCTCGCGGATCATAAAGCACAGGTTGACGCGTTCCTGAAGGACGCAGAAGAATCCGCAAACAAGGTCGTTTCGGATGAAAACGCCGCTGCCGTGATCGTTGCGCAAGGCATCATCGGCAAGGAACCGATCGCAAAGCGCGCGATCCCGAACTGCAATATCACGCTCATAAAAGGCGCTGAAATGAAGGCGAGCGTTTCCGCCATGCTGAAGGTGCTGTTTGATGCAAACCCGAAATCCATCGGCGGCGCAATGCCGAATGACGATTTCTATTATGCGTCGAATCCCTCGTAAAATCCTTCAAATCTGCATTCCGGTTGCAGCATATCTCCTGATTTGGCAGCTGCTGTCGATACTTGTCGGCAGCAGCCTGCTGTTGCCTTCGCCAATTGTAACGTTGCGGTCCATGATCGATATCATGCGATCCTCATCGGGCTGGGCGTCGATCGGCATGACGCTGCTTCGTATCGCTGCAGGTTATCTGCTCGGTTGTCTGATCGGTGTTCTGCTTGCGGTTCTGACTGCTCGGTTTCGAGCGGCGGAATGGCTGCTGAAACCGCTGCGTTCTCTGATTAAAACGACGCCGATCACATCGTTTGCTCTTATCCTGCTCGTATCGCTTGTATCGGGCGTTGTCCCCGTTATCGTTGCTGTGATCGTCGTTGTTCCGATGATCTGGCAAACCACCGAAGAATCGATCCGCGGACGAGACAAACAGCTTCTCGAAATGGCGGACGTTTATTTTACTCCTTGGAAAAAACTGCGTTACGTTACCATGCCGCAGATCCTGCCGCAGTTCTTCGCAACGGCGTCGACGGCACTCGGATTTGCATGGAAAGCGGTAATAACGGCGGAGATTCTTGCGCTTCCGAGATTCGGCGTCGGCAGACAAATGCAGAATACAAAGTATTATCTCGATGTCCCTGAATTGTTTGCATGGACTTTTCTGGTGATTATCCTTTCGGTGATCATCGAATCCCTTGTGAAGTATCTCTTGAAGAGGGCGGGGAAGCGGTATGATTGAAATAAAGGATTTATGCGTCAAGCTCGGCGATAAACAGATATTCCAAAACTATTCCGAACGTCTTCCGGATCATGGGATCATATTGATTTCCGGGGAATCCGGGATCGGAAAGACAACGCTTCTTCGTGTTTTGTGCGGGCTGTTGAAACCCGATCACGGAACCGTGACCGGATTAAACGGCAGAAAGATTTCGTTTGTATTTCAGGAGCCGCGCCTTTTGAACTATATGACCGCTCTGCAGAATGCAGCAATCGTTTCGGACGAACAAAAAGCCGATGACTTGCTGCAGCGTTTGAATATGCAGGATGCGAAGCATGTAAAGGCAGGCGATCTTTCCGGCGGGCAAAAGCAACGCATTTCGCTTGCACGCGCATTCGCTTTTTCCGATGACGTCGTACTGCTTGATGAACCGTTTACCGGACTCGATGAGCAGAATAAGCTGTGCGCAACGCACCTGATCCGCACCGCAAATCTTGCAATCGTAGTATCTCACGATCCGTCCGACGCGGATTTACTGCAGATTGACAGAAAAATTACGCTTTGACTTGCACTTTTTCCGCAGGTATGTTATGATAACATATCAATATTATGCGGAGGAATGCATATGGGTATTGTGGTACGGGACAAACGTTTCCCTTCTTCAACGGGGATTTGTGACGTGCGTTATCGAATCTGGGCACCGGATGAGCCCAGAGCCTGCATTCAGATCATTCACGGAATGGCTGAACACATTGAACGCTATCACGATTTTGCAACGTTCCTTGCCGAAAACGGATTCCTTGTTTTCGGAATGGATCTCCCGGGTCACGGTAAATCCGTCGGAAAAGATCAGCCGCTCGGTTATTTCGGCGATAAAGACGGTTGGGATCATCTCATTCAGGACAACAAAACCATGCATGACACCGTTATGAAGGACAATCCTTCGCTTGCATGCATTCTGTTCGGGCATTCGATGGGCAGCTTCCTTGCAAGGACCTATGCCGGTCGGATGGGCGTTGATTTTGATGCGTTCATTTTCTCCGGTACGGCAGGCGGCAATCCTGCACTACCGATCGCGAAAATGATTGCAAAATCGGCAATCAGAAAAGGCAAAGGCAGGCTTCCGAACGAAACGCTGAACAAGCTCGGTTTCGGGGCCTACAACAAACAGTTCAAGGATGCGCGCACGGAATACGATTGGCTTTCCCGCGATACGGCGAACGTAGACCGTTATGTGGAGGATCCGCTTTGCGGCTTTACGTTTACGGCTTGCGCGTTCTACGATCTGTTCACCGGTCTCGGTGAAGTATCCAACCTGAATTGGGCAAGACGCGTACCGAATCGTCCGATCTTCCTTCTTGCCGGATCGAACGATCCTGTCGGCGCAAACGGAAAAGGCGTCAAGCAGGTCAATCAGTGGCTTCTGAAGAGCGGTCACAAAGTCACGATGAAGCTTTACCCGGAAGGACGTCATGAGATGCTCAACGAGACCAACCGTAAAGAAGTTTACGGCGACGTGCTTCTGTTTATCGAGACTGTCTGCACTGCCGGAGAAAGAGAATGAGCGTCCTGATCTATCGCGATGCAAAGGCAGTCGGCGCCGCAGCTGCAACGATAACGGCAGCGCACCTGTTGCAGAATCCACGCTGTATTATCGGCGTCGACTATCATGAAACGCTTCTGCCCGTTTACGATTCTCTTTCCGCCATGACGGAGAACGGATTGCTGAATTGGGGAGACGCAAAGGTCTATCAGCTGTTTGAGTTTCAGCCCGATAACAGCGGAGAGCAGAGGATCGCAAATCTGCTCGGTAAATCGCTGTTTGCAAAGACAGACATTTCCGAACAGCAATACGTCGTTCCGTTCTCCCAGGAACAGAGCTTATCGGACACGATAAAAGCTTTTGAACATTCGATTCTGAATGCAGGCGGGATTGACGTTGCGCTGATCGCCGTTCGACAGGACGGTTCGCTTCTGATGAATCGTATCGCGGACGGTACGCTGGAAACGCACGATGTAACTGTGGAAGGAGACAGCTTCATTACCGCAGGACTGTCGACGGTTATGCAGGTAAAGCATCCGATAATCGTTGCGCTCGGAAGCAATTCTGCGCAGGCAGTTAAAGCGATGCTGAAAGGACAATTGTCAGAATCGCCGCTTGCGGCATTGAGGCTGCACGCAGGTGCAACATTTATTATGGATGAAGATGCGGCGGAATTGCTGTAATTCGTATCATAGATTGAGATTAACTTAGGAGGAAACAACATGTCCGGACATTCCAAATGGGCAAACATCAAAAACAAGAAGGAAAAAACAGACGCCCAAAAGGGTAAGATATTTACAAAGATCGGTCGTGAGATCGCGATTGCCGTCAAAGAGGGCGGCGGCGCCGATCCGGCGAACAATTCAAAGCTGCGCGACGTTATCGCAAAAGCAAAGGCCGCCAATATGCCGAACGACAATATTTCGCGTTCGATCAAGAAAGCAAGCGGCGACGGCAACAGCGTCGATTATGAAGAGGTCGTATACGAGGGCTACGGTCCCGGCAATATCGCCGTTATCGTCAATGTTCTGACCGACAATCGCAACCGTATCGCTGCTGAGATGCGCCATATCTTCTCGAAGAGCGGCGGCAACATGGGCGCTTCCGGTTCGGTCGCATGGATGTTTGACAAGAAGGGGCAGATCGTCATTGAGCGTACGGCACTGATGGACGAGGATGAAGTCATGATGCAGGCGCTTGATGCAGGTGCGGAAGACTTTATCGCGCAGGACGATGTGTTTGAAATCTACACCGCTCCGGCAGATTTTTCCGCGGTACGCGAAGGGCTTGAAAGTCTCGGATTCAACTTCCTGTCTGCCGAGATCAGCCAGATTCCCAAGAATACCACCAACATTGACGACCCCGAAACGATCGAAAAGATCGAGCGCTTCCTGGAACGCATGGACGATAATGACGATGTGCAGGAAGTGTTCCACAACGGCGTTTGGGAAGAAAAAGAATAATAGGATCAGTATTACAGTACATTGAATTGAATAGCAAAGGAGGTTCTATCATGGCGATTTCTGTCGCGAATGAACTGGGAACGATTTCCGTTTCAGAGGATCTGATTGCAACGATTGCAGGATATGCTGCGGTAGAAAATTACGGAATCGTCGGTATGTGCGCAAGAAGCGCCGGCGACGCAATCGTTGAGCTGTTCGGCAGAGAGAATTTGCAGAAAGGCGTTCTTGTTGAGAAGGTCGACGACGCGCAGGTGGACGTTTCCCTGCATGTTGCGCTGCAGTATGGGGTTTCACTGCCCGCGGTTTCACAAAACACAAAGCAAAACGTACGTTATCGGATAGAGGATATGACCGGGATTTCGGTTCGCAACGTGAATATCTTTGTGGAAAGTATTCGTGTTCAGTAAGCGGATTTCGGAGGTTTTGAGCATTGAACATTCAAATCATCAGCGGCGCGCTACTGCGAGATCTGTTTCTCGCAGGCGCAGCCAACCTTGAAAAGAATAAAGCCTACATCGATTCATTGAATGTCTTTCCGGTACCCGACGGCGATACCGGTACAAACATGTCGATGACCATGCAGGGCGCAGTGAAAGATTTGCGCAGCATGCCGGATTCGGTCACTGTCGGGCAGGTAATGGATGCCGTATCTCTCGGCGCTTTGAAAAACGCAAGAGGCAATTCCGGTGTTATTCTTTCTCAGCTGTTCCGCGGGTATCAACAGGTATGCAAAGGACAGAAGGAGATTACTGTCAGCATGCTTGCGGATGCGTTCGAAACAGGAACAAACGCAGCATACAAAGCCGTTCTTCGTCCGAAGGAAGGCACGATCCTGACCGTATCGCGGATGATCTCTCAGGCGTGCATCGCAGAAGCAAAGCGCAGAAAGCAGTTTTCTCTCGACGCTTTTATGGAAGTCGTACTTCGCGTCGGTCAGGAAGCGCTTGACAATACGCCGAACCTGCTCCCGGTATTGAAGGAAGCAGGCGTTGTAGACAGCGGCGGATACGGACTTCTGACGGTATATCGCGGTTTCCAGGCAGCGCTTTTGGGTGAGGATATTCCCGAGTTTGCAGACGAGCCGGAACCGGAACCTACGGTTGAAGAACCCGAAGGCGCGGACTTCGATCATTTCTCGACCGAAGAGATCAAGTTCGGTTATTGCACGGAATTCTTCATCGTTCGTCTTGTAGACGGCTTCTGCGAGGAGGATCTCGACAGACTGCGCGATCATCTTGTTCGCGTCGGTGATTCCGTCGTCGTGGCAGCAGGCGATGATTTCGTCAAGGTTCACGTCCATTCGAACTGCCCCGGCAAGATCCTTCAGTTCGCAATGCGTTTCGGCGAATTGGACCGTCTGAAGATCGAAAACATGCGTGAACAGAATCGTCAGCTGATCGAACAGAAAAAGCGTAACGAAAAGGAATACGGTCTGATTGCGGTCAGTGCGGGAGAAGGCATCGACGAGATCTTCCGCAACTTCTCTGTGGACCGCATCATTTCCGGCGGACAGACGATGAACCCGAGCATTGATACGATTGTAAACGCCGTCGGTCAATGCAATGCCAGAAACGTATTCGTTCTGCCGAACAATTCCAACATCATTCTTGCTGCGCAGCAGGCACAGAACCTTTGTTCCTGCAACGTGATTGTACTTCCGACCAAGACGATTCCGCAGGGAATCGCGGCGGCAATGGCGTTCAATCCAGATCTTTCTCTTGATGAGAATCGGGAGAACATGCAGGATGCGGTCGATGAGATCGTTTCCGGTGCGGTAACGTATGCAATTCGTGAAACACATTACAACGGAAACGAGATCAAGGAAGGCGATATCATCGGTATTCTTGATAACGACATCGCAGCCGTTGCGTCGAATGTAAACGATGCAGTTGAACAGCTGATCCGGAAGATGATCGAAAAATGCGATATCGAAGATCCGATCGTCAATCTGTATTTCGGCGACGCCGTTGAAGAAGACGATGCGAACGCATTGGCTGAACGGCTGCAGGATGAATTCGAAGAAGCGGAGTTCATCGTTGCAAGGGGCGGCCAACCGTTGTACTACTATTATCTTTCCGTCGAATGACGGAGCTCAGCCGCCGGAGGGCGGCTTTTTTGTATGGAATTGACTGACCTGAAAGGCGTCGGCCCGAAACGCGCTGCGCTGTTTGCCGAACTGCATGTGTATACGCCGGAAGATCTCCTGCGGTTTTATCCGAAGGAGTATTTGGATTATACCAGTACACGCAATATCAGTTCTTTATGTGAGGGCGAACGCGTTTCCCTGCATGTAACGGCGACGGCAGATCCGACGACATTTTATTATAAAGGCAAGTACATGGTTTCTCTGCACGTTGCGGATACAACAGGAAAGGCAACGTTGCGCTGGATGAATCAACCGTACCGCATGAATCAGTTTCATGCCGGAGAGAATCTTTACGTCAACGGAATCGTCTCAAAAAAGAGGGGGACGGTTTTGTATAATCCGCAGATCGGCAGGGAATGCGAGGGGATCGTTCCGATCTACCGTTCCGTCAAAGGACTGACGCAGACGGTTATACGGGATTCGGTTTCTGAAATGCTCAACCGTTTCGAGGTACAGGATCCGCTGCCGGCCGATTGGATCAAAAAATATGATCTATGTGAACTGTCCTGCGCGTTAAGGGAGATTCATCGTCCTACAGATACGGATTCGCTGAACAGAGCAAAACGACGTCTTTCTTTTGAAGATGCTTTCCTGTATTTTACCGCGATCCGTGCGGTAAAATCAGATCGGAAGCGCAGAAACGGGTTTCAATTCCGAACCGAAGGCGTATCGGATCGTTTCTTGAAGTCTCTTCCTTTTGTGCCTACGGATGCGCAGATTCGTGCAATGCGTGAAGTAGCATGCGATATGGGCTCGGATCAGTCGATGAACCGCTTGATTCAGGGTGACGTCGGATCCGGGAAGACGCTTGTCGCCGCATATGCGCTTCAAATCGCCGCATCAAATCACAGACAGGCCGTTTTGCTTGCGCCCACGGAACTCCTTGCAGAACAGCATTTCAGAACGCTGAACGACCGTTTTCCGGAGGCATGTCTGTATATCGGAAGCTTACCGAAAAAACAGAAATCCGAAGTGCTGTTCAGCATTGAATCGGGAAACGCGCAAATTGTGATCGGCACACACGCGCTTCTGTCCGACAATGTAAAGTTTCGGGATCTCGGGCTGGTGATCACGGATGAACAACATCGTTTCGGTGTTGTTCAGCGTGCAAAAATGGAAGCCAAGGGAATTCGACCGGACGTACTAGTCATGTCCGCAACACCCATCCCGCGTACCCTTGCGCTGCTGCTCTATGCCGATCTCGATCTTTCGGTCATCGATCAGATGCCGCCCGGCAGAAAGCCGATCAAAACGCATTTTGTACCGAAGGCAAGACGAAAGGACCTGTATCTGCATCTTGCGGAATGTGCAAAAAACGGCGAGCGTGCGTATGTCGTTTGTCCTTTGATCGAGCCCACAGAAGGGTATGAGGGACTTTCTCTTGAAGAATTGCATGATGAAATAACCAAACTGATTCCGGACACAAAGATCAGCGTATTGCACGGACAAATGCCGGAACCGGATAAGCTTCGCACAATGAATGCGTTCCGGGAGGGAGAGATTTCCGTACTGATTGCAACGACTGTCGTAGAAGTCGGAGTCGATGTTCCGGAAGCAACGTCGATGGTCATTGAAGGGTGTGAACATTTCGGACTTGCCACGCTGCATCAGCTGCGCGGTCGTGTCGGCAGAGGGGACAAGCAGTCGCATTGCTATTTGTTATCGGAAAAGCAAAACGAATCCGCAAAGCGTCGGATAGAAGCGATGCTGAACAGCGGCGACGGATTTGAGATCGCGCAGGTCGATTTCGATATGCGCGGAAGCGGCGACCTGTTCGGTGTACGACAGAGCGGAGACGGGGAAATGGCAAATGTTCTGACAGGATGTTCCGTTGAGATTCTCGAGCATGCGTCGGCTGCCGCAGACGAAGTCTTTTCATTGCCCTCCGTGCGGTACAATGAATTGCTCGAGCTTGCAAAGTCAAGATATCGGCATTTGAACTACATTTCACACAACTGATAAAATCGCCGCACGGAACGGCGATTTTATCTTGTCTGTTCTTTTATCTCATCATGGACGAGGTTCCGTTCATGTTGTTCTGCGCGTATGCAATCATGCGCTTGACCATTTCGCCGCCGACCGAGCCCGCCTCACGGGAGGTCAGATCGCCGTTGTAGCCCTGTTTCAGATCAACATTGAGAGAGTTTGCGACTTCATACTTGAAGTTGTGAAGCGACTGCTTGCTTTCGGGAACCAAAGCACCGTTTCTGCTCATTTGTGTGTTCTCCTTTCCGTTCAGTGAAGATTCTTCTCGGCGTATTCGATCATACGCTTGACCATTTCTCCGCCGATGCTGCCCGCTTCGCGGGAGGTCAGATCGCCGTTATAACCCTGCTTCAGGTCGATGTTCAGAGAGGAAGCGACTTCGCTCTTGAACGACTGCAGCTTGCTCTTGGAATCGGAATTCGAATTGCTGTTGTTACGCGTCATGTTTTTCACCTCCTTATTGGTCTTGATAGCCTTAATT
>JAEEGL016139548.1_pt1 | contig 13341 bp, 11 predicted proteins | sample 9134231 | NCBI WGS metagenome assembly JAEEGL01 (sample SAMN16246548, study PRJNA631951) | gut metagenome | biome: gut microbiome; feature: rumen; material: fiber-attached | host: Bos | place: Iran: Karaj | collected 2018-10 | reverse complement strand
TTGACAACTCTATCCTTTAAATCAACGTCACATTGAATATCGTAGATTGCCGAAGGTGTTCTTAACTTGGATACAAAATCGGACGATTTTGTTATTGGAATGACTTCCGCCTGAATATGCAGAGCATAAAAAAGAATGCAAAGGAACACTAAAGAATGTTTCATATGAATGCAGAGGATTGATTCTATCTTATAATTTGGGGATCAACTTTCCATTATAGTTCTGATTAAAAACCAATGATAATAGTAACATATACTCAAAAACACATCTATAAGAAGAAAAGATAGTCGATGTAATCATCCATAAAAGAAGAATAAAATAAACGCGCCCAGGTTTTGACATCTTCCCCCAGAGGTACATACTATAAAACAGAATGCCAGCAAAACCTAACAATCCATAATTAAAGATAAGATACCCATAGTCAGCATCAAACTGAGACATCGCCATACCGCCAGAGTCGAATCTAAAGGGATCAAGATACCCTATAAGGATCTTAGATAGAGAGGTCTCATTTTGGAAATAAAACAAAAATGTATCCCACTTAAGATTAGCGCTGTTATTAAGACCAGAAGAGATGTCCAACCCTCTAAGAACGAAATCACTTGAAGCAGATAGAAACGTAACAACAATTGTGGCCACGATAACAAGAACTTTAAGAATCGTCGGAAAGCTTCTACAATAGAAAACAAAAGCAACTATGATCAACATGCCCACAACAGTTCCAGTACGGCTACCCGTCAAAATAATCCCTACCATTGACAAAACTAAAAAGGGTAAGACTCTTTTATTACGGAAAAGAATTAAATAAGAAACAAACAAAAGAGTTATAGAACGCGCACAGTCATTAGGATTTCGATACAATCCTCCCAGCCTATAATTGAGCATATTATCAACAGTAATACTACTTCTCATATGTGAGTACATACTTTCTCTCTCTCCCTCAAAAGGATATAGCGAGTCCAATAAATTCGTTATGAAGGATATATCTAGAATATAAGCTAATTGAGAAACTAAAATAATAAAAAGGGTCACATAAAAGAAAATGGGGCTAACACTAATCTGCCTATTTGAAAACGGAAAGACAAAAGCATACATCATCAACGTAACACACAACATAACAGGTTTTAGAGACGTGACATGGAGCAGATTTGCTAACAATGAAAGCAATAATGGGATAATAAATAATCCGGATGCTCTAAAACAAGTTTTGCTATCTTTCAGCAACCAGAAAACAATGCACAATAATGGATTAACCAGGAGGGTTGCCATATTTGAATGTGGCAAAATAAAACCAATAATTATTCCTAAACCAAGAATACTTGAAACTGTGCGCTCTTTCCTACTCCCCATGGCCATGTTGCTTAATATAATTCAAATACTCTTCCCAATTGCCAATATCTATCCAAGAGCCTTCGCTGATTGGAAAAACCCCCACCTTTCTTTGTTCCCTCGTCAACTTATCAATAAGAAAAGTAATATGGTAGAATTGTTCAACAGGAATCTCAGACAATAAATGTGGCTCAAGAAGATATACACCTGTATTTATTTTGAAAGTAAGCTCAGGTTTCTCATGTATTGATTTCAGAAGACCATTATCGCCAGTTTCAAGAGTTCCATATGGGATAGAATATGTTTTCAAAGCAGAAACGACTGTGATTTCGTTCTTATTTGCTCGATGATATGCCAGTATTTCCGCATAGTTTTCATCAATAATACTATCACAATTGGAAACAAAAAAAGAAGAGTTAATTCTATCTTTCAACATATGTAAACTGCCCGCCGTTCCTAAAGGTTTATCCTCCTGAAAAAACTCAATGCTATACTTCAATTTAGCAAAATTATCAAAATAGTGACGAATAAAATCCGCTTTATAATTAACAGAAATGTAAAACTTGGAGCATCCGTAACTTGCGAAACGTTCCATTATATCTTCAAGCATTGTTTGCTCACCTATAGGGATTAACGGTTTAGGCAACACACTTGTTAATGGTCGAAGGCGTGATCCTTGTCCCCCCGCCATTATCACGACAGGGAGATTAAACCTTTCGGAGTTGCTAGTTTGCTCCGTTTCAAAAAGCTCATTCCAGAAAATAACGTCGAAAAGATCACCCTTATCGTCAACGATCGGCATGAACTCAATGCGACGTTTCTTCATTATCTCAATTACCGACTCCTTTGAATCGGTGACATGAGCAAAACTGACCTTATCCCTTAAAATTGATGACACCGGGGTTTCCATCGGAACAGCAGAGATAATGGCGCGTTGAATATCTCCAATGCTAAGCAAACTGACAAAACGTTGACCGTCAAGGATGAGCAACAACTTAAGATGCTTCTTATCCATTAGCTTAAGAGCTGAAATAATCGTGGAATTACCATCTATTGAAATCCCTAGAATCCTTTCTTGTTTAATAGCATTCATTGAACAAACTTATACTTGTCTACCTATAGCTTGAACATTATGTTTTTCACTAAAGTAAGAGTTTGGTAACCCTCTTTTTTCTTTCATCTACATGAAGTGTGTTTTCGTATGACAATTGACTCACTAATCATCAATTCCCGGCGAAAATAACCTATCTTGAGGAATCTCAATACCAAATTTAAAATAATCGATGATGTAAGGGAAACTCTCAACCAGTCTTTCCCATGACACAGCATCTCGGGATACTTGCTCCTCTTTAAACAAACGTCCGTTTACTCTTAATGTTTCTGCTAACGATGGTCTCTCTAATAACGCGACCATTTGTTTTGCAAGATCATCTACATCATTCATGTTCGCGATTAAGGCAGATGGTCTCTTAGCATTGAATGCTAGGGTGCCCATGGTCTGGTATACAACAATGGGAAGCCCCAAGAGCATCGACTGAATCATAGTCCCAGAAACATTATCAAGTTTGCAGGGCAAAACTGCGAATCTGGATTTTTGAACATGAAACAGTAAATCTTCTTTTTTTTCAAAGAACGGAGTAAAAACCACATTATCCTCTAAATGTAAATCTTTAATCAACCCAGAAAGTTCGATTAATAATTCTTCGCGGCAGCCCCCAACGATGTTCAATGTAACAGATGGAAACGACTGCTTTACAATAGATAAAGCACGAATAGAATCGTGAGTACCTTTTGTAAAGGCGTGATTGGCGGCAAAATTGACAAAATCATACTCCTTATGCAAGTTGCTAGGTTCCAGCAACTTACCTTTTGGAGGCCAATTAAACTTGAAAATAAACTTTCCAGGAGCAATAGTTCTCAACAAATCAAAATGCTTTCGGCAATAAACTGCAAAACAATCTATCTCCTTGAAAATAGCCTTCTCTAGAGAAGAAATCAACTTGTTCATTCTCGAGTATTTCGCTCTTTCTGGGTCATTATAGACCACTTGGCACAAACACAAACGAGGGTAATCCTTGGCATATAGAATCGAAACAGATGTTACAGGATTCTCCGCTCCTGACAATAAGACTAAATCTGGCTTAATCTCACGCAATATTTGTTTTGTATGCCTTCCGCAGTTTTGGAACAGACGCCAAATCTTATAATCCTTTACTTTCCTTAAAACAGAGGAATACTCAGAAGGGAAAAAATGATAATGAATGCCTCTAATCTTAAAATCTTGTCGCCTTCTTTTCATACCAAAATGATGCACTAAAACATGAAGCTCGTATTCTTCTTTCTGCTCAAAGTATGAGATAATATTCGTCACCCAAGAAGCATAATCATGATACTCTCCTGCGGATTGAGAAATATTTAATAACTTAAGGACATAAGTTAGGAATCTACTACTCTTCCTCAAATGAAGAGAATCTCTAATCTCTTTATTTGAAAAACCTGCAATTAGTAAAAGTTTCATCGTTCATTGGCAATAAAGCCCCGAATCTTAGAATTAATGATTGACCCCACAAGCTGTCTCTCTGCCTTTGTTATTCCTAGGATCCACACTACGATCATGACCCATAGCAATGAGCAAAGAATACTAATAAATGCCCAGGTAACTCCATCAGTGAACGCAGATATCAAAAAAGGAATCATGAACGAGAAGAAAAGGACCATGAAGCATGGCCATAGCACCTCCTTTAGAAAGACCTTATAACTGACGGAACAGAGCTTATGAGCATAATATAGATATGAGAGGAACATAAGAGCATGGCTACAAAGAATAAAAAAAGAGACAATATAAGGGACAGCCCCCATTTTTAGAGCCAGGAAACTACTGATAAGTTGGAGGATAAAAACAAAAGAAATCAATAACTGATTACCTTTGATATTCCCATTGGCAGAAACTGACGATGCCAATGGTGTAGACAATGCATCAATCAAATACGCGAATAAAACGAATACACAGAACTCCTTCGTATATTTAGGGACGTCCTTCAACCATAAAGATAGGAGAACATCCATATTAAAGACAATCGGTACAATAAGAAGGATGAGTAAATAAAATGACATTCTCGCAGAACGATACAACAACTTATGATGCTCCGTCTTGTCATCCGCCACATATGTCTGCACAAGTTGTGGGCGGAAAGCCATCTGAAAATTAGCCAAAAAAGTATTAATAGCATTATAGACCTGTGCTGCGACACCTCTAGCTGCATTTACTGCAACAGTGTGATAATGATTCAGAAAGAAATTTTCTCCCTGAAGTGTCCCTAACTGCACACCTTTTCCGATCAATGTCCACCATGAAAAAGACAGCATTTCTTCAGTCAGTCTTTTCTCCCATATCAAATGGAACCGACAATAACTGAAACTCAAAAAACAATAAACCTTATAAATTATATTAATCAAAACAGTTGCCCCTAAAAGAAGCACAGTATATGAAATCAGTTTGTCTAAACCAAAACAGGAAAGCAAAAAAACAATGCCCAACTTCAAAATAGCCTCCGCAATACTGAGAAACGCATAAAATGACATCCGTTCATGTGCAATGATGGCAGCATTATCCGGTGTCCTAAACAAAGTAACAAACAAGTTAAAGATGGAGATTTGATAGACCCAGAAAGTTGCTTTCTCACGCCCGGGTGGAATGTTTAACTGTGTTTTAATAAACCAAAGGCCAATAGTTTCTCCAAATAGAAAAAGTAAAATAGACAAAAAGAATAATAGAACGATGCCCGTGGAATATATTTTCCCGAACATAACCCGATCGTTTTTCCCAAGCGCAATATTGAAAAAACGCTGAATGGCAGAGACTAACGAATGACTAATGATTGAAAATAACGAGATGAAACCAGCCATTAACTGATAGATACCATAATCATCCACTCCAAGTGATGCAAGAACTGCACGTGTAGTATACAAGGATACAGCCATCAGTAGGAGCATCCTAATATACAGGAAAAACGTATTCTTAGCTATTCTTCTGCTATTGATAATTGGCATTCAATTCCTATTCTCTATATCCTAATAACTTGATTCTATTCTTCTCATATGCTTCAGGAAAACGATCTCTCCATTGAGCAACAATAATATCAAAAGTGCTTTGGTTATGAATACGTTTCCCAAACCAAAACTCGCCCAATTCTTTAGAAAAGTTTCTCTTAAAATGTAGCAAAGGATCATCATCGTCACCCGTCGTACCGCCCCCAAAATGGAACCACTTGCAGCCAATTGCTTTAGCCTTCTTGATGGCATACCATAGAATCAGATTGTTGGCCGCATAACGAGAATACTCCCTGTTTCTAGCAGATAGGTGGTAATGGGCATAGTCATCGCTGAACATGAACATAGAACCCGCTATAACTTTCCCTTCGAGAATTGCAAAGCATAACATGCTTTTATCCCTAAATGCAAACCTGTACTCGTCAAAATAGTTCTTGGGGAAGAAATAATAGTCCTCTGCGTGAAGATCCGCCATCGTACCGTTATATAGACGATAGAATGTCTCATAGTCATCGCTCTCCACGATTGTTACCCCCTCTCTCTCCGCCTTGCGAATCATATTCCGGTTCTTAGCACTGATTTGAGTTTTCCAAATATCATCTATGTCAAGCGACAAGTCGAGCATAACTGTGTGCCGACTAAAGAATGTCTTCATCTTCGGAGAGGCGAGACGCTGGTTATTCAACAATGGATGAAATCTGGTAAACTCCGCTATAATACGATTCTCTTGACAGTAACCATCAAAGGCCTCCCAAAAAGCAGCGATAAAATCCGCATTTTCAGAGGACGTGATGATACCGTTATATCCGTATGCCCCTTGAATATCATAGTACTCCTTATCCAATTTGTATCCAAGAATGGAAATTGGATTAATTAAATAAGGATACAATGCTATTTCTCCGCCGCTTTTGCAGACAAAGCACTGAGCTATTCCATCGCCATAGTTTTGATAAAGGGAGTAATACTCCGGCGTGAAATACACATCCCTTCGATTAGAGGGCAAACTCTCAAGAGTTGCATCCCACTCCCCGCTCTCCTTTAGACTTAGTATTTTGTAATACATCCCCTGCTGTATAGTCAAATAAAAAAAATCTCTCGTATTTACAACATTATCGGCTCGTTGGATACTTTCCCATATGATCCCTGATAAAAAACTTTCAGATACATCCCTCTATAATTGCCGTTCAGCAATACCCCACCTGTAGAAAGATCATATGGGGTTATGTCAACAATTCCTTTCCTTGCCCCAGTACGAGAACACACAACTATATACACAGGAACACCATTTGAACTTCCGAAAGACACTTCATATTTACGCCCTTGTCTGCGAACGCCGGTTTTCTCATTTATGATTTCAAATAAGACATCCTGTGACACAGAATTCTCCGAACGAAGACGAATGGCATAAGACCCAGCCTCCAAAGAGTGCAACGTTATATCCTCCGTTGAAACAGTCATAGTCTTGAAAGGGAAGCCATCCTTGATAACTTCCATAGTCTTATATGTCGGATTGAGAATATTGACAACGACTTCTTCTCCTTCCAAATAAGTCACCATATCTCCTCTGCTTGTGCAAATATCCAAATTATAGGAGGCAACCAAACCCACCGGATCCCCTTCATTGATGACGTATGGATTTGGAGTATAATCTGCATTATCAGCCAAACGCATATCTCGGTATGCCACCCAGCCTACAGATTCCCATCTTTTCTTAAACGCAACAAATGAAAGATTCTGAATCGTTGTTCTGCCCGCACTTTCCAAGATACTGAAATCCAGTGGTTTTCCATTTCCGTCTTTCTTAATATCGATAAGTAAAACCACATGCCCTTCTGACCATAAGATATCACCGGAACATAATCCTTCTGGGGATTGGTTTTTTACTTTAGCTATGTAAGGTAAACTCTCATACATGCTTGTCTCATAAGGGCGATCTATTCCTAATGCATAGTTTACGGCTCCACTGCAAACCGTACCATAATAAGGTCCGCAATTTGTCCCATAATATGGAGATTCTTTAACATCTTCAGTATACAGCACACTTCGTGGATTATGTAACGCAGTCATAAAGGTATGAAAAGAGACTTCTAGCCCTACAAACTTGTCTTTCTCTTTTACAGAAGAATAGGGCAATCCAACTCTTTCTATTCCTGCAGGAATTGGTTTTGTCAATCCGGGAATATCATTTAAGGGTGTCCAGCGGATATCAGCCATATGATGAGCTTTCTTCCGCATACAAAGCAATGCCGGATGATCTTCTGGCACAACGGGATAATCTACTTCTTTCGGGTATTGATCCGGTTGCTCATCAACTACAACTACTTTGAGTGGGACATCTCGCAATACTGACTCTTCTAATGAAAGCATCTTACCACAAGATGTAAATACTAAAAAGGCAAACAGAGTTCTAAAACAATTGCGAAAACACATAAAACAAAACTACTGCATCAATCTCAAGACCAGGTCCTCACCATCCGCATTATACACATGAAATCGCCGCTGGATCTCTTCAATCACCCTTTCCAAATCATCTTTATCCTTGAGGACTAGATGAAGATTTGCAATTTTCTGGGAGGTCGTTCCATCCATTCCAATTAGGTCACCTACTTGTTTCAGAAAAGTTGAATGGATAACCTCCGGCATATTCTCGACATACTCCTGTCCCTCAATTCTGTCGATTATGTCACTCTTCCCTAAAATACAAAGGTTCAAGCACAGATCTTTAAACCGAGGATTATCCTTCTCCGCAATAATGAAGTCTGCCATTCTTCCGGTAATAGCGAAATGTATTAACTGATCCAATGCACTTATCCCATTTTCGTACTTACTGAAAACGTAGTGTTGCCCCCCAGTAAGACGATAACCCATCTCCATAACATAAAAACTATTGTCATCAACAAAGCCTTGAACCGACAACACTCCATTGGTCACGCTTAGCTCCCTATACATCTTTCGCATCTTTGGATCCATCTCAACCAAATATCTATCAAGATACTTGGAAGGATAAATGCCAGCTGTTGTGATTGCAGCAGTTTCCGAAGACTTATGCTCCAAACGGTCATTCAATGAAGAAAGGGATACAGTTCCGTCTTGAACCGTATATGATGCTGCAAAACTGTCCATGTCCATGTACTTCTCGATAATCACTTCCTTTTTTTGAGAAAAGGATAGAGCAAAGTCAAGACAACGATGGAAATCATCGCATGATTTGCACACAATTACCCCCCTAGAGCCACTGTTGTCAACTGGCTTGATTATAATCTTATTTGTATCGGTAATAGTTCTCGGATCAAAGCATGAGATATCATACTGAGGTATAACAGGGACACCGTTATCAATACAATGCTTCTTAAACTTTGCCTTATCAAGCGTAATCTCGAACACTTCTTTCGAAGCATAACAAGGGAGACCGGACAATTCGCATATTCTTTGATACTGAAGAAGATAAGAGTCTGTAAATCCTGTAATAACGCCGTCAATCTGATGTATCTTAATTAAATCGGATATTCTTTCCGGTTTAAAAATTTCCTCATTCCAGTACTCATCAGCAAGCAATTTTGCAGGAGAACGCTTGGTATCATACCAATCAGTAACGATTGTATAAACGCCCAAGTCTCGCGCAGCCTTTACTATATCTATCGAAGTGGCACCTCCACCTAAGATAAGTAGTTTCTTTCCCGATAAATCCATTTATTGCAAGAGCTTCAGTATTTGATTCATATCACTCACTCCATACCTCTGATCAACAATCAGAGATAACTCATGTGCTGCCATATCGCCCCCACACTTCACGTCCATTCCCTCAAGAGGCCAATGCACCGGACAGAACACCTCATTTTGGAACATTCTGCGTCGCACACTGTCACGGTCCCCCAAATAGATGGGAACAAAGAGAGGAACACTGTCTTCAGGTACATCTACCAAAGGCTTCATTCCAAATTCTTTCAACCCATCGACTATATGTTTAGCATTGGACTTTCTCTTAAGTTTAATACTATCGTAATCAGTCCCAGCAAAGAGCCACTTTGCATATTCACTCATCTGGCTATCGTAATTCTCTCTGATAAGTGCATCACCCTGCCGGAAGAGAGCAAGATAGTCTTCATCGCGGATGCCCTCCTCCCCCCTATGCCATTTCATCATACCTGCCTTCATTTTCAACGGAGAAAAGGTGTTCTTGTTATTCACTAATGGCATAGTGTGCTTAGTCTTCACCAAGCCTCCATCGGGTATGGCGAAAGCCTTGCGCATACTTGTGAAGCGATAGTCTGCATATGGGTTATCTTTCTCAGTGAAAATCCAATAAGCCTGCACATCATCCTCAATGACTATTGTCTTAGGATAAACTTCTTTAATCGTCTTTGCTATTTCCGTCAAATCCTGCAAGCCGAAATAGTTCACCATCAACACTGCCTCACCGTCGCAGAATCCGCTACGGTCAAGAGCCTCAACCGTTGCCTTGAAGTCAGAATTCAGCTCATAGAACTTGACTTTCATCCCTGCCTTCTCCACTGCCTCTACCATCGTATAGCATAACCAGTCCGGCATCCACAACACCTCCCGCTGTGGTTCCAACGACCGCAGAATCTGGTACAAAGCCGTCCGTCCAGAAGCGTAGTAATACGTCTCGGCTTCCGGTTCGAACTCTTCTTGTCGCCTAAAATTTATTTCAAACTCGCCACCAATCATTAGTGCATAATCAAGCTCTTGATAGCATCACAGATGAACTTTACGTCTTCCTCCTTGACATACGGTCCGGCAGGCAAACACATTCCTACCTTGAACAAAGCTTCACTCACGCCGTTAGTGTAAGCTGGAGCACTCTTATAGACAGGTTGTTTGTGCATTGGCTTCCACAAAGGACGACTCTCGATATTAAGGGAATCAAGGCCCACACGCAAAGCCTCCACGTTGTCGTTAGGCTGGCAATCGGTTACAGCGGTAGAGGCAGCGTGGATTACACCGGCTGCCCCGCCTACAGCACCTGTCACAACTTGCTTATAGGCATTTTCTTGCCCCTTGACCTTCAAATCAGGATCAAGGATGATGGTGCAAAGCCAATAGTTACTATCGTATTCGCCTGTTGTCGGCTGGCTATGAACGGTGATTCCCTTCACATCCTTCAGCAATTCTTCGTAGAGTTTCTGCACCTTCTTATGGTGCGCAATATGCTCGTTGACTATGGTCATCTGGCCGCGGCCAATACCGGCGCAGATATTACTCATGCGGTAGTTATACCCGATCTTCTCATGCTGGTAGTACGGATAGCTCTCGCGATACTGTGTTGCGTACATCATAATCTCACGCCATTCCTCCTCATTAGCAGTGATGAGCGCACCTCCACCGGAAGTAGTGATCATCTTATTGCCATTGAAACTCAGTACGCCGTACTTGCCAAAAGTACCCAAAACCTGCCCATTGAAACGGCTGCCGAAACCTTCAGCAGCGTCCTCAACAACTGGGATATCGTAGCGATTGGCAATTTTCATGATGCGGTCAATCTTGTAGGGCATACCATACAACGCAACAGGTACAATAGCCTTGGGCTTCCTTCCAGTTTTTGCTATGCGATCCTTGATGGCTTCCTCTAATAGGTTGGGATCTATGTTCCATGTATCCTTCTCGGAATCAATAAACACCGGTGTGGCTCCAAGATATGTAATTGGATGGCTGGACGCACAGAAGGTAAAACTCTGTACCAGCACATCATCGCCAGGACCTACACCACAAGCTAGAAGACCAAGGTGAACAGCTGCCGTACCAGCAGAGAGAGCTACCACTCTTTTGTTTTGCCCAACAAACTCCTCCAAATCCTTTTCAAAACCGTTCACATTAGGGCCAAGAGGGACAACCCAATTAGAATCAAAAGCCTCTTGCACGAATCTCTTCTCATTACCAGACAAGTGGCAGAGGCAAAGAAGGATTCTATCTTTTCTTCTTTCCATATACATTACATTTTTTGATCCAGATTCTTTCCTTTCTCTTCGTGATGGAAACTCGGGAGAAAAGACTCAAGCGCATCGACAATTTTCGCCTTTGTGAAATCAGGCTGAGCGAAAAGCACTTCCAACTCGTTGAAGAATGCATTAACTTCCTTAAGAGGGCGTTTCTTCACATCCTCAATGACACCAAGGGACTTGAATCTATACATATTAAGTTTTTCGCCGGGTACATAAAACTCCTCGAAGGACTTCTCGCCAGTAGTGTCGCTTTTGGAGTACACTACTGGCCAGACCTTTGTGTCGTAAGGCATCTCGGCAGCATATTTCTTCGCAGCTTCGTCATTGTCAAATTCCTTCTTCTCGTATCCCAAAGACTCAATGAACTTGTCGCAAATGCTAGAGAAGGTTACCATTTGATTTTCGTCTAGCTTCGGAAAGAAGATCTCGCCAGATTTGCCGAGTATACATGCCAGCATACATATCTGTCCGGATTCCTCTGGAGAAACGAAGTAACGCTTAACATCGCTCGGCGCCACCAATGGCTGCTTGCTCATAATACGATCAATAAAGCTCAAAGGGAGAGATCCATTCGAAAAAGCAACATTAGCGAATCTGGCTGTCGTGACGGGGTATTTGTCTGCATAGGCCATTATCATGTCTTCCATTACCCGCTTGCTTGCGCCCATGATGTTTACTGGGTTAGCTGCCTTATCCGTAGATACGCAGAAAAAGTGTTTAGGTGGAAACTCAAGCATGAGGTCAAGGAGTTTTTTTGCCTTGATGTCATTGTTCTCAATGAGAGCTTGAACGGAGTACTTATCTTTTTCGGAACGCACATGCTTGTGAGCTGAGAAATTCGCAACAATATCAAAGCCCCTTTCCTCGCGGAATATGCGTTCGAAAATGGGATCACCAAAGTTGAGGGTGTAGGTTCGGTACTCTTCTGGGACAAACAAACCGTAGGTGCTCCTAAGATCACGAGTTAGAAGTGCTAAGCCATTCTCGCTTAGGTCTACAACCACCAACTTACCTGGTTTGAAACGGCAGATTGATCTAATAAACTGGGATCCAATGGAACCGGCTCCACCAATAACCAAGACAGATTTACCTTCTATCTCCTTCTCTAACTGATTCTTATTAGCCTCTATATCTGGTTCGAAAAGACTTGATTGGCGACCAGTAATATAATCCGAAATAAACTGTCCGATATTAAACATCACTTAAAAATAAAAAAAAGCGTCTATCCAATGAAAAGCATAAACACTTAAAAAACGAATATAACACCTTGCACTAAAGGAATGCTGGAGACAATACCGGCAAGAATATTATTCGAACAATAAACACAATCACCTTTCGAAACAAACACATATCTCTCATCTATCTTTAACTCCAAAACACCATCAGTACAGATAAAAACGGAAGGATAAAGGGAAAATTCAAACTCATTGGTTATCAGGACATAACTTGCCGAAACAGGATCAACGTGGTGAGGGTACCCTTCCGAATCAACAAGGTTCAGTCGTAATGAAGTAGGATCAGTATTATTTGAAAAATCAAAGAAAAGGGTCAAACCTTCTGGACACATTTCGGACACGGTCTTTCCAAAAAGCTCATCACGATATTTAAGGTAGAGGGAATTAAGTGAATAACCCTTCTCCATGCCTTCCCGGACCGTCGATAGATGCCCTTGAGCACCATCTAATGACTCGCCCTCGAAAATATTGGGATCTTCAAGAATCTGTCTATATGAGACAACCTTTGTTGAACCGCTTTTCAGCTTCTTCTCGAAAAGAATGTCAAACTTGTAATGCATTATATTCCTGAAGCGAACCTTTTAACCAATGAATCTTTCCTCCAGGACATCCCAGTCGACGATCTTCCAGAGCTCGGCGAGGTGGGCGGGGCGGCGGTTCTGGTAGTCGAGGTAGTAGGCGTGCTCCCAGACGTCGAAGGTGAGGATGGGTTTGAGGGCTTTGGTGACGGGGTTGCCGGCGCCGGGCTCCTGAGTGATGACGAGGGA
>JAEEGL015157451.1_pt1 | contig 13341 bp, 12 predicted proteins | sample 9134231 | NCBI WGS metagenome assembly JAEEGL01 (sample SAMN16246548, study PRJNA631951) | gut metagenome | biome: gut microbiome; feature: rumen; material: fiber-attached | host: Bos | place: Iran: Karaj | collected 2018-10 | reverse complement strand
GTGCGTGGACTCCACTGGCAGGCCGCGCCGCATACGCAGGCGAAGCTCGTTCGCGTGATCCAAGGGGCGGTGTGGGATGTTGTGGTCGACATCAGAAAAGGTTCGCCGACCTTTGGAAAGCACGTCGCTGTGACGCTGACGGGCGAGAACAGAAAGCAGTTCTACATTCCGCGCGGGTTCGCCCATGGATTCATCGTCCTGGAGGACAACACGCTTTTCAGTTACAAGTGCGACAACCTCTATTGCCCTGCAGCCGACAGAGGAATGCGCTTCGACGATCCCGCGCTGGGAATCAAGTGGCCGGATATTGGAGTGCCGCTCATACTCTCGCCCAAAGACCCAAAACATCCTCTGTTGGCCGATATCGCGCCGTGGGAAGATAAGGCATGAGCTCTTCGTATTCCTGTTCATCCGTACGCTGTTGAAGGAGTTGGAAAGTCTTGAGGCAGGGTACTCACACGTCGAAAAAGTAAATTAGTTGATCATGCGAAACTTCTTTATACATGATGAAAGTTTTTGGTGTAGTTAGTTACAACATCCACTGCAACTTTACGAACTATGGTTCGGCGTTGCAGAGTTGGGCGCTGTGTAGGACGATTGAACAGCTGGGGTATAAGCCGGTTCTGATGGACTATTGCCCGGATGTGATGCGGGACAAGAATCCGCTTGATCCGTTCAAGAACATGTGGGACAAGGACGAGGAATCGCGACGGATGTGCGAGTTGACAATGCCAGCAATTCGCGAGAACTATTACAAGTTCGATAGGTTCTACACTGAGAGATTTAATCGTTCCAATGCGTATACATCCGAGAACTTTAATGATTGTGTTGGTACGGAAGGCATTGATGGTTTCGTGTGTGGCAGTGACACAATCTTTTGCATTGACGAATTCAAGGGATTCGAGGACGGGTATTATGCCAATTATCCCTGCATGAAAGGCAACTCCATCGCCTACGCCGCCAGTTTTGGGGATTCACATTTTAAGCCAGCAGATTATGATGTCCTCAATGACAGGCTAAAGAACTTTAATGCTATTGCGCTTCGGGAGAATCTGATGATCCCATATGTAAGTGCTCACGCTGACGTTCCTGTCGCACGGGTTACCGATCCGACTCTTCTGCTGACTGTCGACGATTACAATAGTATAGTATCATCAGATAACGCCACTTCAAAGGGGAAATACCTTCTTCTTTACACAAGGCGATATAATCCAAAGTTGGAGAGCTTTGCAATCGACTATGCAACAAAACACGGTCTGCGTGTGGTTGAAATATCATTGAGAGCCAAAAACGCTGAAATTGGCCACGAAATGCGTTATGATGCTGGCGTTGAGGAGTTTCTTTCTCTTATGCGAGACGCGGCGTTTGTTGTCACAAATTCATTTCATGGACTGATTTTTGCCGTTCAGTATTCGCGACCGTTTGCCGTATTTTCAAGAGAGTCTGGCGACTCAAAGATTGGTGAGGTTCTTGAGTTGTTTGGACTTTCAGAACGGTTGATCCATGATGGCGCCGAATACGATGATCGAAAAATCGATTTTGCTAAAGTTCATGAGCGCATAGATATCGCCAGCCGACAATCTATTGAATTTCTGAAAATGGAGTTGTCATTACTTTGACTTCGAATTGTTATCTTGACACGCAGGACAAGACGCATTGCTTCGGCTGTGGGGCATGCGTTCAAGCGTGTACTGTTGGCGCAATCAAGATGTTTGTCGATGACGAAGGGTTCAGATACCCTGTTGTTGATGTGGCAAAATGTGTAAAATGTGGGCAGTGCCGAAAAGTCTGTCCCGTGTCCGGTATGCCTCAACGGTCTAAATCGCCGGTCAGAACATTCGGCGGATATGTGAAGGACGAGTCGGTAAGAAAGGAAAGTACATCCGGCGGATTGTTTTCGGCATTGGTGGATGCATGGTGTGATGCTGATACTATCGTATTTGGCGCAGAGTCGGTAGGCCTTGAAGTCAGGCATTCATGGGTGAGATATGGCGATGGAATCAGCAGGTTTAGGAAATCAAAGTACCTACAAAGCGAGATTGGGGACAACTATCGTGTTGTAAAAGAATTCCTGTCTGAGGGAAAGAAAGTACTTTTCTCCGGAACGCCATGCCAAATCGCAGGACTGAAGGCGTTCCTCGGCGACAGACCGAATGACAACCTCCTTACTGTTGAAGTGGTTTGCGAGGGAGTTCCGACTCCGTTGTACATCAAGAAGTTTGCGGAATGGCTTGGAGAGAAGTTTGGAAGCAAGGTGGTGGAAATTGATTACCGCTACAAGGATGGTCGCCGATGGGATTTTGAAGTTATGCAAGCATCACTTCAAAATCCCACTAGTGGCACTTTCAAGTGGAAGCAGGATCGTTGGTTCAATCCTTTCTGGTCGATTTGGCTTCAGCACCTGATTTCACGTCCATCATGCTACGAGTGCCCATTTGCGACACGTGAGCGACTGGCCGACATAACGCTTGGCGACCTTTGGGGAGTGCATCTTTACTGCCCTGATTTGTATGGTAAGAACGGTGGCGCGTCAGTAGTATTCTGTAACAGCGATAAAGGTAGGCAGTTGTTGGAGGCGGCTAGAGAGTCGTTACATGGACGTGATTTGCCGTTAGAGACGGCGATCCTCTATCAAGGCCCGATGAGAAATCACATCGCTGCGAATGAGCGCCGCAACGAATGCATGAAGGACATCAAAACCATGCCGTACAAGTCATTTGTGCGAAAGTGGGCGAAACGTCCGACGCTTAAGTTGCTGGCGCAGAAATACTTGTGGGGAAATCGCCAGAAGGTATGGATGTGGAATCTGCTCCATTGATTTACAAAGGTTACTGAATTATGGAAACAAAAGAAGTCTATGTCAATTCGTATGTAAAGAACACGGTCCGCGTGTTTCCGCCGCAGGGGCGATACGGCAAGCTGCGCTATGACATGAACGAGAATCCAGAAGGATTGCCGGAGGAATTCGTCGAAGCAGTCAAGAAGGAGATAACGCCAGAGTTCCTTTCGATATATCCAGAGCCGGACAGGTTTCTCGCAAAATATGCAAAGTTCGTTGGAGTAGGGTTCGACAATGTGATGTGTACTAACGGCTCAGACATGGCTATTCGTTATCTACTTGAGACGTTCGCCTCGCCAGGCAAGGAAGTCGTGACCGTTTCACCGTCGTTTGAGATGTATTGGGTGAACTGCAAGATTCTTGGGCTCAAACACGTCCCAGTGTCCTACAATGACGACCTTACTCTTGACATAGGAAGAATAATTGGGGCGATTACGGCTAACACCAGCGTTGTCGTGCTGTTGAACCCAAACAACCCTGTTGGAAATGTATATAGTGAAGGAGAGCTGGAAAGAGTGGTGGCAAAGGCGGAAGAGGTCGGGGCGGTAGTGATAATTGACGAGGCGTACCATTACTTTTACGACAAGACGTTCATTCGTTATGCCGTAGAGAAGCGGAATGTTGTTCTTATGCGGACATTCTCAAAACTCATGTCCCTTGCAGCATGCAGGCTTGGCGTGGTTGTTTCGTGTCCAGAGTTAATACACTATGTTAAGAATACCAGGCTGACTTTTGATGCGAATGCCATAGCGCTGCTTTTCGCGGAACGGCTAATTGAACACCCTGAGATTGTAGATGAGTTGATCCGGACGGAAAAGGACGGCAAAGCATATACACTAGGGCAACTTGAGAAGCGTGGATACTGGTGCCGTGACTGCATGGGGAACTTCATCTTCATCAAGCCGAAACATCCAGTAAAAGAAGTTGCAGCTCGTTTGGCGCAGGAAAAGAACGTCCTTGTCCATCCATACGGGAATCCGTTGCTCAAGGACTACATCCGCGTTTCGGTTGGTTCGCGGAATGCGATGCAGAAGTTCCTGGATGCTTTCTTTGAAGTTGATTCTTGATAAACAATGACAAAGGTAATAACATACGGAACCTACGACCTTTTGCACTTTGGGCACAGAAAACTGCTCGAAAGGGCCAAGGCTTTGGGCGACTATCTGATTGTAGGTATTACATCCGATGACTATGACCGCACTCGCGGCAAGATAAACGCCTCGCAGTCATTGATGGAACGCATCGAAGCCGTGAAGGCTCTTGGCATTGCTGACGAGATCATCGTTGAGGAATATGAGGGACAGAAGATTGATGACATTCGGCGATTTGGAGTTGATATCTTTACAGTGGGTTCCGATTGGGTGGGATATTTCGACTATTTGAAAGAGTATTGCAAGGTTATTTATTTGCCTCGCACGGAAGGCGTGTCTTCTAGCGAGATACGAGCCGAGCGGCGAATGGTGCGAATGGGTATATATGGCAGCGGACGAGTGGCAGAGAAGTATCGTACGGAATGTGGCTTTGTCAACGGGTTGGATTGTGTCGGTGTGGCATCCAACGATGAAGAATATGCGGAACTACTTGGAAAATGTGATGCGGTTTACATTCAAACACATCCGCGTGACCATGTGCGGCATATTCGTCAGGCACTTGAGTCCGCAAAGCATGTCCTATGCGAATCACCGATTGCGCTTTCAGCAGATGAATGCAAATCGTTATTTGATTTGGCGTCGAAGAAACAGCGTGTGTTGATGGATGCTATCAAGACGGCCTATTCAACAGCATACAATCGCATGTTGCTCTTGATTAAGTGTGGAAAGATAGGCAAGGTTATGTCAGTCGATGCGACCTGTACGAGTTTGATGCCGCCTTATCAGTCGGTGGAAGAGCTTTCTTCACGATGGAATGCACGTCAGGCTTGGGCGCCAGCTGCAGTACTTGCCGTCCTTCAGATTCTCGGAAGTGACTATCAAGATTGTAAGGTCACATCGTTCTACGCTTCAGAAACTACAGACTTTGATATTTTTACAAAGTACGACTTTAAGTATTCGTCTGCTGTGGCTTCTGTTAAAGTTGGTAAAGGCGTGAAGTCTGAAGGCGATTTGATTGTTTCGGGTACGAAGGGCTATATCTATGTGCCATCTCCATGGTGGAAGATGGATTACTTCGAGTTGCGGTATGAGAATCCTGCCGACAATCGACGATATTTCTATCAACTTGATGGTGAAGGGATACGCAATGAGTTGGTGTTATTTGTTAACGCGATTTGTAAAGGTTTAAAGGGGTTGATGAACGAAAATGCCTCTATAGTAATTTCAAGACTCATTGGTAGGAAGGGCGATTAATATGAATTGCAATCTGCAACCTATTTGGGATACTATTCTTGACATCTGGAAAGAGTGTTATGCGATATGTGAGCGACATAACCTCCGAATCTGGGTTACTGCAGGGACGGCCTTGGGTGCAATACGGCATAAAGGTTTTATACCGTGGGACGATGATTTTGATGTGCTGATGCCACGTTTGGATTACAATCTGTTCATGAAATATGCGTCTTCAGAATTGCCATCATATATGAAATGGCATTCTATTGAAAACGATTCGTCGTATCGGCTTATGTTTGGCAAAGTTAAGGACGAAAGGCAGGAGGTCCTTGATAGGGTTAAAGCGCAGTCACGGCTTGATTTAAACGAAGGTATATTTATCGATTTCTTTCCTTTAGACGGATTGCCGTCAACAAAACTTGGGTGTTTTCTATGGAACGTTCAAAGGTCTGCTATTAGACGATTGAAACTGTTTGGCGATGATCAGATAAGGTTTCAGGATTGGATATCACAGAGAGATTTTGAGAAGAGCAAGAACGTTGGATGGTGTCTATCGGATAGTAGATTTCCACGATTTATATTGAAGAAGGAATGGTTCGAAAAGACTGAACTTGTCGATTTTGAAGATATTAAAGTTCCGGTGCCAGTTGGGGTTCATTATCATCTTACAAATATCTATGGCGATTATATGAAACTCCCCCCTGAGGAAGAGCGGAAGCCATCTCACCAGGTTATTCCGCATGGGGCGTAAAAAGATAATGCCGTGAACAAGGCCTTGTTAAAATCATTGTTGACTACGAACAATCCGTTCAACTCAACGGATGAGGTGGTGGCGTGGATTGAACGACGGAACCGTGAGGTTGAGGTACGGGTTGAGGAAGTGCCGTTTGCCGACTTGAAGGGGTGGCACTTTGAAGGGGAGACGGGTAATCTCGTCCACGATTCAGGAAAGTTCTTCTCGATCGTCGGGATTGACGTGCGGACGAACACGGGGTACGAGCAAAGATGGACACAGCCCATCATCAATCAGCCGGAAGTCGGGTATCTCGGTATCATTTGCAAAGAGTTTGACGGGGTTCTTTATTTCCTGTTACAAGCGAAGATTGAGCCCGGCAACGTGAACTGTGTGCAGCTGTCGCCGACCTTGCAAGCCACACGGTCCAACTACACGCAGGTACATGGCGGAAAGAAACCCGCCTATCTGGGGTGCTTCCAGAATGCAAAACCAGACCAGATCATTCTCGATCAGCTTCAGAGCGAGCAGGGGTCACGGTTCTTGCGTAAGCGTAACCGCAACATTATCATTCGTGTGGACAACGATATCGTGGTCGGTGAGGATTTCTGTTGGCTTACTCTTGGACAGATCAAGGCGCTCTTGCGCCGAGACAATACGGTGAACATGGACACGCGCACGGTTCTTTCGGGTTTACGTTTGGAAGGGAAGGAAGAAGGTTCGGCATCGTTTGCAACGGATCTTTTTGCGTCCGAGCGTGCAAAGGCCGGCGTGATGACGCTGGATGAGATACTCCATCGCTTGAGTGAACTCAAGTTGAGGTATGAGCTGGTTGTTGAAAAAATGCCGCTCAAGGATGTGACGGACTGGACAGTTACGTCAATGGAGATTGTTCATAAGGATCGCAAGTATTTCCGTGTCCTTGGCGTGAATGTGACGATTGAAAATCGAGAGGTCGCGAAGTGGTGTCAGCCGATCGTTCAACCCTTACAAGAGGGCTTGTGCGTGTTGTTCGCGAAGAAGATCAAGGGTGTTCTTCATTTCCTCTTGCAGGCAAAGGTCGAATGCGGAAACTTTGACGTAGTGGAATTCGCGCCGACGATACAGTGCCTGACAGGGGATTTCCGGAAGGTCGCGAAGCCGCCTACATTTGTCCGAGAGTTCCTTGACGGAAGCATTCGGGGAAGGATGCTGTTTGATACGAAGCAATCTGAAGAGGGCGGGCGTTTCTATCATGAGCAGAACCGCAATGTGGTCATGCTTCTTGACGAGAATGTGGAACTGGCGGATCGGGATAATTTCATCTGGCTCACGCTTGGGCAAATCAAAGAATTTCTGCGCTTCAACAACTATCTCAACATCCAAGTTCGCTCACTCATAGCGTCACTGCAGTATGTCTGAAAAAAAGATCAGAGTAGGCATTATGGGATGCGCAGCAATTGCGAAGCGATCGCTTGCGCCGGCATTTGTCGCCCATCCGTTGTTTCAGTTGACGGCAATCGCGAGCCGTACGGTCGACAAGGCTGCGGAATTTGCCGGACAATACGGGGCGCGTCCGTGCTCCTACGATGAACTCGTGGTGACCGACGACGTGGATCTCATCTACTGTCCGCTCCCCACGGGACTCCATGCCGAATGGGTTGCAAAGTGTCTGTCGTCTGGTAAACATGTCCTCTGTGAAAAGTCGCTCGCAAGTACCTACGAAGAGGTGAAGCGGCTTGTCGAATTGGCGCGTGTACGCAATCTCTTGCTGATGGAGAGCTTTCAGTTCCGCTTCCATGCCCAGAATCTCCATGTGAAGAAGCTTCTCAGCGATTGCGCTATTGGCCATCTGAGACAGGTGGTTGTCCGCTTTGGCATCCCGCCATTCCCTGAAGGAACTGCAAACATCCGTTATTCAAAGGAACTGGGCGGTGGTGCGTTGCTCGACAACGGGGCATACACGCTCAAGGCGGCTAGCTACCTGCTGGGACATGATTTGACGGTACTGGCTGCAATGAGCGATGTCAACCGCCCCGATAAGGACGGCGTTGGCGACGATGTGGACCTCACCGGCTCCATTATGCTGCGGACGACAGACGGCGTGTCGGTTCAGACCGCATACGGTTTCAGCCACTTCTACCAGAATGGTTACGAAATATGGGGCAAGGACGGCAAGATCACGACAACGCGCGCATTCACGGCACGTTCCGATTTCGCCGCTCCGGTGATCCTTGAGACGCGCGCGGGCAGAACTGAGCAGACTTTCCGGGATGATCACTTCGCGAATCTCCTCACGCATGTCGCCGGACGTATTGCGGATGGCATGTTCGAGGACGAGTATCGGCAGAATCTTCTACAGGCTCGGTTGATTGCAGACAGCGCGCGTCTGATGGAGAGACAATGATGAGGTTGCCATGACCAAGTTTGAGAAGCCAATCTACGTGACAATGCCGTCGCTCGCCCCCTTGGCGGAGGTCGACGAATATCTGAAGCAGATCTGGGCGTCAGGTATCATGACGCACAATGGGCCGCTCGTGCAGCGGTTCGAGAAAGAGTTTTCCCTATGGTCCGGCGTAGAGAAGACGGTTGCCGTCTGCAATGGCACTCTGGCCATTCAGCTGGCCCTTCGCGCGCTCAAACTTCCCAGGGGCGGGGAAATCCTCACGACTCCTTTCACGTTCATTGCCACGCTCAGCTCGATTCTATATGAAGGCTTTGTGCCGAAGTTCGTGGACATCGATCCCGAAACGCTCAACATGGATCCGTCAAATATCGAGGGCGCAATAACCGAGAAGACGGTGGCGATTCTTCCTGTCCATGTGTTCGGCAATCCCTGCGACGTGGAGGCTATTGACGCAATCGGCAGGCGACACGGGCTGAAGGTGGTGTATGACGCCGCGCATGCTGTTGGGGTGAACGTGAACGGCAGATCCATCTTCATGTATGGCGACATCTCCGCAACTTCATTCCATGCCACAAAGCTCCTGAACACTTCGGAGGGCGGCGGAATTATCGCCAGAGATTCTGCGATCGACGAACGCCTGCGGGAACTGCGCTTCTTCGGCTACAATGCGGCAAAGGATGTTGTCTGCATCGGCACCAACGCGAAGATGACTGAAGTCAACGCGTCTATCGGCCTGGCCAATCTCAAGTACATGGATGCTATAGTCGCCGACCGGCGCAGAAAATATGGTCTCTACAAGGAGATCCTTTCGGCTAGCCCGCGCCTTGCATTTCAGAAGACAGCCGCTTCGTGCAACTGCAGTTACTTCCCGGTAATATTCGACTCTGAAGAGATGCTGCATAAAGTTGATGCCGCGCTGAAGTCGTTGAACGTATTTGCCAGGCGCTACTTCTGGCCGTCCGTGAACACATACAGGGCAGTATGCCCAGATTCGCCCAAGTGTCCGCTTTCCGAGGACATTGCCAACCGCATACTGTGCTTGCCGCTTTACTACACATTGCCGATGGAGACCGTCAAGGCGATTGCGGAGAATGTGAAGGAGCTAGTTGGATGAAGCATTTGATAATAATTGGCGCACGGGGCTGGGGGCGTGAAGTTCTTGGAATGGCACGTATATTTCCCCAGTTTAGGGATGGCGTCTATGACATAAAGGGTTTCCTTGATGACAAGGCGGATGCGTTCAACGGGTTGCGTGGCGACTTCCCGCCTATCCTGGGAGCAGTGGAAACATATATACCACAAGAAAATGATGTGTTCATCTGTGCTCTGGGAGATTGCAGGTTTAGGCGTAAGTATGCTGAGATGATGTTGGCAAAGGGTGGTGAGTTTATTAACCTCATTCATCCAGGTTCAATAGTGTCACCATATGCTAAAATCGGCCGTGGGGTTATTGTTTGCAATTGGTGTACAATATCAAACAATGTTGATATAGGAGATTTTACGATGGTTCACTCTTTCACGACAATGGGACACGATGTGAAAATAGGTGCATACAACTCAATTGAATCGTATTGTTTCTTTGGTGGATATTCTCAGACAGGAGACGGTACTACATTCCATGTCCGATCTTCCATAATACCGCACAAGAAAGTTGGCAATAACTGCTCTGTTGGATCTGGCAGTGTAGTTATGAGAAATTTCGGCGACAACGTTCATCTTTTCGGGAACCCAGCTAAGAAGCTGGACTTCTAAAAAACAAGTAAGCAACAAAAAGGAACACACAATGGACATCAACACATTCATAGACAACTTCGCGGGACAGTTTGACGACACGCCTGCCGATCAAATCAAGGCGGAGACGAACTTCCGTGATCTTGAGGAGTGGAGCTCGCTCATTGCGCTCTCCATCATCGCCATGGTCGATGAGGAGTACGGCGTTACGCTCAAGGGCGATGACATCAAGAACGCCACGACAGTTCAGGATATCTTCAACCGTGTCGTCGCGTTGAAGGGTTGATTTTAGTAAACCACGGAATATACTGGATACGCGGAAGAAGATAGTGCCTTTATTCCGTGTACTCTGTTTGTTACGTGATTAGACAAGTAAAGGTTTTCGGCCATGGCTTTTTGCGAATTCAAGAACGTGCGCATCGCTGGTGTCGCCGCCGGTGTGCCAAAGAACATTGTCAGCAACCTTGATCTCAAATCTGGTGACGGTTCCATTTCGGCGGACTATTCTCCAGAGGCGTTCGTTGAGATGACTGGCGTAAAGGAGCGCCGCATTTCAGCAGTGTTGACAACGGGCGATCTAGGATTTGCCGCCGCAGAGCGCCTTATAACTGACCTTTCTTGGGATAAGGCAACGATAGATGCCGTTTTATTTGTCTCGCAAACCGCCGACTATGCGCTTCCTGCCACAGCATGTATTCTTCAGGACAGGCTGGGCCTTTCCAAGGAGTGTTATGCGGCGGATATTTCGTTGGGATGTTCTGGTTGGGTCTATGGCCTTAGCATGGCGTGCTCATTGGCTTCTTCCGGTTCTATGAAGCGTATGCTTCTCATAGCCGGAGATGCGAAGAAACGCGCCCCCCAGCCGCTTGATCCTCTTTTTGGTAGCGCGGCAACAGCTACAGCCGTAGAGTTTGAAGCAGGAGCGGAAGGGTTCAAATTTCACTTCGGCACTGACGGCAGTGGATACGAGGCTATCATTGTCCCTGACAGTGGCAGTCGTAATCAGGTAAAGCCTGAGTCTTTCAATCCAACAGAGTTCGAAGGTAAGATGATGCACCAGATGCAGACACACATGAAGGGCATGGATGTGTTTGGATTTGGTATAACAACAGCACCGAAGTCGGTGAAAAAGCTAGCAGAACACTTTGACTTTGATTATCAGACGTATGACTGGTTCCTCTTCCACCAGGCGAACATGAAAATGAACAACATGATCGTCAAGAAGCTGAAGCTTGACCCGGCCAAGGTGCCGAGCGAGATGTACAACTTCGGCAATACTTCGTCCGCTTCGATTCCGCTGTTGCTTGTCACGCAAATTAGAGAACAAGTGAATGGAAAGAAGCAGAAATTCCTGTGCTGCGGTTTCGGTGTTGGCCTTTCCTGGGGAACTGTGGCATTTGAGGATACAATCCAAGTTAGCGAACTAGTTGAAGTGGACGATTCTGCTGAGAATTACGGTTACAAACTCCCGGAGGCATAAACATGTCCAACTACAATCCATTTTCGTTAGAAGGCAAGACGATACTCGTGACTGGGGCATCATCGGGAATCGGCCAGGCCACGGCTATTGAATGCTCGAAGCTGGGCGCAAGGCTCGTTATCACGGGTCGAAATCAGGAACGATTACAGGCGACTTTTAACCAATTGGCTGGTGACGGGCATCGACAGATATTAGCTGATCTTACCAATCAGGAAGAGATTGATAAGATTGTTGAATTCATGCCTTTGGTTAACGGGGTCGTGTTGTGTGCGGGTACAATTGTGACAGTTCCGATGAGTTTTGCGACAAAGGAAAAATTTAGTAATGTATTTGAAGTGAATTTTTTTGCGCCAATGGAGCTTCTCAGGTTGGGTATAAAAAAGAAAAAAGTTATTAAGTCGGCATCCGTTGTTTTTGTATCATCAATTGGTGGAAATTGGGGTTTTAGCTTAGGGAACGGGGTGTATGGCACGTCCAAAGCGGCTATTAATTCAGCAATGAAGTTTTGGGCGAAAGAGTTATCTCCTAAAAAGATTCGAGTTAACTCTGTTAATCCTGGGATGGTAAATACAAAGTTAATTCAAGGGGGGACAGTATCCGAAGAGCAACACAAAATCGATATGGAACGGTATCCATTAAAACGCTATGGTGAGCCAATTGAGATAGCCCATGGCATAATCTACCTTCTTTCTGACGCTTCGTCCTGGGTAACAGGGCACTCGCTCGTGATTGATGGCGGTGTGACTATTTAAAGACTATGTTTTTGAATATCGACAGACATGATACAAGTCACATTGCGGCTATCGACGATAGCTGCCGTCGTATAACGTATGGCGAAATGGTCGCGTTTGCCGGGGAGTTCTCAAAGGCTTTACCCAAGCGGACTTTGATATTTATCCTTTCAGAGAACAGCATTGGTTCGTTGTTAGGGTATGTGGCTTCTCTTTCTAACCGCATTGTCCCTCTCATTCTGAGTGTCAAGACGGAGCACGGGCTTTATTCGCATCTCAAGGAGTTGTATCGACCAGAATATATCTGGATGCCGAAAGGCGTCCTTGAGCAGTATGGTGGCGAAGTCGTGTTCGAGGCTTGGGATTATGTATTGGTAAAGACTGGCTTGGCAGCTCCTCCGCTCTATGATGATCTTTCGCTCCTTCTCCCGACTTCTGGCTCAACAGGAAGCCCCAAGCTTGTTCGTCACAGTTACCGCAACATTGAAGCCAACGCGGAGAATGTCAAGAACCTCTTTGGACTAACCTCTTATGAGCGCGCCATGGCGATACTGCCCATGCACTATACAATGGGGTTGTCGGTTATAGCCAGCCACCTAAAGGCAGGTGCAACGTTGCTGCTTTCTGGCAGGTCGTTACTTGATGCAAACTTCTGGAAGATGCTTAAGGAAGAACGGGCAACCAGTTTCACCGGGGTGCCTTACAGTTATGAACTTCTTATGAAACTGCGCTTCACGCGAATGGACTTGCCGGATCTTAAGATCATAACTCAAGGCGGCGGTAAGCTGACGCCTGAGATGTTTTCCGCGCTTGCCAAGTATGCAGAAGATAACGGCAAGAAGTTTATCCCCACATACGGGCAGTCGGAATGCACGGCTCGCATGGCCTATTTGCCGCCCGAACTTGCATCCACCAAGATATGCAGCATAGGGATTGCGGAACCTGGGGGCAAACTATCTCTCATTGAGGACGATGGACGCGAAACGTTTGAAGGAGAGGGTACGGGCGAGATGGTATATCGTGGTGAGAACGTTACGCTTGGCTATGCGACTTGTCCTGAAGATCTTATGAAGGGCGACGAGAACCTTGGAGTGATGCATACTGGAGATCTTGCGCG
>JAEEGL013317644.1_pt1 | contig 13341 bp, 8 predicted proteins | sample 9134231 | NCBI WGS metagenome assembly JAEEGL01 (sample SAMN16246548, study PRJNA631951) | gut metagenome | biome: gut microbiome; feature: rumen; material: fiber-attached | host: Bos | place: Iran: Karaj | collected 2018-10 | reverse complement strand
TCACCGGCAGCATGCCCCTGCTCATCGTTATATGCCTTAAGTCCGTTTATATCGGAATAGCATATACCAACGCTTGTTGTCATCTCAGATAAGATCAAAAGAGCCTGATTAAGGGCATATCTATTGCCAAGACCTGTAAGTGTGTCATGACTTCCAAGGTACATCATCTCATTAGTTAAAGCTCTGTTTCTCATCTCTGCCGCAAAGAATATCGCTGCAGATTCCAAAACTTCTGCAACATTAATTGAAAGCTCGTTAGAATGATTGTCCGCCAAAAGATAGCCGATAACGTCCTTCTTATCCTTCAGCCTTACAACTACATATCTTGATATTTTGCCGGCGAGAACATTATGATAAAATTCCTCGTAGCTATCCAAAAGAGTTGCTGTATCATTTATAACAACAATATTTTTGTCCTGTAGCTGGTTCTCCCACATTGACACAATATCATACTTATCAATTTCCTTCTTAGTAGGAAGTTCAGAAGTTCTTGCTCCACTCAGCCAAACATGGGAATCTACAACCTGTTTTTCATTAGTCTCAATAACAGCAACTCTATCAGCCTCTATTGCCTGGCCTATTATCTTTAATGCACGCTTGATCCCTTTACCAAATTCAGCAGAAGATACCGCTGTTGCGCAATCAATAATCAACTTGTTTGTATTATATGTTAACGTAGAATCTTCTTCATTTTTCTTAGCTGCAGTAACATCATGGATAATAAACGCACAAAAACCCTTTTGATAAACCGGGACAGCCCAAAATTCAAACCATTTATCAAAATTAGAATTATATGTCCTCATAATCAGCGATTGTCGCAATATTGCAGCCTGATAGCTATATCTTATCCAGTCCTCATCCCTGTTTGAAACAGTTTTATAGAAAGTGCTGCCAATAAGCTCAGCCGATGTCTTACCAACCATCTGTGCATATTTCTCATTTGCAAATAAGAACAGCATATCCCTTACTGTACCAAAAGGATCTGTCAGAACCTTAAATATACAACATGCATCCGGAAGATCCTTTAGCATATACAAGATATCACTGGGACTAAATTCCACCGATGAAGAATAGCCAATTTTTCCTTCGTTACTTATGTTGTCCATACTCGCACTCCGAATAAGTCATGTAAACAAATCATACATATCGTTAAAAAGGCTCAAAAACACTGATTCTATGATAGATTATATAATAATATAAGAATTAATGCACTATATTTCATATATTTTGCCACAGGAACCATATCCATGTTATTTTTTTATACTGTTGGCTCCCCTAAATACCCGGACAATTTTTCTCTGTTCATATTTTCACCAATTACGATCAAAACAGCTCGAATTGCATTGACTTTATTAGTCATTATTTCGTTACGCGTGGTATTTATCTCATAGAAATCGCCAGTATTTGTCTGGATTACGCCCTTAATTCTATGAACACCCCCGCACTTCTTATCTTGAAAAATCTGACCGGTTAACTCAACTATTTTATCTATCTCCATCTGAAAATCAAAATAAAAATATGTCTGGTATTGGTTAGTGTCCGAGAGCGACATTTTCACGTGATCGCAACGGTTATATCCACATTTAATTACTTTGTCATAATCACTCTCATCAAGGTTTTTGCCACTACTATCCAGCACTTCGTTTTGTGTTATTCTTCTACTGCATCCAAACTCTGCCATCGCATCATTCAAACGCTCTATAGCCCGTTCTTTTTCTTCTACACTACACTGATCTGTCCTGCTAAGAACAACTACTCCCGCCTGAGCTGCTTCTGACATCAACATGTATCTGGAACTTGCAGTCAGCGAATCCTCTTGTTTGGGATTTAATATGGCAATGACATTCCCTGCTTCATACCAATTGTCTATTGGATCTTCATAAAGGAGATCAAAAAACTCATCAACATCATATATCCCCGAAGGCTCAATTATTACTCTCTTGTATCCCAACATAGCCATAGAAATAAGCTTTGTTTTAAGCCTTCGCTTATGAGCCTCTGCGCCATCACCTCCAACTACCATTTCAAGATTGCATAAAGGCCCTTCCAGTTCCTTTAGCAGAACCATATCCACGTTGATTGCGCCAAAGTCATTCTCTATAATGCAAATTTTCTCTCCCTTTGAAATCAGATATTTTGCATATTGCTTTAAAAATGTTGTTTTTCCGGCTCCTAAAAAGCCTGTTATCAAATCTAACCTGATCATCTGATGCCCCAATTTTTTATCATAAGATTATTTTATTTTCATATATTACATAACGCTTTATGGTAAGATTATGTTACGAAAATATGCGGAGGTACGACATGAAAAAAAGATTATTTTCAATGCTTCTTGCTTCTGTACTATGCCTGACTGCCGTGTCCTGCGGAAGCAACTCCGGCCAGAGCAGCAATACATCTCAACCCACAATTACAATTGCTGCCAGAGATGGTTCTTTTTCTGATGTCATCAATGCTGTAAAAGCTGATTTTGAGGTAAGCCATAACTGTACTGTAAACGTGCTATCCCTAAGTGCAGATGAAATTCGAACAAAAGCAATTGAAGATTCTGAAAAAGACGTAGGATCCTATGACATAATAATGATCGATGACCCACTTATGCCTGAATATATCGAAAAAAATCTGCTATGTAACCTTACTCGTCTAGGATATACAGATGATGAAGATTTCGTTGAAAAGTCCAGACTTCTGGGCAAAGATCCATATCCATTAGGCGCAACATACGCTCTTCCTTTTTCCGGTAATGTTCAGCTCATTTTCTACAACAAAAGTGTTATTGATCCGGACGTTGACCTTTCAAACTGGCAAAGCATATATGAAGCCTGCATGGAAGCTAATTCCAACGGCAAAAAAGGATATGCAATAAGAGGGCAAGCAGGAAATCCGATAGTATCCGACTTTCTTCCAATCCTTTGGGCATACGGCGGAGATATATTCGATGATAATAAGGTAGTACTGGATAGTCAGGAGAGTCGTGATGCTCTGGATTTTTACTGCAAATTATATGCTACGGGCGGTAACTATGAAAAAAATGATCTTGTAGCCGCAATATCATCCGGAGAAGCCGGAATCGCATTGGGCTGGCCGTCATGGTTTATTTCAGGCACTGGATCATCCGCTGAAATAGCTCAAATTCCAGGAAAAAAGGATACATCTTCAGACATTCTTCCCACCGGAGAAATCGGCAACTGGCTCATCGGAATAACATCCAATTCTGCTAACAAAGAGCTTGCTTTAGATGCAATCCAATATCTGACCAGCAAAGAAGTACAGATAAAGGCCCTCGACTACGGCGGTGTACCCACAAGAACAAGCATCTTCAGAGATACAGGTATTCTAAACAAGTATCCATTCTTTGATGTAATCTATTCAGGAACCAACAACTCAAGGGTTCGTCCAAGAACCGCAAAATGGTCCAGAATAGAAGATGTTTTTGGAGAGCAGTTGGTTAAATGCATAAATGGTGAGCAGTCCGTAGACGAGACAATCCGAATCTCCCAAGAAAGAATTGAGGCATTATCCCATGAATAATCAGCATTTAGACAAATAATTAAAACATAGATTAATCAATCTGTCCTAATTCTTTTTTGAGATCCATAATTGATTTTCCGGTTCGGCTTGCTATTCCGGCAATATCATCATATTCAAGCTTCTGGCGATTTACATTAAAGCCGGAAGCTTTTTTTATTCTTACTTCTCCGTAGGGAGTCTCAACTTTTTGGATTTCTCTTGTAAGAACATATCTATTACAAATATTCTCTCGAATTCCAAGAGTTGTAGTATGTAAAAACATCTCATGAACAAACTTATCTCTGTCTTCGACCTTACAAATGCAATGAATAACCGTTCCTGGCCTGTTCTTTTTCATATCAGCTGATACTGTATAGACTTCCAATGCCCCTGAGCCCAACAAAGTTTCTGTAGCATAGCCAATCTCTTCAGCAGTCATATCATCCACATTACAAGAAAGCTCAATTACCTGTTCATTTTCTTCATTTGTTTTTCCAACTAGTGCTCTTAAAGCATTTGCCTGAGAAAAGTCTTTCTTACCCATGCCATAACCTATTTTACTTACTGTCATTAATGGCTGAGAACTAAAGTCATCTGCAAAATACTTAACAAGTGCTGCACCTGTAGGTGTAGTAAGCTCTGATTTTATTGTACTACTCTCATAACTGGGAATATCCTGTAACAGATGTGCAGTGGCAGGTGCCGGTACAGGTAAAATGCCGTGGGCACATTTAACAGTTCCGCTTCCAACATTTATCGGAGATACAATAATTCTGTCCGGATCCAGCACATGCATTAAATAACACACGGCTGTAATATCGGCAATGGCATCCATGTTTCCAACTTCATGGAAATGTATCTGATCGACAGCTACACCATGTACAGAGCTTTCTGCTTCAGCCAAAAGTTCGTACACTTCTCTGATATCGCTTTTTACTTCTTTTGAGACATTCAAACTTTCAATGATATCCTCAATTTCATAGAGCGTACTATGAGAATGAGCATGGTCATGGTCATGGTCATGCCCATGCTCGTGTTCATGGTCATGATTATGTTCATGGTCACTACTATGATCATGATAGTGCTCATGTTCATGATGATGATCATCATGACCGTGTTCATCAGAATGTTTCTCTTCGATTCCATTTATAAGAACCCTAAGATGCTTCCCCAGAATTCCGCATTTAGTCACATTTTCAAGTTGGTATTCCACTCCCGGTATACCAAAACTATTAAGTTCATCTAATACCGCATCGCAATCATCCACAAGTCCCAAAAGAGCTGCAGATAGCATATCTCCTGCCACTCCCATCTTACATTCAAGGTATATTGTCTTCATTTTGCCTCCGATTTGCAGTTATATATGTTATATACATCATTCTTCATATATGTATTATGCATTGCATATATGTTATATAACTATTTGTTACTCATCTTCAACGGTTACATTTTTTAAAATTACACCTTTTCCCTCGATAATATGGGCTTTTCTTCCTCCACATACCGGACAAAGATATCTGTTTTCTCTACTGGGAAAATATTCACTATTACATTCTTCACATAAAGCTTTAACCAGAACCTCTTTGCAGATGAGTTCAGATCCTTCCAAAATTGTCCCCTTTGTCGCTTCAGGATAATATTTGTACATGTAATATGGCATAACACCTGTTGTTTTACCAATTTCAACTTCAATTGATTTTATCCGTTTTATCTTGTTTTCCTCAGCAATTTCACAGGCCATATTCACCATTTTCAGGATATAACTCATCTCATGCATAACCGGCACCTTTAATACTCACTTATAATATCAAAATAATAGCCCAAATCGCCCATAAAATCTATTATTTTATTATTCTTTTTTAATCATCATTTTATTGAATCCACTAAAAATCCATCTGATAATATAGGTGTATCATTGTGTTTTCCTTAAGGAGCAGCTATGTCTCATAATCTGGTAAAAACATGTATAGGCTGTGGCCGGACTTTTACTGCAAGAAACAGCAGTATGCCCTTTTGCTGCCGAGCCTGCAAATTAAGGTATTCATACCACTACACTTTTAGATGCAAAGATTGTCGAAATGCTTCTTGCGAAGTAAGAAATGAAAATTTGCAGGGCTGCGCAAATGATTGTCCAAACTTAAAGTGGAACCCTTGACAACAGGAAATTTACAAATTGTCTTGCGGTTCTCCCGGAAATACCACCATGGTTCAATTCCCATCTGTCAGCCTCTCTAAACAATTCTGCATCATCAATTTCTAAGCCTTCCTTCAAAGTAAGTTCTTTTACAATGTCATAATATTCCTGCCTTGAAGGTTTGTAATACCCAATTGTAACGCCAAATCTGTTTGCTAAAGACAGTTTTTCTTCCATTGTATCAGATCTATGGATATCTCCGTCCTGTTCCACATCTCTCCTGTCCTTCCAAGTTTCTTTTATGAGATGTCTCCTGTTTGAAGTAGCATATATCAGGATATTATCGGGCTTTGTTTCTACACCGCCTTCAATAACAGCCTTGAGAAACTTATAATCTGATTCATCTTCCTCAAAAGAAAGATCATCCATATATATTATGAATTTATAATTTCTATTCTTGATTTGTGAAATTAGCTGAGATAAAAGCCTGAATTGATGCTTATAAATCTCAATCATCCTAAGACCATCTTTATAAAATTCATTAACAATTGCTTTGATACTGGTTGATTTTCCTGTTCCGCTATCCCCAAAAAGAAGGACATTATTTGCCTTTTTCCCATCCACAAATGACCTTGTATTTGCAATAAGCTTCTTTTTTTGCAGTTCGTAACCTACAAGATCATCCAAAACAACCGCATCCATATTGTTAATGGGATTAAATGCCAATGTTTCTCCCGGTAATTCCTTTAATCTAAATGCTTTATTAAGCCCAAAAGCCCCAACACCTATTTCCTTATAGAATTCTGTTACATAGTTAAAAAAGTCATTCTCATCCTTTGAAGTTTCCAGCTTTTCACTGAGTCCTCTTACTTTTTCACTCACATTTGTGTTATACATCAGTTCAGGCTTTTCGATAGCCCTATAATCAGTTATACAAGAGAAACAATCTATCTCCAGTTTCTCTTCAAGCTCTGAAAAATCGTAGTTAAAAAGCTTTAGAAAGGCTGAAAAATCATTTTTAGCAAAATGATTTACGCTTCCGTCTTTACTTCCTACCTTCTCACATGTAAGAGTAAATGGGTTCTCGTCCATGATCAAAAGATAAGTAAGATAATTATGCCAAAGATTCTTATCAAAAGCGCAAGCAGTGCCTAATTCGAGTAATCTTTTAACCTGCTTATACACTTTAGCTATCAGTTTTTCTTTGTCATATTCTCCGCTGTGAAGTTCTCTGCAAACACCGGAAAGCTCCATAAGAATTGAATCTTCAGGCAAATCACCGTAAATTAGCAGCTTTGATACTATTCTTTCCATGACTTCTCCTTTTAAAAAACAAGGCATATATGCTATATAACATATATGCCTTCTATAGTATTAATTATCCAACAACAAGCGCTCCAATTCATCAAAATTATCACTGGAATTATGCTGAAAAGTATTAAATTTGTTTTCATTTGGCATCTTAGGAACTGCTTTATTATTATAATATTCGTTCTTGATGCAATCCTTTATAAAAGCAATCGGTACATCTATTTTAGTAACATATGATTGCATATATTCGTAAGATTTACGCACTTTTTCGAGATCATATCCAGCAAATTCTGCTATTTCGCGAATCTCTTTTACCTTAAAATCTCCATGCAAAAGATCGATCAGTTCGTCTAAAATCTCATCTTTATTTATAACCTGAAGATTTTTCTTATTTGATACAAGATTTTCCTTATGGCAAACGTAAAATCTTATCCCAACAGCTCTTCTACCACTTTTAATAGGCTCATAGTCCACATTAAGACTAGTTTTTCTATTAAGTTCTTCTTTTGCCTTGCTAAGAACATTTCTGTTAAATATTTTGTATTCTTTGTACTTCGTTTGGCCGGTTTTCTCTGCTAGTTCATCAATTTTATCATAATCCGGCAGATCCTTTTCCAACTCGGATTTGATTTCCTTGCTACCTCCGGAAGTAATAATTCCCAGTTCAAGCTTAAGTTCTGTAAGATTATACTCAAAAGCCTGCTCTCCCTCTTCTTTTACCAGGGCTTTCTTATAGTCGTATGCGGACTTTAACATCTCATAAAGTCTCAAAGAATATACACTCTTAAGACTAAGAGTGTCTGCAAGGCTTAAAACAGTGTAGTTTTTTTGTAAATTGACGATCTTATCTGTTAAAGAGTTGTTATATCTAAGTGTAAGCGTTCCATCCTTGAATGAAGCATCTGTAACAACCTGATGAGCTTCAATCTTGCCATTCTCCTTGTCCTTCATCAGTAAATTCCAGTCAAAAATTGTAGCACCCTTTATCTGTCTGTCACACAAAGCTTCAATATGCTCATATAATGAGCCTGAGCTGGAATTGAACATCTTCCTTAACTCTGATCCATAAATTGTTGCGACAACATTATTGGTATTATCAACTGTAATATTCTGCATTCCTATGGCAAAAAGCTTCTGGCTCAAAGCAGTGCCTTTTCCCATTGCATTAATGAGCTCATTAGATTTCTTATAACTCTTGCTGACAACTAATTGCTCTCTTTTCTTATCTTGCATAGCTCCCCCGCTGTTTCTAAACAGGATGTTCCCTTTTAATACACCTATAAGATTCCTTTTTTGTACACCTGAAAGTGTATAGTAATAAATAACATTCCCTTTTTATTTACTTCAATAATTATTATATTCCCTTTTTTGTCACTTTCAAGTGTTTTTTGCCCATATTTAGTGCTTTTGAGTGAATTTATCCCCTATAATTAGTTGACCATAACAGTTAATTTAATTATTCCCTTTTTGTGCACCTTTCTATGTATTCATTCCCTTTTATATCACCATTAACCTTATTGGATTGACTAATACGGATAATGCAAATCCCTTTTTAGTCACTTAATCCACCCTATATCTTACCCTTCTACATAATAGCAATTCCCTTTTATGTCACCTATAAGAATATTTCATTCCCTTTTTGTTCACCTATATGCATTCTTCTATATTTTTATTGCTGCTATCAGGTTTCAGATGAGCTCATTTCATTAAGATAATGACCTTATTCCCATTTAGATCACTTTAGATACTGTTTTCGTTCCCTTTTTAGTCACCTTAAAATACTAATTCCCTTTTTGTTCACCTATACGCCCTTAATTCATACCTTTTCACCCCATTTTTATTCACTTCTGGCCAGTTACGCTTTATTCCCTTTTATGTCACCTTAACTCCCCTTTTATCTACCTTAATATCCCCTTTAATATCTCTTTTTATCCTCTTTTAGGTCACCTCAAATATTAAAAGTACAGATAAAATAAGGGTTTTAAGAAATATTAATTAATAAACAATTGTAGTTATTTATATTTTAATTAAACAACCATCCGGGTACAGAAAAAAAATATATATATATGAGTAATTTATATTCTTACCATAATGTGATTGAAATAAGAATTGTACGGGATTATTTATCATATTAGTACGAAAAATGCGATTAAACTACCTTATTATCATTGAAATGAATTACATGGAATAGGTATACATGAAATATTTATAAATATGAAAGAATTCTCAGGAGCTTGCAAAACAAAAAGTTATGACTGGAATTAATAATTTAAATAGATATTCCCTTTTTAGTCACCTTAAATATCGATACAAATATATAAGCAGATCATAAATTAAAGAAAGAACCTGTAAGATACAAATCTTGCAAGTTCTTTCTTTAATTATTTGAATTCAATTTGGAGTTTTGTAAACAAATGTAATGAAACAAATAAGGACAATTTACAAAGTTAACCAGATTATATCGCGAATTAATAATGCTTATTTATAAATAACATACGGTATGCAAAATTGATTAAATATAGATATAATTACAATGATATTCAATGAATAATGCTAAGATATTATTAAAAAACAAATGATTCAAATTATAATTGAATTTATGATGCCAATGGTATAATAATCAGTTATAAATAGCTAAAGATACGATAAAATATAATTCATATCGTTCCAGCATTTCTATTTATGATTTACTATTGACTAATTTGCTCAAAAGTATAAACGATATACAGTTAATACTTTATACATAACATTAATTATTAAAATAGGAATTAATAATAATGTATATATAGCATAATTTGGCTTTATTTCAATTGCAATTATATGATGTTTTTACTTGCATATTTAGTCATTTTGCAAGATATATTGCAAGTCCCTAATCTTTTATTGCATATATATCATTGATTATTATAAAATCCAGTATTCATGCTGTTTTCAAGACTTTTCTGGTTATTATAATTAGTTGCACCTTTTTGTTCTTGTTTTTTATAAATTATTTATATTTTGATTATTATTTTTTTATTTAATTCTGTGTATATTTGGTAACAACAGCAGGCTCAAAATTGCATACAGCCAATAATAGATAAAAACGCTCTTTTATTGATATAAATTAATATATTGGTAGTATTAAATATACTTTTACGCATTCAGGCCATAATAAGTAGGTTTGTTTTAAACCTGGAACAATATATAATGCCAGATCTAATCCCAAGTAATTTATTTATATGTAATATTCCTATTTAATATGATATTTCTTTTATATTATAGATATTACATATCAATACACTATATATTATAAATTATATCTGTAATATTTTCAATCTATATTATATTTTTATTATTATATATAAATACATAATATATAATACATTATATATGTGTGAAATATGCTATCAATACAATATTATGAATATATTAAATATATTCAATATACATATTAAATAAAGTATATTATATATAATAAATATATAAACAACATTTACAATAGAAAATATATAACATGTATGAAGGATATAAAGCATGTAATATAAATATTGTATTAAATATTTATAGAATATAAATAATATACCATATAGTAATTATATAACATGAATAACGTAAACGACTATGCGCTGTACATATTTAAATTATAGTACATATATAACATATTTACAAAATGTTAATTGGCTATATATTATATAACATAGATGAAAAATATGTATTATAAATGCTAGACAAATTAATAATTATTATGATATATAACATATATAATTGCAAGGCCTCATGATATTTGCTGTGCCTGGAGTGATCCGTATATAAATATATATGTTATATAAGGTATAGTAGATACTTTTGATTTAGATGATACGTTTGTTTATCTGAAGTAAGCAGCGCTAAAAGTATAGTGCATATAATATGGAAGATAAATCAGAAGACTGTATATCATCTGATAGAATATATATGATATATATCATATATTGCCTGCGCTTTCAAAAAAAGAAAAAGTTAAATTATAAAATATATAACATATATAAAGTGAAATCAGAGGCTATAGAATAAATAAGATATATGTATTATATAATTTGAATTATAATATGAATAACACAAAAACGCATATAAAATAGATAGTATAGATGTATTGTATTTCATATGTAAATATTATAAGATATATAACATAAATGTTTCATATTTTATCTGTATACTAAATATAGAATATATACCATATGCTTTGCATGTAACATATAAAATGTGTGTAACACATATATTATGTATAATATAATGATTTTGTTGATGAAATTATATAATATATATTATATATAACAAATGCATAATATATGCTTATGCATCATAAAAAAGATTATATAGACTATATTATATATATATTTTATAGAGGCGAGAATTAACAAATAAATATATTTAAAGAATAGTAATATTTAGAATTGTATAAGCTGAATATACAATAAATATATGATATATAACATGTATAGATTTAAGAATGGATATATTCTATATTTTTAATATCAATTATTGAATATACTTAAACCATGAAGTATAATATAAAATGTTGAGTTGAAAATATTAGCTATATATCTGGGAGGAGTTATGCGAATAGTAGCATTCAGTAATCAAAAAGGGGGCGTAGCTAAGACAACATCAAGCTATGCAATGGCCGTAGGATTGGCCAGAAGAGGCTACAGGGTCTTGGTTGTAGATGCAGATCCACAGGAAAATCTGTCAATGACAGCTGGAATAGACTTAAATGAGATAGATCCTGATCCTGAAGATATAGAGGAGCTTACCGAAGAACAGCAGGAATATTTCTATAAAAATGTACCTGCTAAGCTTTTTGAGGTAATGGACAGGAAAAAGAACATAAATAAGGCAATTATACCTATTGCAGAGAATTTAGATCTTATTGTAGGTGGAATTGATCTGGCATCAGCAGATATGACCTTTACAGGAATTGGCCGAGAAAGGCTTATAAAAGAGGCATTTGCTGATATTGAGAAGGATTATGACTTCTGCGTATTTGACTGCAGTCCGGCGCTTGGCGTAGTGCTTATGAATATTCTTACTGTAGCTGATGAAGTTATTATTCCTCTCGAACCGGGAGCTTATTCTTTACAGGGATTATCAAGGCTTTATAAGTTTATTGGGCAGATTCACGATTATACAAACGATAAGCTTAAAATCGACGGTATTCTTGTTACAAAGGTCAGAAATACTTCCAATTCAAAGATTTGGATAAAAGATATTGAAGAGAAGGCTAATTACCTTGAAACTAAGGTATTTAAGTCAAAAATCAGGTTGAATGTTTCTGTTGAAGAAGCTCAGACAATGAAGATGGATCTCTTTGAATACGCAGGTGGATCTCAGGCAGCAAGAGATTATGATGACTTTATCGATGAATTCCTTGAGGAGGATGAGTGATGGCAAGCAAATCGGATAAGCTAAAAAGTGGCGTAAACAGGGCATCTAAAGGGTTATTCGCCGGAATGACCAGATTGGATGAAAAAGAGACCAAATCAGTCAATAAGATCAAGGAAGATAAGAAAGAACAGGTTCCTGAGAAAGAAACTATAAAAGATAAAAAAGCAGATGATATTAAAGAGAGTGCTAAGGCTATGCCGGAGCCTGTATCTACTGTAGTTGAAGCAGAGAGAGAAGATCTTGCAGAGAATAATGTTGTAAAAGAAGAAGTAAAATCTACGCCGGAACCCAAAGTTGTACAGCAGGAAAATAGCAGCCAGCCTGAAGTATATGTTCAGCAACCACAGTCAATTGCACAAAGTCCGCAGGTAGAAGCTGAAGCAATAAGCAGCGTTCCGTTGCAGGAAGCTCCGGTTATACAGCCTCAACCTGTAGTAAGAGAGACAATTGTACAGCCACAGTATCAACCACAACCCCAGATCCAGCCTCAGCCATACATGCAGCCTCAGATTCAGCCACAGTCATATCAGCAGCCTGTATATGCGACTTATCAGCAGCCAATAAATCAGATGCCTCAGGTAGCGTATCAGGAGCCCGTAAATGCTCCGATGAACGCACCGGTGGTAAAAGAGTCCAAGAGCGCTACAAAGGCTGAGAAAACAGAAAAAAATAGCAGATATGAGAAGGATAAGTTTCTTCTTTTGGATATCAGGGGATTAAGAGACTATGTAGAACACATGGCTAAAGCTTCCAATATGTCTGCTACGAAATACATCAGAAATCTTATTGAAAAGGATTGGGCCGTTAATAACGACATTTACCAGGCTCACAAGGCTCTCGAGGAGAGACTCAAGGAGAGACACTGATTTAAATAACACAGGATATTAGAATTATAAATCCAGATATAATTATTACAAGAAAGACCTCTTGGCAAATACCAAGAGGTCTTAGTTTTTTATAAATTATTTCTTCTTGCCGTT
>JAEEGL010970196.1_pt1 | contig 13341 bp, 9 predicted proteins | sample 9134231 | NCBI WGS metagenome assembly JAEEGL01 (sample SAMN16246548, study PRJNA631951) | gut metagenome | biome: gut microbiome; feature: rumen; material: fiber-attached | host: Bos | place: Iran: Karaj | collected 2018-10 | reverse complement strand
TTTCTGCCGGATATCCAGATCGAATTGGGAATCGATGGCGTCCTTCATCCCGCTCTGCTCGAACATGGCCATGGCCAATGCTGCTGTGGCCGAAATGCCTGTGTTATTGTCCTCGAAGCCGGGATCGAATGCCATTGCTGGGTTCCTTTATCCTGCCTGATCCACGCAGCGACACGCCTTCCGAATGTTTTTTTAGATTTTAGCGATTATAATCGGGCTTTGCCCGATATATATCGCTAAAAATTTCCATGCGATACGTCACACATCCTAGCGGCAGCTATCGAGCCGGATCCGGAAAATACTCGGGATTCCGGAAATATCTGCATCATTTACGCAGCATTCTGCACAAAACCTGAGATAAACGATCAAAAAATTGCTCAGAAAAATAATTCAGAGATGTGTTAAATCCACGTTAAATTCATGTTTGAAATCATTGCTGATATGAATGGGGGCATAGCAGTAGAGTTATCTATTTAAACATTTTTGGAGACATTTTTCTGCCATTTCTGGAGATACCTCAACACCTAGTCCGTATTTGTATAGATGTGCTAAATACCTGTATGCATCGATGTTTCCTTGATTAATCTCATTTTGTGTGAGATTCAGAATTTTTTCATAGCTTGAAGGCGTATTATTTTCCAACAGAGCGTAGAATAGGGGGGGAAATGCCCATGATCCTCCATACAGGTATGCCTTTTCTGCATATTCGACAGCTTTTTTGTTATTTTTGTGGACAAAGTAACCTTTGGCGAAAAACGATGAAAGTCTCGATAATGCACCAGGGTTATTTGTTTTTGAATATAATGAACAGTAGTCAAAAGCATCGATCAGATCACCCAGATCATTACGAGCTTGTAGAGAATCAATAAGTTCATTAATCCATATGGGATCGTATATGATGGCATTTCTATATAGGTTGATGGAGTAATTCTCATTTTTTTGTATATTTATGCCGTCGCGACATCTGCGTGCCAGATGTCCAAGCGATCTAGCAAGAATTTTTTTTGTGTGTTGGTTCGGTATTTTGTTATTCGTATGGTAAAGATACATTATTCTTTCTCTACACATTACATTAGCAATTTGTCCACCTAGTAGATACCACTTAGCAGCATTATCATAGTCTTGTCCCATTCCAGTATCATAATAGGTAGCAAGTAATGATGAGGATACGGTATCGCCATCGTATGCTCTGGATTGTAAGATTTCAAAGGCCCATTTTTTTACATCAGAATTATCATAATTACTAGAGTTTATTAGGACAAATAATTGAAAGTTATCGGGGTTTTTAGTGGATTTTAATATTTTATCCAAATCTTTTTGTTCAATGTGTTTGTTAATTTTATTGATATAGTAATACATTGAATTGGAGTAGAAATTGTGACATATTATTATTATGTTTCAGTTAAGAAGTTGGAGGATCTCAAATATAGGGTAATTGCATTCGGCAGAAGAAATCTGGTACATTCAGTCGATCATAATATATTATTGTCATTTTGCTGTAAATCTATGTATCCCCATTGCCAGATAAACATTAATTTTTTGAATTTGAACAACATTGCTTCGATGGTCTGAGGATTACCGATGTCCCACGAGTTTAAAAACAAGAGCGCTACGTTGCAGTACCTTCAAGAGATATTGAGTAAGTCAATAGTGTTACCACAATACCATTTTACTGTGGGAGAGTATAAACAAAAAGATAGGGATGTTTTAGACAACATCCGTCGTTTTTGTAATAATAAGACGTGTATTGTAAGATCATCATCTTTAACTGAGGATTCTGACAATACTTCAAAAGCAGGTATGTTTCTATCTGTTCCAGATGTGACTGCTGATGATGTGTATGACGCCATAGAGCGCGTCATTGAATCATACGGTAATCCTTCTTTGGAGGATGTTGTTTTCATCCAACCAATGTTGAAGGATCCGCAAATATGCGGTGTGGCATTTACAATAGATCCAAACACATTAGGTAATTATTACGTTCTCAACTACGATGAATCTGGTTCAACAAATTCTGTCACATCTGGAGAGAATAGTTCGTTAAAAACATACTATTTGTTTAAAGGTGAAAAATGTACAAACAAAATGTTGTCAATGGTTATTGATTCAATCGCAGAAGTCGAATCAATTTATCAGGATGTGCCACTGGATATTGAATTTGCGGTCAAGGAGTCTATTGTTTATATTTTTCAAGTGAGGCCACTTGTTGGTAAAAAATATAATACATCTTACAATAACGAGCACAATCTTCTAAAGATGTGTCAAAAAAAGTTGCAGTCGTCTCTTGGAACAATCCCTAATCTTTGTGGCAAATCTACAATTTTTAGTGTAATGACTGATTGGAACCCTGCAGAGATGATTGGGGTCAGACCTAGAAGATTGGCCCTTTCGTTGTATAAAAGGTTAATAACCGATCGCGAGTGGGCATATCAGCGTCACAATTACGGGTATCGGGACATGAGGTCTCATCCACTGATGATTGATTTTCATGGATTTCCTTATATCGATACGCGTATATCCTTCAATTCATTTATTCCAGCAACTTTGTCAGAATCTGTGGCATCAAAGTTGGTAGATTATTACCTCAATCAATTAAAAAAGTCACCGGAGAAACATGACAAGGTGGAGTTCGAGATAATTTTTTCATGTTATACATTCAATTTACCGGATAAAATAAAAAAACTTGAAAAATTTGGTTTTTCTCAATCTGAAATTGATGAAATTAAAAGATCGCTACTGGCCCTTACCAATAACATTATTGGAATAACGGATGGTATGTGGTTACAAGATCTTCAAAAAATTAAAATTTTGGAAGAAAAACGTCAGAAAATAGTTGACAGTAATTTGGACGTAGTTTCCAAGATATATTGGTTGTTAGAAGATTGTGGTCGCTACGGGACTCTTCCTTTTGCTGGGTTAGCAAGAGCAGGATTTGTTGCGGTTCAGTTACTACAGTCGCTTGTGGAGATAGGTATACTTTCACAGGAAGATTATCAGAGATATATGGGCAATTTGAATACAGTTAGTTCTCAAATGGCTCAGGATCGTATTTTATATAGTGATGAGGTTTTCATTAGTAAATACGGTCACCTTCGTCCAGGGACATATGATATAACAGTGGAACGTTATGATGCCAATCCAGAAAAATATTTTTCTAAAGCACAAAACACCAAAGGCAAACAAACTGAAAATGAACCGTTTAGTTTGACACTAAAGCAATATAAAGACATCGATAGCCAACTAAAAGCGCATGGGTTTGAAGTTAACGTACTTCAATTGTTTGATTTTATTAAAAACGGAATAGAGGGAAGGGAATTTTCCAAATTTGTATTTACGAAAAACGTATCAGAAGTGCTCGAATTATTAGCTCTTTTGGGCTCTAATTATGGATATTCTCGTGATGATCTGTCATACTTAGATATATCCGTTATAAACGAATTGTATTGTTCTGTTCTGGATGTAAACGAGACGTTATTTGATTCCATTGAAAAAGGAAGAAAAGCATATGCGGATACAGAGTGTCTTTGTTTACCTCCTGTTATTTTTGATGATAATGATGTTTTTGAATTTTTTGTGCCAACGACTGTACCCAACTATATTACATTGAAGAGTGTCACTGGGGAACTATTGTCTGGACAATTGTCCAGAGATAGTATTTCTGGAAAAATAATATTAATCGAGGCTGCAGATCCAGGTTATGATTGGATTTTTTCTTATCCAATCTTAGGTCTTATGACAAAATATGGGGGTGCAAATTCACACATGGCAATACGTGCTGGTGAATTAGGGATTCCCGCAGTAATCGGTGTGGGTGAAAAAGTATTTTCTGATTTATTAAAGGCACGTTATGTATCTATCGATTGTTCCAATCATAGAATAGAGGTAATAATGTGAAGATTCTGTTGATTTCTCAGAGATCCGATAAAGATAATCAGTCTGAGGAAACGCGTGATGCACTTGATTCAAATTGGCATCGGTTTCTTAGTGAGTGTGGGTGTGTAGCGATTCCAGTACCCAACAATTTAGAATCTTTAAAATGCCTTCTGTCTGTGTTGAACCCTGATGGGATTGTCCTTTCTGGAGGAAATACTCCTGTTGCGTATGGGGGACAAAGTAAAGAAAGAGATTGCGTAGATGAACTGTTGATTTCATATTCTGTAGAAAAGAATCTTCCTTTGATTGGGGTTTGTAGGGGGATGCAATCTATTTGTCTATATTTTGGGGGATCACTTAAACAGGTTAAGGGGCACGTCCGCGTACGTCACAATATAGAAGGGTTAATAAAACGTAACGTGAACAGTTATCACGAATGGTCTCCGGATTATCAGGGGGATAATATTGAGGTACTATGCAGGTCTGATGATGATGGAATCGAGATGGTTCATCATGTTAGCTTAAGTATATACGGAATGATGTGGCACCCTGAACGTGAAAAACCATTTAATGTAGATGATATTGATTTTTTTAAAAAGACATTTATGGTGATTTAATGAAAGCAATTATTTTAGCTGCAGGACGTGGGAGCAGGATGCATGAAGGGACAAAAAATAACCCTAAATGTATGATGAAAGTATGTGGAAAAACACTGTTGAATCGCTGTATTGAAAACATTGAACGGGCAGGTTTTGAAAAGAACGATATTGCTATTGTAACAGGATACAAATCTGATGTAATCCGGAGTGCAATTAAAGGTGTTACTTTTTTTCATAATGAGGAGTGGGAAAGAACAAATATGGTCTATTCACTCACGCAAGCTCATTCTTGGTTATCAAAGGAAGATTGTTGCGTGTTTTATTCCGATATAATTTTTTCTCCTACGTCAGTAAAACATACGATTAAAAAAGATGGGGACATCGTTATACCGTACTACACAGAATATCTAGATTTGTGGAAAAAAAGATTTGACAACCCCCTTGAAGATTTAGAAACGTTTCAGGTAGATTCGAACGGGACACTCAAAGATATAGGTTCAAAGCCAACATCGTATGATCAAATTGGGGGTCAATATATGGGGATAGTAAAATTCACCCCAAATGGATGGAATTTGTTTATGCAATCATTGAAAAATACTACAAAAAGTTTAGAAAAAGTTGATATGACATCTATGCTCAATGCGACACTTCGTTCAGGAATAGAAATACAGTGTGTTAGATGTTCAGATTTGTGGTTAGAATGTGATAACCTGAATGATGTAAAAGTTTATGAAAGGGAATATCAGTTTGAGTTGAATAAGTGAATATATGGTGAGGGGTGCGGAATTCATGTACTCGTCATTTAGACTGGCCATCAAGATAGTTGAGATATTGTGTTCCTAGCGGATTACCATTCTTAACCAATTCTGTAGCTATGGTGCGAACCATGGCTATGGAATTAGCATCTCCCAATAAGCATAAGCAATTTAAGTATTCATTAAGCCAATTGGTGTTGACGCTTGAGGATTGTTTGAATAATTTTGATGCTTTTTTCAAATTTTTCTTGACATTGCGACCATCACGATAACAACGGGCCAACCGGCCTTTTGCCCAATCTTCACCCAACTCTGAATATTTGGTTATTACATCTAGTAATTCGGCAGAAAGGGCGTTATTTGTTGAATAACATTTATCAAATGCATCTATAAGGAAAAATGGATCATACTTAGATAATTTTATTGATAGCGTTATATATTTTTCCAGCATGGTTGGCTTGTAATTTTTTCTAATAAGGTTACATTTGAACGTCCACATTAGTGGGTTATCATTTTCATATGCGGTAGAATGAACTATTTCTTCAATATTGTCTTGTTGAATAATGGATGAAATACGTGCTATTTCGTTGTTTGTCATGGTTTCAAAACGGGAGAACCAATGTTCATTTAACCAGAGGTATACGTCTTCGTTGATTTGTTCGTCTTTTTGTAAAGCATTAATTAATGACATTATGGACTCCATAATTATCGGGTCTTCAAAGCAATCATGTGCCCTACCTGGTCCCACACCATATGCATCATATAACCAAATAATCAAGTTGCAGTCTGGATATATTTTCAAACCATATTGGATTGCCAATTTTTTTGATAGAAGAAGTTTTCTCAATGGGATAAAATCCTCATCCGATCTTACATTTACGATTATGATGTGTTTTGCTTTTTTTTGTTCAAGTATGTATTGAGTATTTGTCCTTGAAGGAGGATAATCTGAGAGGGAATAACCGGTTTTCTTAAAATCATTTAGCAAGTATTCATTAGCGTGAGGCAATAACTGAGGGTTTATTGAAACGGAATACGATCCAGATATGTATTCACTACAATGAATTGCTGCTGTTCCAGCAGCAGAAGAACCCATTATTATGATGTTTTTTTGAGGTACTGATATTGTATTTGCAATCTTTTTGATTATTCTTGATAGGTATAGTGTATAGTCCTCTTCCGGAGGTCCAATAAACCATCCTGCATTCAAATCTGGATAATTATGGAATTGCGGGTTGTTTATTGCTAAAAAATTACAGTTAACTATATACTGGTAAGATATGCGCTCAAAATGAACATCATCGCCCCCATTGGCACGCCATCCTCTCAAGGTGACAAACAACATTTTTGATTTTTTATCAGGTTTAAAATAGTAATCAAAAACAGCCGTTCCATAAAGAATTCTACCAACTGTTGGCAAGTCGTTAGATATTTCGTCATAATTGACATCATTATTTGTGCTTTCGGCGAGTTCTTTTTTGTAATTGGAAGGGATATGGTGGGAATTATGTAGGGATATGAGATAGTCAGAACTAGACAAATCGATGGGTTTAAAGAATCCTGTCATAACGTTGCGCACTCCTCTCAATTATCTTCATAATGGTTTTTTTTGCGCCATACCTAACCATTTGCCCGTATCATTGTTTCATTCTTTTAAATATAAGTCCTTTTGATTTTTTTTTGAATAATTTTTCATTTACTATTGCAGACGTATTCAATTCATTACCATATGATATCAAAATGGGGAATTCGTTTTTCTGGAATACCAACGGTATCTTGAGTAGATGTTCTAGTAGGATTAATCTATGATGCCACCGCCCGTTTTTTTCGATGGCATTATTTAATTCTTTTACGCATTTAGTTCTGAGATCATCATCCTGTATCAATTTTATCGCTTTATTCCTCATATCATAAATGCCATTGTATATTACTAAATCAAGCGTTTCTTGAGACAAGTATTTTTCAAACAAGTCTCTCCAATCTTGTTTGTCCTCCATTAATAGACAGGAATTAGATGCCATGATGTCCATTACTCTCCAAGAAAAACTACTTTTTGCTTGAGGATGTGAGATATTTACCGAAATCTTTGATGTGTTGTAAACCCATTGGTTATCTTCCAATGTGATTTTTGGTGTAGGATCAAAACATTTTGCCAGTTCGAAATCATAATATGCTATGTGATTCCACCATCTTACACCATAAAAAGTGAATCCTAGATCCACCAAGGCCTGCATATGCTTAAGTCTATCTTGCCCAACATAATACGCTCTCACTTTTTCTAACAACCATGGTATGTTTGTACATTCTGGACAAATTGATTTCGCCTCTTCTTCAGTTAGATAGTAGTTGTTTTTTAAAGCATCATACAATTTAATTCCCATATCTGAGTAAAAATCCTCTCCCTCGGGAATTGCTAGGGGATAAAAGTTCGATCCTATAAATGAAATATTTTTATCTTGAACCAGTTTTATATTGTTAATTGCAGTACCGGGGGGGAAATACAGGTATTCATCGTTTAATTCTTTTTTCAAAAAATCCTCATACATTTTTTTTGAGTATGATTGTAGCCCCAGGTAATAAAATCTTGAGGAATTATTTTTTAGATGTTTTTTATTCCAAAATGTAGAGGGGTTGTCTGCGTCAATCACACATATTTTGCATGTTTCAGGCAATTTAGATAATATGTCAAGTGGCAGTGAATTATTGAAGCTGAATACTAAATCCGGATTAAATGTGCCGATACGATCTATCAAGTCTTCATCGAGTACTTTTGTATTTCCGCCCCAATAATCCATGGCAATTGCGGGGCAATTGATATTTAGTCTGAACACATCATTCCCATTATCTCTGAGTATGCCAAACAATGTATCATACATTGTCTCTCCATAGTCTGAGTAGTAGCATATTAGTATTCTTGACATTTTTTTCCCTCAACGTAATCAATATCATGGAACCCATTTTCATGGTGGTGATACATAATAGACAGAGACCTGGCTGCTAGATAATCTGCCTTGGTGTCACCATAGTATTCTTTTATGTTATATTTAATTAATACATCTTTTTTTGATTCACTAACATTTTTAACGTCCACGATTTCAACGTGTTTGAAATATTTATCAATCCCTAGTTCTTTGATTTGTTTGATTGTGTTAGTACGGTTGGAACGTGCGGTAATTAAAATCAATTCGTTGTTCTGAGACAATTGTTTTAGTAAGTCGATTGACTCTGGATATAATTTATCGTACTTCAGCAATTCGTAATCCTCGATTTTTTTAACCCATTCTTTTTGGATGGTGGAAGCGAGTTTGGAATCGATGCCCTTATGTATCATATAGTCAACGTTATTTTTTCCACGTGATTTGAATTCAATCAAATCATTTGCACGCATATTTATTTTGTATTTAATGAAGAGTTTGTTGAGTAACACAATGTGTCGTGCTCTGCTATCTAATAAAGTTCCATCCAAATCAAAACCGATTCTAGAGATTTTTTTTGTAACAACGTCTGTGTATGTGCGGACAACATATTGTTCATCAACTCTTGGAACGTATTTCATGTAGTCGTTTTCTCTTTTTATCATGGCCGATGTTATGGCTCCAACTACATCCCAGCCTGCAGCATATGATATACTCATGCCTCCTGCCGATCTTAAGTTGACATCTGTGATGACATACTCGTCATTGTTGTTTTTCATAACTTGAATATTATAGTAGCAAGGTAACTCTAGCACCGAGTTCATTTTTTTGCATATTTCTTCTAGCTCATTATTGTTAAAAACACGTGCTTTGGTACAAACCCCAGCTTTTGTTTCTATGCGTTCTCTGCATATTGTAGATATATTGTTACCATAGTGAAAGCATTCAACCGTGTATTCTGGTTTTTTACACACTTCTTGAATCAATATGTCATCGTGCTCTAATTGTTTTATTTCATTTCCACATAAACATTTGGCACCAATGGATCCAACTCCATTGACAGGTTTGACAAAATATGTTATTTCATCCTCAATTTCGGAACGGTTAAATGTATGGGGTACAGGGAGATTGTGACTTTTTAAAAAATCTCCCATAGTTTTTTTGTTATCATAATATTTTAGAGTCTTATAGCATGTAGAATATGTTTTTACATTGTATTTTTTCAGTATTTCCGATTCTGGATAAAATATCTTTTGATCAAAATCGAAGGAGGATATGAGTATGTTTGGTTTTTCATATTCAAAGATTTTTTCTATTTCAGGTATGAAGCGCTCGTCACTAGAGAGGGGAACTTTGTAAAATTGGTCAATATACGTTATTGAAGCTACTAGCCAAGGATCATTGATATCTGTTCCAATTATTGTAACGTTGTCTTTGAATATTTCCTTAAAACGTCTGCAAAAATGAAATGACGCGTTCGTGCCACAGGACAGTATCATTATTTTCATTATATCACGTGTCTTTCTGATGCCTGTGTGACAATACATCGTATGGAAATTTCCAAATTTCTCCATAGTTTTCTTCAAGATATAGTTCTGGATGTTTTGGCGCATTTAACATTTTCTTTTCGAATGGTACCCGGATTGTTGGCGTTACCTGTTCTATTGGATATATTCTTTTTCTCCAATATCTTGCGTTAGTTATTGACCATATCATGTACTGTTTGCTATCTTCACTGTGAACTTTCTCTTTGAATTTCGTTAAATATTTTTCTTCTAAATCTTGATCAATTTCTGTCGATTCATATCCTCTTCCGATCATTTCTGAAATCATTTCTTTGCGTATTTTTTGTTGTATTGACCATGTTTTATAATCGTTATGGTCGCAGTAGTCCATCGTATATATGTCAACAAATATTTTTTTGGATTTTTTATATACAATCCTATCGCTATGAATTATATCTGTATTGCTAATTATCCATTTTTCAGAGTGTAGTTCTATCTTTTTGGATTTTTTTATTTTTTCACGTAAATTGTGTACGTCTTCACGAACCATGCATATATCGACATCATCATCCCATGGAATAAACCCTTCATGTCTTACTGCGCCTAGAAGTGTACCTTCTGAAATCCAATACCTGATGTGATTTTTCTTACAAAAATTGTCAAATTCTACTAGTAGTTTTAATAATTCATTTTGGTAATCGACGACCCATTCTTGTTTATTTAGGTTGAGGTAAATTGTTTTTATACCTTCTTTACTTATTTTGTTACATTCCAGGGTTTTATCTAACACATAGTTTATCGATGACGAAACAAAATATTGTAATGCATTCGCCATCTCTAGGTCACCATCGTATTTATTGAAAAGAGAATATATCTTTTGGCAGCATTCGTTAATTAAATCAAAAGTGATCTCCCTTCCCTTGAATAGTTTTTGGTAACACCATTCTGAGTCAAGTTCATCGCCGATAGTTGTTGTAAAATACAAAGGGATTAATCCAGAATCATTTTTAATGATGAACGAAAGTAATTTTTTATTCTGTGATGATATGTTAAGGTTGTATTGTTCTAAATCATCCAGTTTACTGTTCAAATACAGATTTTTTATAAAATTTAATGACGTTCTTTCATCATCTAGGTTATTTGAGTAGTATTCTAATGATTTTTCATAATCAATATCGTAGCCTATTCCATCACGATACATATTTCCGAGAACGTTGTTATATTGTTTTTCATCAAGAATATTACATGCCGGGAGTAGACGTTTGATCTCATTAATCGATGAGTTAGATCTATCAATAATCAAAGTGTCGATGTACTCTTTTAGCCAATACTCATTCAAGGAACAAGCCTTATAGTACCAATTGATTGATCTCTTCAAATCTTTTTTTACACCGCGTCCCATTTTGTACGCGCGACCAAGGCGACCCATACAATTATGATCGCCTTTTTCGGCCCCCTTTGTTGCATAGGACACCATTTCTTCTTTGGATTGCTTGGTGTTTATTTGCCATAAGAGGTCAAATAACAGGCATGCCACATCTTCCGATCCCATCTCAAATACTTTTTTGTATAAGTCAACAGCGTAATAAACGTCGTATTCTTTGTTGTCTTTGCAGGAACAAATGTATGCATATTCTTTAATTGCATCTTTGCAACCCAGTTGTGCACATTTTTCAATAATTTTTGTATCTCTGGTGGATACAGTCTTTTTATAGTTGTTATAATACTCATCTACAATCCAAAATATTCCATTATCAATTGCTTGTTTGTAGTACTCCATAGCGATATTGTTATCCTTTTCCACGCCCTTTCCAACCATATACGCACGTGCAAGTCTTAGTTGAGCATTTCCATCATTATTTTTTGCGTATTTATCTGCTAATTTTATCAATTGATTTGTATGGTTTGCATCGTCAAGAGACCAAAGTAGATCTAATAATTCACCAACTGTTGCATTTCTTCCCAATTCAATAGATTGCTTGTAAAATGAAATAGCTTTTTCAATATCTTTTATTACGCCCCTTCCATCAATATACATTCTTCCAATCCAATAAAGACAGTCTGGATCTTTTCTTTTCAGCCCCTCTTTTGAATAATTAATCATTTTACGTGTGGAATCTTCGGTGTTTATCCACCACAAAACAGATATATAGTTTGATAAAACGGAATAGTCCCCAGCTTTAATTATTGTATCATAGTATTCTGCTGATTTTTCTAAGTCTTTGTTTAAGTAAATCCCTTCGGAATAGGCCCTTGCAAACTTTTTAAGAGTGTTGCTTGCAATTTCTTTTTCCTTATCAATCATTGAAAATCACATCCGTTAACGAAATTGTGTTTAAAAAATCCCACTCCTTTGGATTTCCATTATAATCTTCGTTTGTGTGATTACGCTGGATGTTGTATATCGTCAAATTGTTTAGCTGTTCCGTTGATGATACGTTTGAATTAAATTGCAATAGTATCACATCGAGTGTAACGCTATACCTGTCCTCAACTACCATGCGTAGCAGTTGAAGCAATCTGATATCGACCTTGTATCTAGCATCCAGGATGAATAATGCATTCTTGGATTCATTGAGGTACTGTTCTAATCTTTTAAACCTTCTCTTATACTTCGATAATACACTTTCATACTCATTTTTATCAGTATATGGTTTTGAAAAATCGTGTATTGAGTTATAGTTTGTAAGAAGATCCTTATATTGATACAGGTTCGAATCTCCTCTTTCATTTTCTGGTAATTCTATAATGTTTTCTTTGACCATCCAGTTTTCAAATCCGTTTTCAAATGCGTATATTAGATATTCTAAAGTTTTATTTGTAAAATGGAATAGCCAATCAAATGGAAAAGAACATTTTCTTAGTTCATGAAATTTTAATTGCTTTGCAACTGCACACGAACCTCCAAGAGATACAACAATATCATATGCAATCGTAGAACTCATGATATCCCATGTTTTTCCTTGTTTAAATCGTTTAATATTTTATTGTATTCCATTGCCCACCCAGAGTCTATTTCGCTTGCTATTTTCATATGTTTGATTGCTAATTCTGTGTTTTTAGGAATCCCAATTCCGTAGTAATATGCTTTTCCCAGGCATCCGTGAGCAACAGAGCTATTGTTATTTTTCTTAATCTCCTCTTGAACAATTATTACTGCTTGTTCATTCAGTTTTTTATCTTCTGATGTCCACATATTGTTGAATAGTTCTCCTAAACACCAGTGTGCGCCCGAATCAAATGCTGATTGAAGAAGGGCTATTGATTTATTGATGTCTTTTTCTACAACTATCCCATCCCGGTAGAATATACTTAAACGAACCCTTGATCCAAGGTCCGTGACAGATCCATCCTCTGAGAGTTTGAATGCCTTTTCTAAACATTTTTTGTTTTTATTAGACATTAACAAATCAACACACGCATTCCTCCAAGTATCATCGATATTCATTGCTAATTCACATAGTCTAACTGATAAATCAAAATATTTTTCATAGTCAGACGATACGAGTTGATTTGATAGCAGTACGATTTCTTTGGCCGTGTCTGCTGTTTTTTTTAAACAACTATATTTCTTTCTATCTAGGTACAGTTCTGCCAGTTTCTGTTTGCTCCAGGAGTTACCCAGTTCCGAACTGGCCCCGTACCAATATCTTGCCTTCTCATAATCGCAATCCCCGCCGCCATCATAATACAT